>OLOW01001657.1_pt1 | contig 15512 bp, 14 predicted proteins | sample 1672801 | NCBI WGS metagenome assembly OLOW01 (sample SAMEA3136725, study PRJEB25190) | human gut metagenome | biome: human gut; feature: human-associated habitat; material: faeces | place: Austria | collected 2013 | reverse complement strand
TTCGCTGCCCGCGGCCCCCGTGCCCGACTACGCCATCGCGCCCGCCCGTATCGTCTGCGAGTTTGCCAAGAAGAACAAGAACGTCCTGTCCATCAAGGGCGGTCTGGTGGAAGGCTCCGTCCTGACCGCCGAGCAGCTGAACTCCTTCGGTGAGCTGCCCAGCAAGGACGCCCTCATTGCCCAGGTTCTGGGTACCTTCCTGGCTCCCATTTCCAGCCTGGCTTTTGTTCTGGACCAGATCCGGATTCAGAAGGAAGGCCCCGCTCCTGCAGAGGAAGCCCCTGTGGAAGCCTAACCCATCCATCCCATTTATTACACTTTGAAATTATTTTAGGAGGATATTTACAATGGCTAGTGAAAAAGTCACTGCTCTCGTTGAGGAAGTTAAGGGCCTGACCGTGCTGGAGCTGTCCGAGCTGGTACACACCCTGGAGGAAGTGTTCGGCGTATCTGCCGCCGCCGCTGCTGTTGCCGGCCCCGCTGCCGCTGCCGCTCCCGTGGAAGAAGAGAAGACCGAGTTTGACGTGGTCCTGAAGGAAGTCGGCGCCAACAAGATCGCCGTCATCAAGGTGGTCCGCGCCGCCACCGGCCTGGGCCTGAAGGAAGCCAAGGAGATCGTGGACAACGTCCCCAAGGCTCTGAAGGAAGGCATCTCCAAGGAAGACGCCGAGAAGCTGGCCGAAGAGCTGAAGGGCGCCGGCGCTGTTGCCGAAGTCAAATAAGACCCTTTGACCAAGTGAATTGCGGTGCTGTAGCGGCAGTAATGCTCCTGCAGCACCGCTTTTTTCTGAATCTATGCAGTTCGGAAATAGGGTGAAGCCATATGAATGTGAAATGCATTCACGCACATTTCCCAGCGCGCAGATGAACGTAAATGAGGCAGCGCCCCCACGTGAGAGCGCTGCCTGTAACAATACATTATTCCGGTTTCCTGGTAAAAGCGGCCCCTGCCACCTTGGGTCCGGCATTTGCGGCAATCACCGCGCCGATTTGGTAGGCAGCTGCCGGGGGATAGCCTAGCTTTTCCGTGAGGAGCTTTGTCATCTCCTCCCGTGAGCTTTCGTCGCTGCCGTAAATCACCTCATAGGGGGTCCCGGGGAGGATGCTCTCGGCGGTCATCTCCGCCACCTTCTGGGCCAGCTTGGCATCGCCCCGGCATTTTGCCGCCGTGGTAATGGCCCGGTCAAAGATTTTCATAATGGGCTTTAACCCCAGCTTGTCCCCCAAGAATGCGGCGGCGCTGGGGATCCGGCCGGACTTGGCGGCATATTTGAGGGTGTACATGCCAAAATACACCTGCCTCTGGGGCAGGCAGTCCCGGAGATAGGCGGTGATGGCGGTAGCACCGGCGCCGGACTCTGCCATACGGGCAGCCTCTATCACTGGCGCGCCGTAAAGAGCGGAGTAGCCCAGACCGTCGAAGCTGTGGATGTGTACCCGGTCCCGGTATTCCGGGTGTTCTTCAAAAAACTGCTCAGCGGCCAGAAGAGAGTTGCCATAAGTGGCCGAGCCTTCCGAGTTGATGAGCACCAGGATCAAATCGGTATATCCTGCCTGGGCCTCCTGGAGATAGATCTCCTGAAACTGGAAGGGGTTTACTTGGGCGGTTTTGGGAATTTCATCGCACTGGGCCATCCGTGCATAGAATTGCGCGTTATCCATATCTACCCGGGTGGTATAGGACTCGTCTCCCAGGGTCACCTGGAAGGGAATCACGCGGATGCCATATTTTAACTCATCCTCACTGGAAATGTCACTGGCCGCGTCGGTGATGATTTTAATTTTGCTCACAGGATGTCTCCTTTTCTGAGGGCTGCGACCAGAACTGCCGCGCCACTGTTTTTATGGATTGCTACAAGCCGCAGCAATGGATCGTCCCTGCCGGTATGCCTCACCAAATGGTAATGGACCAACGATTTTCAAAGGTTTGTCCCGGCGCCACAGTGGTCATGTCCGGCATCTGGCTCAGTTCTTCCACCAGATTGTCACGCCCGGGGAGAACGGACCAGGGCTCAATGCACACATAGGGTGCGTCAGTCTGGGGCTTGTGCCAGAAGCCCACATAGGGCATCTGAGGATAGGCCACAGTGACCCCATGGCTGCCCTTGGGAGAGGACAGGGTGACCTGCCGGGGCGCTCCGGCGAGTACCACGGCGTCCAGGTCAAACAATTCATGGCGCAGGGGGAGCTTCCGTCCCTCTTCCAAGGGATACGCCGGCCGCTCTGGCGCCACCTGCAACGCCGGGCTGAACACCACTTGGCGCGGGGTGCAGGCCTCCGGGAAAGTCAGCTCATAGTCCTCAAAGGTCAGCCCCTCCTCCAAGGGGACGTTAAAACCGGGATGACCGCCCATACCGCAGTACAATGGCTCCTCAGACCGGTTTTCCACTTGGAAGGCCACCTGCAGCACGGGCCCCTCCAGAGCATACCGGATGCGGAAGGCAAAGCGGTAGGGGTAAACAGCCAGTGTCTCTGGAGAATCGGTGAGTAAGAAGCAACAGCTGGCCTCCTGCTCCTCCTCCACCGCCATTTGCGCGTGGCGGACGAAGCCATGGATGGTCATAGGATAGGCCTTCCCACGGAGTGTGTAGGTTTTCTCATACAGCCTTCCCACAAACGGGAACAAATTGGGAGCCTGGCCGGTCCAGTAGGCCGGGTCGCCCTGCCACAGATACTCTCTTCCGGTTTTCGCATCCCGAATGGAGGTCAGAGTTCCGCCCTCCTGGGTCATGGTAACAATCAAGTGTTGATTGGAAATCTGAATCATACTGGGTGTTCCTCCCTTTTGGTGGTACAATGTACCGTTATTGTACCCCGCCCACCAGAGAAATGCAACCCAAAATTCCCCGGATACGCCGTTTGTAAACAAATCATGAAAGGACTTGACAGAAGGGAAGGCCGTTCCCTATAATCTCATGTGACAAAATCCGGCAAAGGAGACTGAAAACATGGCAGAGAGCCAACAGATGGAGCAATCGCTACAGGTGGTGATGGAGCATGAGGTGGTGCAGGCGCAGCTTTCAGAGATGTTGGATGGGGACCTTATGAAGTCCTTCCGAGAGAATATGGCGCCAATTCGCGCCCTGATGTCCAGGTACCGCTGTGCCATGATGGAGGTAGAGACCAAGTTCAAGGTCCTCAACGAGCAGTTTTCCCTGGAGCATGACCGGAACCGGATCGAATCCATCAAAACCCGCCTCAAATCCATGGACAGCATTTTGGAGAAGCTCCACCGGCGGAAGCTGCCCATCACCCTGTCCTCCATGGAGGAAAATCTCAACGATGTGGCAGGGGTGCGGGTGATTTGCTCCTTCGTAGACGATATTTATGTTCTGGTGGACTGCCTGCTGCGGCAGGATGACGTCACCCTTCTGCAGGTGAAGGACTACATCAAGCACCCCAAGGCCAACGGTTACCGGAGCCTGCACCTCATCATCTCCATTCCCATTTTCCTCCAGGAAGAGACCCACTACATGAAGGTAGAGGTCCAGCTTCGGACCATTGCCATGGACTTCTGGGCCAGCCTGGAGCATCAGATGCGGTATAAAAAGAACCTGGATCCTGCCGGGGCCGCCAAGCTGGCCGCAGATCTGGGGGAATGTGCCGACATCAGCGCCATGCTGGATCAGCGGATGCAGGACATCAAAAATCACATCGAGGGGAATTGAGATGTCCCCTCAGCGAGGAATATCCTATGGAAAAAGTTTTACGGCAGCTGCCGGATCGGCTCCTGCCCTGGTTTGCAGAAAACCGGCGGGATCTGCCCTGGCGGCGGGATCGGGAGCCCTATCACATCTGGGTCTCGGAAATCATGCTGCAGCAAACCCGTGTGGAGGCTGTACGCGGCTACTACGCCCGTTTTTTAGAGGCCCTACCTACCGTGGCAGACCTGGCAAAAGCCCCGGACGATGGACTGGGGAAGCTGTGGGAGGGCTTGGGCTACTACTCCCGTATGCGCAACCTCCGTGCAGCAGCCCAGGTGGTCCAGGAGAAGTGGAACGGACAGATTCCCCGGGACTATGACGCCGTCCGCAGTCTGCCGGGGATTGGCGATTACACCGCCGGGGCCATCTGCTCCATTGCCTTTAACATGCCCACTCCTGCCGTGGACGGGAATGTGCTCCGGGTTCTGGCGCGGGTATTGGCAGACAGCCGTCCGGTAGACCTGCCCGCCGTCCGGCGGGAGGCCCGAGAGGCGCTGGCGGCAGTCTATCCGGAAGGCCGCTGCGGCGACTTTACCCAGGCGCTCATGGAGCTGGGGGCCACGGTGTGCATCCCCAACGGCGCGCCCCAGTGCGGCAGGTGTCCCCTGGCAGACCTGTGCCAAGCCAGAGCCACAGGGCAATGGCGGGAGCTGCCCTGCCGCCTGCCCAAGCGGAAGCGGCGTCAGGAGGATTGGACCGTGTTTATTCTGGACTGCGGTGGCCGGTTTGCCCTGGAGCAGCGGGGCCCTTCCGGCCTCCTGGCAGGGCTTTGGCAGTTCCCCAACGTGCCGGGAACGCTGGGGAGCCAAGCGGCCTTAGATCAGGCAGCCCGATGGGGAACGGAGCCCACAGACTTTCAGCGCAGCGCAGACCGGACCCACATCTTCACCCACATCCAGTGGAACCTCCGTTGCTGCCGCATCGTCTGCCGGCAAGCAATCCCGGCCTTCCGGTGGATGACGGCAGAAGAAATCCGGGCCCAGGTACCCCTGCCCACGGCCTTCCGTCAATTCCTGGACTTTTTATGAAAAGCGAACAATACCGGTGGAAATGCAACCTCTGCCTTTCCACCGGTATTCTGATGTCAGGAATGCTGGTTCTGTCAGGCCTGGGAGAACATGTCCTTGCCTACGCCACACAGGGGGCAGAGAAAATCCTCTGGCAGGTCTTCCCATCGGGTGCCAGGGGCGATGCCGTTGTCCGGGTCACCGGCGGCCTCATCATACACATAGCCACAAACATCACAAACGTATTTTTCCATGGTAGTTCCTCCTGTTCTGGAATCATTTCATAGACTGCTCCCCGGTTTTGTATCCGGGGAATTCACGCACTCCTATTGTACGCAGTTCCAGATAAAAAAGCAAGAGAGATTTCTGCCGGTTTGTGGTAACAGATTCTGCCCCTCCGGCGCGCTGTAGGAGAATGGGGCAGGAAAATTTTTCAGAAAAGTGCTTGCATTTTCCCAAAAGCGATATTATAATATGCCCGTTTTCTGATTGGTGGCTATCCAGTCAAAGATAATGACCGCTTTTCTCCGGAAAGCTGAGGCTACACGGACGGCCGGGTCAAATGCTGAAAACCCGTCGAAGAGACGGGACCGCACCGCCAGTGCGGTTTGGCAACTTTCGTTGCCTTATTGATTGAGTTAGAAACTCAAATTTTATAAGTTGAAGCGGTCAACTTGTGAAACGGTCAATAAGAGTAGTAAAAGTATCTTTGCTGCATAGACTCTGAATGCCAGTTTAACGCAGCTCCTGGCCCCACCGGCCCATGGATCTGTTGGTTTTGCAGGTGACATGTTTCTGAACGTGTCGCCTGTTTTTTATATATTTTCAAAACGACTTTAGGAGGAAAAACATTGAGAAAGAAACTGACCGCATTGTTCCTGAGCCTTGTACTTTTGGGGCTCACCGCCTGCCAGCAGCCCACGGCTCCCACCGAGCCTACCCAGGAGCAGCCTGCCTCCCTCCAAGGAATGTACGATGGCTTTATGGACGCTGTCTCTCCGGATTTTGCCTATGACATCGCCCTGGAGCTGACTACAAATCCGAAGTACTTCAACTCTGCCCTGGGGGGCCGGAACGCCGGCAGCGATGCCGAGCACGCCACTGCGGACTATCTGGCCGGCGTTATGGAGGAGATTGGCCTCACAGATGTGGAAAAAACCGCAGCTTCCTGCGATCGCTGGCAGTTCAACGGCGCCAGCTTTACCGTAGATGGCAAAGAATACCCGGTCTATTCCTATGCCACCGCCTCCACTCCCACGGAGGGCATTACCGCAGAGCTGGTCTATGCAGGCAAGGGAACCATGTGGGACTACCAGGAGCTGGACGTGACCGGGAAAATTGTCCTCATCGACATCGACCAGCGGGCCGACTGGTGGATTACCTATCCCATGCTGGAGGCAGAGCATCAAGGTGCTGCGGCAGTCCTGGCAGCAAACGTGGGCGGCTTTGCCCAAATTGCAGACGATGCCCTCAACAGCCAGGACATCTGCGGCCCTGCCAATATCCCCACCCTGTCCATTAGCGTGGCAGCTTCCCGGGAGCTTCAGGAGAAGCTGGCTGCTGGGACCGTCACCGCCACCCTGGTGGTGGACAACCAGGTGGAAGTGGACACCGGGACCACCTACAATGTGACCGGCGTGCTGAAGGGCAAATCCTCAGACCGTCAAATCCTAGTGGGCGGCCATTACGACGTCCATTTCTGGGGCTTCCAGGATGACAACTGCGCCGTGGGCCTGGTGCTGTCCATGGCCAAGGCCTTGGTGGACAGCGGATATCAGCCGGAAAACGACATAGTATTCTGCCTCCATGGCGCTGAGGAGTGGGGCTCGTCCTACACCCAGTATGACTGGACTGTGGGCGCCTGGGAGATGATCAACCAGGTTCACCCCGAGTGGGTGGGCAAGACCCTGGCCTTCATCAACTTTGAGCTTCCGGCCTATGAATTTGACACCTATACCAGCACATACTCAGCCCCGGAGATGTTCTCCATGCTGGATTACTTTGCCAATGAATACGCCTACTCCCCCGATCCGGAGGGCTGCTTCCCCGACGGAGTTCTGACGGAAGGATATCAAACCTATACTTACTCGGACGATTTTTCTTACTATGCTGCCGGCGTGCCCTCCACCGTGAACGGCTTCCTGCTGCAAAAGGATATGGAGACGGTCTTCCCCTTCTACCTTGACATCTACCACAGTCAATACGACACACCGGACACCTACAACGAAGCCGTCATGGACTTCAACATCCGGTATTACGGCGCCTTGGCCATGTACATCGATCAAACTCCGGCCCTCTATCTGGATTTCACCGCCCAGTATGACCGCATTCTCGCCGCTATGAATGAACCCCTCATGGCTGAATCTGGCGTAGACACCGCCGCCTTCCAGGCAGCCCTGGAGGAGCTGAAGACTGCTGCCCAGAACATGATTGGCCGAATTAAAACCGTGAACAACGCCTATCTGCAAGCCCAGAAGCGCCAGGATTTGGAAACCATGGCCTCCCTGCGGGCTGAGGGTGCACAGCTCACAGACCAGAACCTGAAGGCCTTTGCATACGCCCAAAAGCACCTGCTAGGCCTGATGTACGAGCGGCCCATCGTCCCTCACGAAGCCCCTCAGGAAAACATTCAGCTCTGCCGAGACATCATCGCCTGCCTGGAGACAGGAGACGTGGCCACAGCCGTGGACGAATATGCCTGGACTGTCAATAACGTGCTGGAATGGTACGCCATGTATTTCTCCCCAGAAGTCATCGCAGTGCAGGACGACATGCTTTGGGGGCCGGACAACCAGGAAAACCTGTACTGGGGTACGAACATTGGCTTTGTCAAAGCCGATGTGGACGCCGCCACCCGCAGCATTTTTGCCCGCTATGACGAGGTGGATGGAGACTTTTCCCAGGAGATTGCCGTCTATCAAGCCGCCATTCAGGCGCAGCTTCAGATCCTCCGGGACCTGGGGACCGGAGAAATCGCGGCCATGACAGAGCTGGCACAACTGCTGGGCTGACGATAACCAGAACCAGGCAAATCCCCTAGGGCGTCCACTTGAAACTCTGAAAAAACAGGCTGCTGCAAGGCTCCGGATTGAATGGAGCTTTGCAGCAGCCTGCACGTTTCGATCGTTATTCCAAATCCAGGGCACTTTCCGGGGGCACCACAGCTACATAGGTCTTACCCGCTGCCAACGTAGCGGGAGATCCGTCTGCAAAGGTGTAGGTGAAGGGCATATCCTCCTTCTCCCGGGACCAGGTAATGGGTACACACTGACCATCCCGGATGAGATGGCCCTCCCCCTTCCCGGTCAGGGTGACCGCCAGACGGCCGTAGTCATCAATGGTCTTGGTTTCGGCGCCAAGCACCAGAAGATTACGGAACGTGAGCGCCGTCCCATCATTCCCATCGACCCAATCGCTCCCGTACTGCGCACCGGTATAGAGCTTGGTTCCGGCATCGTAGGTGAAGGAGGTGGTCTTGCTGGTGCGGAAATGCACAGTCACCTGGCTGGCAGGCGTCCCATCTGTAAGGGGCTCGCCTGCAAAGGAGAGGGCATTCTGGTAGTCCTCATGCTGAAAACGGCAATTCATGGCCTTGGCATAGGCGGCAGCACTGTCCATGTCGATAAAGAGACTGTGCTCATAACCGGCGTTGTTGATCCGTTCCTGGACCCGATAATAATAGTTCCCGGAGTTGGCGCCTTGCACGCCGTCAATGTGGTCCCAGCCAGTACTGGCCAGATCGGCATAGGCGCCCTCGCTGGCCCCGGCGTGGACCATAATGGCATCGTAGGAGCGGGCAATGCTCAGGTAGTAGGGGCGCAGAGACCGGATGGAACCCAGGGGCGTCTCCCCCTCCAGGTTGGAGAAAATTGCCATCATCCGGGTGATGCCACCCTCTGCCAGAACTTCATACATGATGTCAGCATGGCTGGTACCGCATTGAGGCATAGCCACTTGGATGTTATTAATCATGACCGCATAGGGACGGCTTTCGTCATAGGGAGCGCTCAGGGCCTCTCCAGTCAGGGGATTGACATAGCTGGGGGCCTTCTCTGTCTCCGGCGGTACGGTTTCCGGCGCCGCCGTAGGCGCTGACGTAACCGGGGTTGTCTCGGGAAGGGTGGGTGTGGTATCCTCCGTAGCAGGGGACTTGGCGCAGCCAGTCAACAGGAGTAGGCAGGCCAGGCCAGCAGCAAGCTGTTTTTTCATAATTCACACTCCTCAGGTTCAGAAAAAATTGTCCTACTGGGAATTTCATACGTCCACTATACACGTTTCCCGGAAAAAAGTCAACGTTTCCCCTGCATTTCTCCACAGCATGCCCTTATAGGGGCGTACGCTGTGGGCCCGCACAGGGGTGGGACGTAGCTCCCACCTGCCGCCCCCAGTCTCACACTTGACAAACCGGCTGTTCGGGCACTATACTGGCAGGTACGAAGAGCAAAGGAGTCTACTAAATATGTGGTTTGACGAATCAGTTGTATATCAGATTTATCCCCTGGGCCTCTGCGGCGCGCCCCGGGAACATGACGGGAACCTTGCCCACCGGATTCTTCGGATTTTGGACTGGATCCCCCATATCCAGTCCACTGGTGCAGACACTGTACTCCTAAACCCACTTTGGGAAAGTGACCGCCATGGCTACGATACCCGGGACTACAACGCCGTGGATTGCCGCCTGGGAACCTGGGAGGACCTCCGGCGGGTTTGCCAGGCCCTCCACGCAGCAGGCCTCCGGGTGATGCTAGACGGGGTGTTCAACCATGTGGGCCGGGGCTTCTGGGCCTTCCGAGATGTGCAGGAGAAAAAGTGGGACAGCCCCTACCGGGACTGGTTCCACCTGAGCTTCGATGGAGACACCGGCTACCATGACGGCTTCTGGTATGAAGCCTGGGAGGGACACTATGAGCTGGTGAAGCTGAATCTTCAAAATCCGGCCGTGGTACAGCATCAGCTTGACGCCATTTCCCGGTGGGTCCGGGAGCTGGATATCGACGGTCTGCGGCTGGATGTGGCCTACTGTCTGCCGGACTGGTATCTCCGTCAGCTCCGCTCCTTTACCAGCAGGTTAAAGCCGGATTTTGTCCTCCTGGGCGAGACCCTCCACGGGGACTACAACCGGTGGATGAATCCGGACATGTGCCACAGCGTCACCAACTACGAATGCTATAAGGGCCTGTACTCCAGCTTCAACTCCATGAATCTCTTTGAGATTGGCCACAGCTTGGCCCGGCAGTTCGGTCCAGAGCCCTGGACCCTGTACAAGGGGAAGCACCTCCTCAGCTTCCTGGACAACCACGACGTGGAGCGCATCGCCAGCATCCTGCATGAGTCCCGGCACCTGCCCCTGGCCTACGGGCTCCTGTTCGGCATGCCCGGCGTCCCCGCCCTGTACTACGGCAGCGAGTGGGGCATTCAGGGGCGAAAGGCCGATGGAGACAACGCCCTTCGCCCGGCCCTGGACCAGCCGGAATGGAACGACCTCACCGGCTGGATTGCCTGCCTGGCTCAGGCCCGGCGAAAAAGCCCTGCCCTGTGCTACGGTTCTTACCGGAATGGCCTATATACTTATATTATAAAGCCATGATTTGATGGCAAATCCGATGCAAAATCGGCAGATAAATGCCTGCACTCAAAAATGGCATCAGACAGGAGGAATAAACCATGATACGCATTTTGATCGTAGAAGATGAGAAGCCTATTTCCAATCTGATCAGACTGAGTCTGACAAAAGCAGGCTATCACTGTACCTGCGTTTATGACGGCAATGCAGCTGTCGATAAATTAGACCGGGAAATATTTGATTTGATCTTGCTGGATATCATGCTTCCGGGAGATGATGGCTATACCATTCTGGAACAGCTGAAAAGTATGCCATCTGTAAAGGATGTGCCGGTAATTATGGTTACTGCAAAAGAAGCGGAATTTGACAAAGTAAAAGGTCTGGAAGGCGGAGCGGATGATTACATTACCAAGCCTTTCGGTATGATGGAATTTGTTGCCAGAGTAAAAGCAGTTCTCAGACGAAGTGCCCGTCAGAATGAAGACAAGGAACTGCATTACGACGAGCTTTATCTGAATGTAGGACGTCATGAGGTGCATTATCGGGAAGAAAAGGTCGATCTTACCCGAAAAGAATTTGAACTTCTTCAGTATCTGCTGGAGAATAAAGGACTTGTTATGACAAGAAATCAGATCCTCTGCCATGTATGGGGATATGACTTTGACGGTGAAACCAGAACTGTGGATGTCCATGTGAGAACCCTGCGTCAGAAACTTGGAGAGGCAGGAAATCTGATCGAAACGGTCCGGGGTGTAGGATACAGGATCGGCGCATAACAGATAAAACAGACGAAAAACAGGAGTGGAAAAATGAAGCATAAAATATTCAGTCACACCAGTTTACTTATTATTTTATCCGTAATACTTACATTTCTGGCAGCAGGAACGGTTATGTATAACCGATATGATATATATATGAAGCAGGGCGTAAGGGATGAAGCCGCATATATTAAAACAGGTCTGGAAGAAGACGGAGACGTTTTTCTCTCAGACAGGGTCGGAGACGCCACCAGCAGCAGGATCACTCTTCTGGGAAAAGATGGTCAGGTGTTGTTTGACAGTATTGAGAATCCGAAAGAAATGGAAAATCACAGTAACAGACCGGAATTTATTGAAGCTGAGAAGCAGGGATCCGGTGAGATGGTCCGCTATTCAGACACCTTATCAAAACAGACGTTTTACTATGCTGTAAAATTAAAGGATGATCAGGTTCTGCGAGTAGCCAGGACTACAGACAGTCTTCTGGTAACAATGTTAACCAGCTTTCTTCTGCTTGGCGGACTGGTATGCGTGATCCTTGTAATTGAACTTTTTCTTGTGCAGAAACAGACCAGAAAGCTGATAGAGCCTATCAACCGGATTGATCTGGAACATCCTCTGGAGCATGTATGCTACGAAGAATTAAGGCCATTGCTTTTTCGTCTGGATCAGCAGAACAGACAGATTCAGAAACAGCTGGAAGATCTTAAGAATGCAGAGAGTGCAAGAAAAGAGTTTACGGCAAATGTTTCCCATGAATTGAAAACTCCTCTTATGTCAATCTCCGGATATGCAGAGCTTATGATGAATGGAATGGTACCGCCGGACAAGATGCAGGATTTTTCCGGCAGGATTTTTCATGAGTCCGAGCGTTTATCAAATCTGGTTGCAGATATCATTCAGCTTTCCAGACTGGATGAGAAGAACGGAGAAACTATGTTTGAACAGGTTGACATCGGAGAGCTTGGGGAAGATGTGATCAACAATCTGCAGAACAGGGCAGCAAAGAAAAAGATTAATCTGGAATATACAGGCGGACCTGCACAGATGCAGGGAGTACGCCATGTATTATATGAAATGTTCTACAATATTACAGATAATGCTATCCGCTATACCCCGGATGGTGGAGATGTAAAGGTTTTTGTGGGAAAACTCAATGGGAAACCGTACTTTCGTGTGGAAGATAACGGAATAGGAATTCCGGAGAGCGAACAGCAGAGAATCTTCGAGCGTTTTTACAGAGTGGACAAGAGCCATTCACGTGAAACCGGAGGTACAGGCCTGGGGCTTTCTATTGTAAAACATGGCGCAGTTTTGCATCATGCAAAGATTCTTCTGGACAGTGAGCCGGGTAAGGGAACGAAGATGGAAATCCTGTTTGATCAGACTAAGTAAAGCTCCTGTGAAGCAGTTATTCGGTGTAGTGAAGCGGATGATTTTGTCTGGTGTTGAAAAGAGAGTGGACAGTATCCGACATGGTTGTTAGAAATGTATAAATTTTGGGGATTGACAGACAAGTGATTATTGGAGAAAATAAAATCAGACAGTTATCCATGTAAAAGCAGGTACAATGGAGGGTATTTTCAGTATGGAAAAATGGAGAAGCATTGCAGCGGGTATGAGCTGTTTGTCAATGCTGTTCGCAACAGGAGCGGTTACTGTATCAGCATCAGATGAAATCACAGAAATTCCGGAACAGAGTATTGTATACTGGTCCATGTGGGAAGAAGATGAACCACAGGCAGATGTGATCAGAGAAGCAGCAGAAGCTTATGAAGAAGCAACAGGTATTTCTGTAGAGATTCAGTGGAAGGGCAGAGGAATCCGGTCTCTGATAGAACCTGCCCTGGATGCCGGAGAACAGATTGATCTTTTTGATGATGATTATCAGAGGATGGCTCAGGAACACAGGGATTATCTGGCAGAATTAAAAGGAATGGCAGATACTGTGGATTATGAGAAGCATATTATGCCGGTACTGTTGGAGCAGGTGAAGAACTGGGGAAATGGAGAACTGCTTGCAATGCCGTATCAGCCTTATATCACAGGCGTCTGGTATAATAAGGATTTATGGGAAGAGGCTGGACTTACAGAACAGGATATCCCGGATACCTGGGAGAAACTGATCAGAGTATGCCGTAAGATTAAAAACAGTGACAGTGGCCTTAGTGCCATGACCTGCGATGAAGAGTATGTGAATCTTCTGTATGGATATCAGCTTGCCAGATATCTTGGACAGGAGAAAGTGCAGCAGCTGATCCGTAACTGTACCTGGTCACAGATTCCACAGGCAAAAGAGGCGGCAGATGATATCAGAATTTTGTTTTTTGCGGGATATATGAGTCAGAGTGCACCGGCACAGCATCCGGAAGGTCAGGATGAAGTGGGAGATGGCGAGGCAGTCATGGTGCTGCAAGGCTCCTGGGTTCCGAATGAAGTGACAGAAGCTACAGAATCTGATGATTCCTGGGGATTTTTTCCATGGCCTGCAGTAAAGGCTGGAACAGACGGCACAGAAGGTGTTATGGTGGGAGCACAGGGATTTGGAGTCACGAAGGATTCGCAGATGAAACAGGAAGCTTTTGATTTTGCATATTCCATCTGTACCGGGGAAACAGATATGAAAATGACAGATGCGGTTAATTCCATCCCGGCAGATACGGACAATACACAATGGCCGGAAGTGCTGGCAGATGCAGTACCGTATATGAAAGAGATGTCAAAGCCGTACATGTGGGCTGCAGGTCTGGAGGCAGATCCGGATTATAAAGAACAGATACAAAGCGAACTTCTGAAGCTTACAAGATTAGAAGAAACATCGGATGAATTTATAGAGAATCTCAGCAATATGAAATAAGAAAAAGGCTGTTCAACATTATGAAAATATTGGTCTGGTATTACTGGCGCTCTCGTTCTGAGAGCGCCTTTATTGATGTGATATATTCTGTGGGTGTCATTCCGGAAATTTTTTTAAACTGTCTGGAAAAGTAATGGATGGAAGAGTATCCCAGAAATTCCGAAATCTGTGTGAAGTTCATCTGGTTCTCGCGGATCAGCTGTCTGGCATAGGCGATCTTTAACCGGGAAAAGAAATCCATGGCGCCGCACTGATGTTGTTCCTGAAATATTTTCTGAAGCTGGGAGCGTCCGATCATATTGTCATGGCACAGATCGCAGAGTGTAATATTTTCCCGGATGTGGTCTTCCATATAAGCAATGACACGCTTATAGACAGCGGAATTATTTTTCAGATTCACAAATTGGCTGACAGGTACAGTCATGGGAGGAGAAGAATTTCTCCGGATCATGTAGATCAGCATCTGCTCAAGGTAAATACGGATAAGCTGCTGAGAACCAAACAAAAAATCTTCTTTCTTTTCCATCTTTTCTGTATAAGGATCATCCAGAGGGGTTTTGATACAGCGGCGTGCCTCGGCAATCAGCATTCCCATGAGATTTCTCTCAGAATCAGAAAGTTTCAGCAATTTTTTCTCAAAGAATTTCATACATGGAGAATCGCATTCAAAAGAAACTACCACAATATTAGGTGCGGTATTTCCTATGGCAATAAGGTTATGAAATTCATTTGGTCTGTGAAAGATGAGCTGTCCGCTTGTCAGATGGTAGATACCGTTATCTGTCTCTATTTCTGCCTTTCCCTTATCTACACATTGAAATTCCCAGAAATTATGGCGTTCTCCTGCAAAGTGAAAATCACTTTTGTATTCAAAATAGTGGATTGTATAAATCCGGTCAATATGAATATCTTCTTCCAGATACATACTCTCAAAAGCCATTACTGCCACCTCCCTCAGCCTGTCCGAAAACTGCAATATGGTTGTTGTGTATAAGTATACAACAAAAACAGATGAAAAACCAGTTGAAAATGAATTTTTGTACAAAAGAAATGGACGTTTGTGCAAATACTATTTGTGTAAAAATGATAAAATAAGAACTACCAAAAGAAATAATTGTTGAAATTCAACAAAAGAGCGAAAAGAGAGAAAAAAGAAGACAAAATGTCAAAACTGACCAAGGAGGAAATTTCCAGGACCTATGAGGAAGCGGCAGCAATCGACGGATGCTCTCCCATGCGTACTTTCTGGAAAATCATGTTTCCCATGGCACAGTCAGGAATCGTAACAGTAACAATCTTTAACTTTATTAATATCTGGAACGAGTATTTCCTGTCCTTGATCTTCGCAAGCTCGGATAAGCTGAAACCTGTTGCACCCGGACTTTATGGAATGATCAACTCCATGAAATATACAGGGGACTGGGCCGGAATGTTTGCAGCAGTGATCATTGTATTCCTGCCGACATTTATTCGGTATATTTTCCTGTCTGAGAAGATCATCGGTGGTGTTACCGGTGGTATTAAGGGATAATATTAGAGGACAGCAGGACAATAACAATTGTTTGCGATGTTACTGTTCACACACCACTATCCCGCGAGGTGTTTTGGCATGAATATGCCAAA
>OLOW01001654.1_pt1 | contig 15539 bp, 15 predicted proteins | sample 1672801 | NCBI WGS metagenome assembly OLOW01 (sample SAMEA3136725, study PRJEB25190) | human gut metagenome | biome: human gut; feature: human-associated habitat; material: faeces | place: Austria | collected 2013 | reverse complement strand
ACGGTTGCAAAAATGTCCGGCAGAGGGCTTGCCCACTCTGGAGGCACTCTCGACACAAATCTTTCCGCCGCATAATCACCCCTCCAAATTCCATACTAGGGATGCAAAGACAAACGGCAAAGCAATGCGGCATAAGTGTTGCACCGCCGTCAAGGAGGATGGGAACATTGCGGGCAACGGGGATTGTGCGCAGAATTGACGAGCTTGGGCGCGTGGTCATTCCCAAGGAGATCAGACGGACGCTTCGAATTCGGGAGGGCGACCGGTTACTGACAACATGGAAACCGTGGGAGCGGTTTTGCGCGGCCATGGATGAGTTGGGCAAGCGGGCGGGGTGGGATGGTGCGGGAAAGCACGGCTCGGAAGGTGTAGGCTGAGAGGGGCATAGGTCTTTCGGTGCGAGGAGGATCAAAACACGCGCTGCCGTGCGGCAGCGCATTTTTTTGAATGGAGGCCCTTGAAGCCGGTCGTGTGGGTAAATCCTCGTCCCCTTCGATGCAGGCCCCTTAAAGCGAAGAAAAAGCCTGAAATTCGCCCCGAGAATGGACAGCATTTCCAATGCTGGAGTGTAGCCAAGCACAGCAGCGGTTTGCAAGCAGGCGTAGAGCCTGACGGGAGGTTTGTGCTGGCAAGGAGCGATGCGGGGGTTGGGAGCGCGGAGATGTGCACATTTTATGCGGCAGCTTTGACTTCTGCGTAGGTTCAGGGTGTCTTATTTTATCGTGGCTGCATTATACAGCGTTACCTCAGTTTCCTGTTGGATAACGCAATAGAGGCTTTTACGGCAGGAAAGTTTCTATGTTTCCTTAAATTCACCTTAATACATAATCATACTATGTCGCGCCAGCAGCAATTGAGCGTTACTTCCAATTTTCTATGATGAAGTACCATCCCTCTCCTAACTGTTCAACTCTTATATCGACCCCAGGAAAGTCCAGTGCTTGTTGTATGAATTCGGCTGAAATTTCTTGATCGGTATCATTCGACAAGCTGGCAATAGAACACGTTTGATTTCCATCCCTTGTGGAGAAATTGTATCTAATTCTTATTCCAAAACGCGTCTTTGCTGTCTCGTTGCTGATAATTATGCGCGCATATTCGATCGAATACAAACCGGTTGTGACCATGAAATCATTTATTTGTGTCCATTCATCATCAGAGAAATGTCTGGAATAATCATATTGCAGATTTGGTCTTATGCTATCGTCGTTTTCATAGAAAAAAGATACTTCTCGTTCCAGTAATTCCGAGATTTGCAAAAACGCCTCTTGCTTGGATGAAAATAATGCTTTGACGTCATCTGTCGTATCATACAGAATGAGTGAGGATTGGTAGGGTTCCTTTGGAACCGTACAGGATGCCAAAAGGAAGGCGCAAAAGAAAAGTGTGATTAGCGCCCTGACACATCGCATGTACCCGAACCTTCTTCCATTGGTTTTGTCCGACATCTTTGTTGCTGTACATGGCAATTCAATATCAATATACTGCATATCGTCAAGATCATCCCTTATCTCGGCAGTATATTGCTTGACTGCACTGCCATAGGCTGATTTATAATATTTCTGCTTCCACCAGGTCGTTCCACTCTTTTGGCTTTTGAGAACGCAAGTCGCACTGCCTTTGTTCTGATGTTTTGTCTTCTTTATTCTTGCAGCTTTTGCGATGTAAACCCTCTCTTCCAAGATACTGACCGTATGCCACAGTCATGAGCTGCATTCCTACAAGGAAGCATGCTTTTCTGTCAAGCGAAGGCATCAAAGATCCGCGGTTTTAGTCGAAGTGGTATCCTTCCAGATTGAAAGCAGGAATCTCTTCATCCGTTTCGATTTCCCGGGTAAAATGGAGATTCCCCTCTCGATCCACCGCTACCCCTCCTGAAATGGCAACAATATTCTCAAGAGCTGCATCATGGTAGTGACTGATCTCACTCGATTGAATCGTACCAGCGGCACTTAGTGCAGCAAACTGGTTATCATCGTAGGTGATTTGTACTGCCTGATCCCATATCTGCGGGTACCAGTATGCGATATCCAGAGCATATTCGACAATACTGCCATCTTCGAGAAGAAAGGATACGTCTACTGTAGAGTCCGCAATCTGGATGACATGTTCCAATTCTTCCAAATTTACCGGAGCATCTGTTAGAACATGCCCATCTTGTGTGATCACATAGGTATATAGCTTTCCTCCGACGCTTCTAACGTTCTCCCATTGAATGTTTTCTTGCCATGCACTGACTTTTTCAGCCGCCGAATGCAACACGCCCGTTTCGTCTACGCCATAAATGGTATAACCGGTTACAAACACCTGCACAATCTTAATCCAATTTGCAACCCTTTGTCTCTCCTCATCACATAAGTTTGCCCCTGCACAAAGCACAGTACCATCCTTTCTGAGCCCGGCAACCGCCCCATGTGAATAGGCAGAGATTGCAATTACATCCGTCCAGCCGCTCACTTCCGGATATTCCTCCTTGGTCGCAGCATCCATAAACACCGTACCATCATCACATACAATAAAGCATTGCTCATATGGATAGCAAATTCGCCTTGCCAGTGCCTCCCGATCTGAAATGGCCAGGCTTGGCAACGGCTTTGATATGATGGAGACAGTTAGCAGAAATATCACCAATGTTTTTCTCATAAGCAGCTTTCTCCTTGCATAAAAACATTGTCCATAAAACACATCTCTCAGATCAACGGCAATAGGTCGGCGGCGTCGTAGGCTTCGGCGTTGTAGGTAAAGCCGCTGACCTTCACGCCGCCCATCTGCTCGCCATAGGCGGTGTAGGTGAAGGACTGCACCTTCACGCTGGCATCCGGCAGGGCAGAGGCTGCAGCTTCACCGGCAACCGGCGCCGTAACCGCCTGCGCCACGGACTCCCGTCCGTCGTAGACATAGCGGGTTATGCTGTTTTCATGGTACGCCGCAATCCGCCCCAGCCCGTAGGCATACGTCGTCGTGGCGGAAGTCCCGTTGGCGTATGTGGTCGTTTCGGAAATCGTCTCAACCCAAGCTTTTCTGTCAAGCGAAGGCATCAAAGATCCGCATACGCAGGCTCTGGTTTTAGTCGAAGTGATACCCTTCCAGATTGAAAACAGGAATCTCCTCATCCGTTTCGATTTCCCGCGTAAAATGGAGATTCCCCTCTCGATCCACCACTACCCCTCCTGAAATGGCAACAATATTCTCAAGAGCTGCATCATGGTAGTGGCTGTATTGAGACGCATGAACACATCCTCTGTTATCCAAAAAGGCTACCTGGTTTTTGTCACTCGTTATTTGAACAATGTTTTTTGGTTGCTTCGAATGATCCACATTTACAAACTCATATGCGAGTTCTGTAAAGGCCTCATAGCTTCCATCTGAAAGCAGAAAAAGCGTTTCCGTCCCGCTTTCTGTAATTTGTACTACGTTCTAAAGCAACTCGATCTCTTCGGCAGGTGCATTTGACAAAACATGCCCATCCTCTGTAATGGCAAACAAATAGTATTCTCCCGCAATGCTTTGCAAGTTTTTCCATTCGTATCTGCGCAGCGCCTTCCCTCGATCAGAATCGGCAGCATTGCCCCCATATTCAGAAACATATAGCAAGGTTCCACTGGAAGTAATACCGTATGTGGTCCCGAGCGTTCTAAGAACCTGACTGACGTTCCTCCATTGTGCGATGGCTTGTTTCTCCATACCACTCACCAGCGAACCCGTGCCGATAACAGTCCCATCCTTCCTTAGTCCGATAACAGCATCCGTATTGGCGGATACAGCTATGATTTCTTTCCACAGCTTTACCTCCGGATACTTGGCTGCCGTCACACGGTCCATAAATACAGTGCCGTCATCTTGTACAATAAAGCATTCATCCATATCAAAACTAATTCGATTTGAAATTCGTTCTCTGTCCGAAAGAGCAAAACCATGCGCAGGCAGCAGAACACCGCAAACAGCAAGGATGAGTATCCACATTTTAAACCTTCTCACAGTATTCCTCCTCATACTGTCAGTTCGCTATGTTCTGTATTCCACAAGTTGAAGGCCTGGGTGCCAGGTACATATCCATTGCCGGAATCGTCGAGGGAAGCTATGCAAACACAGCTCATCATTCAATTTCAGCGGAGTATACCTGATGGACAGGTTTTCTCTATACAGGATCCTTTCTTGTTGCCTTCAGGTTTTCCATGTTGCCTGTCGCATCAGACTCTTGTTTCGATGACAGCTGAAATCAGAACCAGTTTTCTCCTACCAGCTCATTGTTTTCATTGATATATCCCTTCCAGAGCACTTTCGATCTGGATTTCAAATAGACAGCCGCAACCCATTGATCGCCTGCATCCATAAAATCATCCGCATACTGCCACTGTGGTTCGATCACATAGGCGCCTGTGGTGTCCACATATCCGTATCTTCCATCTACCTCAACACGCGCAAGCATATTGACGGTAAAGTCGTATGCCGCATCCCATTCAGAGGAAAGCACGATATCTCCAGTTGGATTGACAAAGCCGCATTGCCCTACAGGCTCATCAAGCGGCCCTTCATACCGTTCTTCATCAATAACACGGAACCAGCCATTTGTAAGCTCTGTGTAGCCGTCGCGATATTCAAAGAGTGTATCCGGAAACTTAGACAAAATATCGCCGTCCAAGCTCATGAAGCCCCAGATATCGTCAACGATATTATTGTACCTAAAATATTGTCCCTCTTCAAACCATTTGATAAAGTACTTGCTATCGAACTCAGCTATTAGCTTTCCTGTATTGTCAATGAGTTTTGTAGACTCATCGTTGCTGAGCGTATATCGGGTCTCGGATTCGTAGCGCAAGGTTTCATCGGGCTTCTCGGTCAAAACAATCTCTCCATCCGAATGAACCCATTGCCATCTGTTTGTGCCGGGGATGGTCACACGCCAAATATCTTCTTCAAGACTGCCTACGAAGGGCGCTGAAGGCCACTGGGCGGGCATGATGACATTACATTCATAATCGGCAATCCCCCACAGGTCATTTTCACAATAAGCGACGAACTGGTCGCTGAGCCATTCAAATTCTGTCCACGTTTCGGGCGCAAGACAACTCTCCTCCCCCTGAATCAGATATATTTCTTTTCTTCCATCAGGCTGACAAACAACTTGCTGCCATAGGTCTCCATCCTTGGTGAAATATAGATAACCCCGGCCAAAGGACTCGCGTGCCATAGCTTCCTCTCCCGTCGCAACAAAAAGGTATTCCCACCACACTTTTGAGGTTAATTGACCGTGTGTGTCGATTTGATTATATTGATCTTCGTAGCTGATAAAGAGCTTTCCATTCCAAAAATTATACATTATAAGATCAAACTTTGTATCCGACAGCCATTCGCCCTCTATATTCATCAACTGCATCACCTTTTCGTTGTCGGTGCCATACCAAGATACCAGTAGCACATACGGCGGCACATCCTCTGAAGTGGAATTTGTCGGGATAGCCTCGATTTCATCGCATTCAAACGGCTTGACAACAATTTGTCCAGTCCGGTCAATCCGTCCGATCTTGCCGTCAACATAGACGTTTGCCTGCTGTGTCGCGTCAAAATAGCCCGCGCCATCAAACTCAGCAGTATGCAAAATAGTTCCATCTGTTGCTTGCAGTCCAATCTTGCCATTCTCTTTGAAAAACGCAACGTCCCCCTGTGCGGCATAGACCTGACGGTCTTCCGCCAAAGCAACTCCGACGAAGATGAAGAGCAGCAGGAGCGTCGTCAGCCCATTCAGTATGCTGCGTTTCATTGCAAATCCTCCTCTAATCTTTTGGGGATGGTTATGTTTCATACGCGATATTGTTACCTGAGTTTTTTTGATACCATTCATATGCGTCGTAGGTTTGCAGGCCGGTGCAGATGCGGGCTATGCTGACAAGATCTCCGTGATCCTGCCGGTTTCGTTGTAGCTGCTTTTCGCCGTCTGCCCGTCTTCCCGCTCCGGATGAGCAGGCTGCCGGTCCTGTCGTACGCAAAGGCCAGCACGGTCCCGTCCGCCTTGGTGACGCTTTCCAGCCATCCCTCCGGCGTATAGGCATACGTCACCCTGTTGCCCAGCGCGTCGGTCTCGGTGAGCAGGTTGCCGTTTTGATCGTAGGTGTAGCGCGTTACGTGTTTCAGCGCGTCCGTCATCCTGGGCAGCCCGTTCATACCGCAGCAGGAATTTTTATTGAAAATTGCTCCTTTGTTATACTGAACCAGGCTATTCTTTTGAGTTATTTGTGATAAAATACCATCCGCCATCAATTGTTTCTATATCTATGGTGTTACGAAGAGAAAATAGTCGATTCCATTTTTCTATAAACTCCTCCTCTATCTCTTTGTCAGTTCCATCGGATAAACTAACGATTGCACATTGTGTAGAAGGGTTTATCGTATGGAACCAATAGGCAATTCTTACTCCATAACGCTCATCGTCCGTACCCACATATACCCGAATACGTTCACATGATATATTATACAAACCCGTTAATTGTACAAAGCTTGTAAGTTCATTCCATTCTTTTTCGGTAAAATACTCGGAATAATCATATTTTGTATTTGGAAATAGGCAATCATCGTTTTCCCAAAAAAACTCCTCCAAATCCTCTAGCAGTCGCGAGACTCTTAAAAATTCATCTTGATAGGTAAGATATAAGTCTTTCACACGATCGCTTGATTCATAAAGCATGATCGAAGACTCTGTAACTTCTTCTGGTTTAAGATCACACCCCTGCAACGTTATGACAATACAAATCAAAATAATAAATTTAAGAATTTTCATTTGCAGTCCCTTCTTCCAAAGTTATTTATGAAACATTTCTATGCCTATTCTTGCAAATTCAATATCTTCACCATCGTCCCCATAAGTCGGAGCCGAAAACGAACATTATCTCTCGCAAGAAGTTTTTGGTCAGAGTCAATCCCACCTGGCTTGGCCACTTCTTCAAGATCAAGCAGCTCATCTGAAATATTTTGGCTGTTCCCAAATATCCAAAGGTAATATTTCCAAGCTGTTCTCTATCGACAAGTGTACCATTAAAATAGAATATCGTCTCGTTTTGCAGCAGAAGCTCCCTTCTCAATCCCCATATACCAGGCGCAGGCACTGCGGTAGATAACGTCAACCTGCAAATGATAGTCCGGGGCCATCTTGTCGAGCCTGCTGATCTCCTTCTGCGCTTCCCTGTACAGCTGCGTAGCTTTGTTCCGCGCAGTGGATCCCGTGTCCACAGTGGGCCGCGCTTGTGCTACTGCTCCTGGTCGTTTCAGGAATCATCTCAACCCAAGTTTTTCTGTCAAGCGAAGGCATCAAATATCTGCATACGCAGGCTCTGGTGTTAGTCGAAGTGGTATCCTTCCAGATTGAAAACAGGAATTTCCTCATCCGTTTCGATTTCCCGCATAAAATGGAGATTCCCCTCTCGATCCACCGCTACCCCTCCTGAAATGGCAATGATATTTTTTAAATTAAATTCGCTAAAGCTATCGCTGGTAAGGATTTTTCCTTCAAAATCCAATAAAATCAAATTTAAATCATCATAAGTAATCTGTTGTATGTCAGTCCATGTTTTTTCTAAAAATCGATCTCCGTATAAGCTATAAACAGTAACAACACCATTTTCATCAAGAAAAGCTATTTTATCTCCAGCATTTGAAACAGCCACTTGTTTAATACCGGTCAGTTTTGAAAACGCGTCACCAATGGTAGAAAGGATATGTCCGTCTTTATTGATTCCTATCAGTTCCCAGTTTCCTTCTATCGCTTTTAAGTTGGTCCATTGATGCTTTTCAAAATTTTCTTCCTGATTCTCAAGTAGTTTCCCTGCATATACAAGCGTTTTGTTTTCTCTTACTGCAAAAGTTCCCCAAATACCTGCCTTTACTTGTACAATCTTTGACCATTCTTGTGTATTAAGTTTTCCTTCATAATTATCCCCTGTTGCCACAGCAGTGCCATCTTTTTTCAATCCTACAACAGAATTTGCGCTAGAAGATATTGCAATTATTTCCTTCCATTCTTCAACCTCTGGATACTCTTCCTTTGCGATATTGTTCATAAATACAGTTCCGTCATCACACACAATAAAGCACTCTTCGCCTACAAAAGATATACGCCATGCAACCTCTTCCATAGAGGATGCGCATCCGTGCAAGGGGCTTACAAGAAGCATGATTCCAATCACAAGCATCCAAAGCCTTTTCATAGTCCCCTGCTCCTTTTATTCCCATTCTATAGAATCAATAACCTGCAAATCAAAGGGGTATTTTTATGGGGTCCTGTTCCGTACTCGTCATAGCTATAGCTTACCACATCTCCATTCACGTTTTCAACGGAAAGGAGATAGTCGGTTCATCGCATTGATACTTTATGCTTCCTTTGCCCCGGGAGGCCGTCGTGCCCCTGCCAGTTGATGCTCGCTTTTTCCCAGACAATTTCAAATTTCCCCAACGTATCTTGAAATATTGGCGTTTCTATGCGCACGTTTTCAATCAGTACCGTTTTGATACTTCTGCTACACGTGCTTAGAAAGGTGCTTTAAAGTCCATATATTGGGGAAAATTTATTCTCTCTTTGCTGTCAGTTTCCCAATCTCTATTCATTGCGTGGGATCATACCCAGGCCTTAAACACCAATTTACTCAACGATATAATAGATCAACTTGTTACACTGCAAATCTTCTATGGCATAAACATAACCCGTCTCTTCAAGATACACCCGGTACGTCTTTCCTGTTTTGCATAGTAGATCTAAAAACCCACCCATATCATCCTTGCCATAGGTTGCCTCCATCACGCCGGATATGCCTATGGTCTCCAAAATGTAGAGCATATTGTGAATTACATATGGTTTGAAATTTGCTGCTTCTTCGATTTTCTGATAGCTTGTTTCATTATCAACCTGCGCAGCTTTTTCCTGAAACAAGGGTTCTGAGCACCATACGCATAGAAAGACGGTGAAGAACATCACGCTGCGGATCAAAAGCTTTTTCATTTGAATTCCCCTTGTCTGCTCATGCATTGATTTCCTTCTGCTTTGTATCCGTGTGCTGTGTCTGAAATGGAAATGGTAGTTCTCCTCAAATTCGCAATCCCGGGAACTGCCTCCTCAAAAACGGTCCCCGGTGACACGCCTCGCCAGCTTGGTCACATATAACAGACGGATGCCCTCGCTGTTTTTTCTTTCTGCTTCCGTGTATTCGCCCTGCGCATAGCGGCAAAACAGGGCCTGGGTCTCGTCCCACAGGAAGGACGCGCAATACAGATAGGATTTCTCCAGCCAGGCCAGTTCCCCTTCCTGGAGCTTGGCCATGAGGAACCCACTGAGGGTGTCGTCCGGCTGGGTACGCTTGTTGATGTCTTTTGAAAGGATGACCGTATAGCCGGTGTCATCAGGGATCAGGATGGCTTCCGCTCCGAAGCAGATCATTTCCTTTCCATCGACCATGCAGGAACGGTACATGGGGTTGCCCATCACCTTCACGCGGGCCAGTACCTTGTCGTCAACGATCAGGGAATAGGGAGAGCAATAGCTGTACGTTTTGTCATCGTTGCCCGTCAGATCATTTCGATAGAGGTCGGTGATCTTTCTTTCATAATAATATCGTTTTCCACTGATCTCGTCAGACTCAAGGAAATCGTGACCTGCCGTCATGCCGATGGCCTCCAGAGGCAAAAACGCAGGTTTTAACAATACAGCAAACAGCAATGCATATAGCAGCAATACGCCCCTGAGACCGGCTCTGGCATGCACACGCGCCTTTTTGGGAAAACGCTGTCTTTGGGGCCTCAACGCAAACGCACAGACCAGATCGATCAAAACATAGCTTCCCAAATAAATCATTTGCCTGTAGAGAGCGGTTTCAAGAAAAAAGCCATCAGAATAGGGGGAAACATACTTTTGCAAGACATCTGCCTCCATCTGAGAGACGGTTAGCATCAGCCCGCAGCCGAGCGCAAAGATCCCGGCATATGCGATAAGGGCGGGAAACTTTTTGTTTTTAGCGGTATGCGTTCGATCAGCAAACGACCAGATGAGGCTTCCGGAAAACAGAATGTCCATGGCGATCACAAGCACAGGCGTCCATTGTTCTGTTATGAATGGCAATCTCGCAAACAGCAGCACGACGCCGTCGCACAGGAGCCTGAGTACAAGGAACCATGCGGCAGGCACTTTTTGCAGGAGCGAGCGGGTGCCAGCCGGATAGGCATTGCGTATGCTTCTTTGCGTGGGAATCATCCAAAGAAGCCAAAGAAGATAGTAGAGCGTTCTTGTGATCGTGCCGCTGATAGGCGGAGCTCCGGCTTCAAGCGGCACGATGGATCTGGGAAACGGCATCCACCAGAAGCCGCCAATATCAAGGATGAAGATCCCTAGCACAATACATATCATGAAATTCCTCCATCATGTAGTCTAAAGACTACTGTCCATTATCTTTTGCAGCACTTCTAAAATATCGTTATCTACCGGTATAGGAAACGGAGATCGTTGGTTCTGTCGACACCATGAACCTTGCTGCCGATAGAGGGCAGCACGCTCCCCAGGCTTTTGGCGCTCAGCCCATCCCCGTCCACAAAGCTGACCGGGCTGTTGTAAGTGAATAGATAGGCATTGAAAGATTGGGGAATCAGCAGATTGGCAGGATAGATGTCGTTCGGCTGAACCGGTTCAATGCCGGCTCATACTGCCGTGCGCGCAGGTTGAGCATGCCGGTGGTGGCGTCGTAGGTTTCGGCGTTGTAGGTGAAGCCGCTGACCTTCACGCCGCCCATCTGCTCGCCATAGGCGGTGTAGGCGAAGGACTGCACCTTCACGCTGATATCCGGCAGGGCGGAAGTGGCGGCTTCACCGGCAACCGGCGCCGTAACCGCCTCCTTACGCACTTCTAACGCAACTTCTTCCGGGCTGAAAAGTTGGTTCAACCATTGGTGAACGAAGGTACAAGCATTTGTAAGCAATACGACTGTTCCGCCGGTTTTATTTTTGCCGGATGGTGTGTCCGGAAAGGCTCGCTGTCTCAGAATCAAAAGAATTGTCCATTGTTATGCCAACGATCTTGTTGGGAGGATTGGCTTAATAAACAGCAAGATTTTCCTTTCTAACTTCGTCCCCCTTTGTTTTTTCCTTTTTACAAATAAACTGTGCCCGGCTCTATTACGATATACAACCTAATGAGACCTCTGTCATCATTTCAACATCAACAGGAAGATCAACTTGGTAAATCTTTGCATTGTCAGCATACTCAAAACAAACGCTTGCTTTCTCAATCTTCTCCTCGCCTTGTATCTTCATGCTCAATTTATCTGAAAACCACAGCCTGTAATTGGAATTCCCCGGGTCTTCATCCGTTTCAAGCGTATAGATAATTTCGTTCTTGGCAAGCGCTTCAAAATAAGTGTGGATCGGCATGTCAAGTCTCAGATGAGAAGCAGCCAGCATCCATGTGAAATAGCAAAACTCTGCCTGGCTGAGTTGGGTATCCACCATTTTCCCTTGTATACTGAGATCATCCTTCAGCACATCCGATGCATGCTTCTCCAGCTCAGGCAAAGCTGATGTCGAAGTTTCGCGGCCTATGCACAGGGGAATGACCGGGACAACATCCCAATTGCTGTTCGCAAAAGACAGTTCGGCATAACGGATCGGCTTATCCCAATAATGAGATAGCGTATAGTCGTTATCTGCCTCGCAAACAAAAGACAATATGATGTGCTGCGTAAAATAGATATGTAGCATAGGTTCCAGATAACCAGATGCTCCGAGCGAGTAATCGACAAAATCAATGGGCTCATGATTCGCAATAGCGGCAATGTCAGTCAGCGTCATCGTTTTATCAGCTTTGCCAGCCAGGTAAAGACAACTAAAGAGTTTGTATTCGTGTGCCGACAGTTCTGCAATTGCAGAAACAGGAGTGGCCAGCAGCATGATTGCGAGCAGAAATACTGATAATCTATTATACTTCATAATTTCAACCCTCCACAGTTAATTTCCTATCTGATGTACACCTTGCCTGTGCAAAGAACAATTGTGCAACGAACAAGTTGTAAACGAGTAATATAGTGTACGACGCGCCATTCCCCCTTCAACAGTCATTATGATATATCCTTCTTTATATAAATGTGGCGGTTCAACGGGAAGCTTTGAGGCGATATATTCCGTCATAAGGCTTATTCCAGCATCGACCATGTTGGCAGGTACATTGAAGCCCAGATATAACGCCAAGAATTCTATGCCCTCACTTAGTGGTCCACTTGTATCTGAAATAAGAGACGTAGCATCTATGATAAAGCTTTCTGCGTCGGAGGGGTACGTCTTAACTTGCGATGAATACGAATAGCTAAGTATTGCAGTGGCCGGGTAGTCATAATCATTTTGATATAGCTTTGGTATTGTTAATATCAACCTTTTTGGAGAATAATCGTTTTTTGCATTCCTAAACGCAGACAATGAGTCTGAGGGTACGGGCAACCATTCTTGCCCGCCTTTCCTGTTCACTACTTGCTGATAGTTTTCAAGTGAGCGAAACGCTTCGCCAGATGTCGATATTGTTTTTGGCGTATCTTGTGTTGATATAACCGGCTTTGATGTTTGTGCTTTTGTAGCATGAGCATTTTCGCTACTATTTTGTTTGGCATTACCAGATATAGCTTTTTCTCTGAGTAAGTCTGTCGTTGGACTATAGTATTTGTGCGTTTTTAACCCAAAAGGCAATGGCGGTGTCGTCGGGCTTGGCAAGGGAACTGGTGAACTTCCAGAGAAAATACTTTTGTTGTTGGCTTTTTGTCCGATATTAGTGGACTTAGTCTTGGTTGACGAAGAACTTCTCATACTAGAAAAATACAATTTTGCTTCGTCCTTGTCCGCAGGACGCATTCCGTCGGGGTCGATCCAGTTGATGGGATTGTTGTAAGTGTACAGATAGCGGTGAATGGATATTGTCAGCATGGCATATCCACGCATCATATCCTTGCCGCTAAACCGCCCCACCGCCGGCTCATACTGCCGTGCGCGCAGGTTGAGCATGCCGGTGGCGGCGTCGTAGGCTTCGGCGTTGTAGGTGAAACCGCCGGCCTTCACGCCGCCCATCTGCTCGCCAAAGGCGGTGTAGGTGAAGGACTGCACCTGCACGCTGATATCCGGCAAATTAGAGGAAACCGCTTCACCTGCAACAGGTACGTTCACAGCCTGCGCCACGGACCCCCGTCCGTCGTAGACATAGCGGGTCACCCCGTTTTCACTGTACGCCGCAATCCGCTCCAAGCCATAGGCATAAGCGGTGGTTGCGGAAGTCCCGTTGGCGTATGTGGTCGTTTCGGAAATCACCTGATAGTATTCCTGCGTCAGGTCGTACAGGTATTCCGTCGTCGCCCATTCCAGTCCGGCGGGCACGTCCGCTTCGTCCGCGTTGGTCTGGCTCTGTGCAGGCTCCACGATCTCCGGCAGGCCCGCAACGTTCCCCCGCAGCAGCTCTTCCAGCGTGGAGCGGTTCGCGTCTCCTGCCTCGCTCTTGCTCTGCCGCATGCCGTTCGCGTCATACGTGAACGCCTGACGGTACCCGTCGTAGCCAACGTAGTCCGTCAGCTGGTCCAGCGCGTTGTAGGCATAGCTATCCGTCAGTCTGCCGTAGGTTTGGCTGGACAGGACTTTCTGCACCATGCTTCCGTTCCTGTCGTACTTGTAGGCGATTTTGTCCCGGCCGTTGGCCATGCCGGTGAGCTGGTTGCCCTTGTTGTAGCTCATGGAAAGGACAACCGATTCTCTGCCTATGCCGGAGATGGCCTTCCTGGTCATGCTTCCGGTCTTATCATAGGCATACTGCTGGCCGTAGCCTGTAGATTGCAGGAAGCTGGTCAGCTGACCCAGCGCGTCATAGGCATAGCATAGGTGCTCTCGGTGGGCAAATATCAGCGTATCTATATACGGTCGGACAGGTTCATTTTTATTCGGGTGTAATCAACTAAACACTGAGCATGGAAGTATTCTTCGCTACCTTTTAAGCGTAGCTGTTCCAATTCTTCTTCGGTAAAATGAAATTCCCATAGTTCTTTCATGTCATCAAGTTCTTCTGCTGCATGACAGAGTTTCAAAAAATAAGGATGTGTTGTTATCTGCAGAAATATGCTTGATAATGTGGACTCAAAGCTGAATGCAACATCTGCACACTTATGCCAAAATATCTTTGTACCGTTATGCGCCTCATTGCACGTGCTGAGCGTATCCTGAAAAATATAAATAGAAAAAGGCGGACGAATTGTTGATACTTTCATCCAGGATTTTTCCTCTTTTTTGAGAGAGGATTGGTATATTCGTTCATAAGGAGAAAATGGAAATTCTGATGTAAATTTAGAAGGGTGTGAAAAATGCTTGATTATATGTACTCTGGCATATTCTTCATCATTGAGTGTTACAAAACGCTGGTAAAATTCATACCAATAAAGATCTTGATGAATGGCAAATTCAAATGCTACTGTACCCATGACAGGTGATGACTCCAGACCATACGCCCATAACTCGATATTAGATTGGGTACTTTGAATTTCTTTGAGAAGATTTATATCACAGTCGAGAGTAAGACAACAGGTTTTCATGAACATATTTCACCTCAATCGAAATGTATTTTCGATTCTTTATTCCGGGAATGCCCCTAATATCAATTGCAGGGCTTCCAGATTTTGAATCTGGCCTAAATGTTACATAGCCACCATTAGGTAACTCTCTAGTAACTCCGCCATATCCAGCCACACTTTCATGAGTATAGCCACTGGATAGATGATCAAAAAGAGCATATGCTTCATCCACTGTTCCATTCATGATACGGACACGTGATGATGAGCCTGGAGTTTCGAAATAGCCAGAATCATTTACTGCAAATTTGCCATAACCGTGCGTGATATCGTATTCGGTAAAATTATAAGCGTAATAATCACTCGATACGCTCTCATATCCCGGGGCGACCGATGTAGCTCCGTCCATACGAATTGCGCTGCCTGCCGCGCCCTGTATCTGCGTGTATGTAAGCCCTGCCTGCATGCCAAGATAGTAAAGCATGGAGGACTGTTGTTCCGCACGCATTATCTGCTCCATCACGCTGGCCTGCGCAATCGTCGTCCCCATACGTGACAAACGATAGGACAGTTCCAGAAGACTTGCCGCCTGATTTGCCACATCCTCTCGGATCAGCCCGAACAGATAGGAATGATACCGCGTCTCTTCTGTAAACATTCCTAACTGCACAAGGTCTTCGGCGGTAATATCCTGTTTTTCCTTCAAAATATCAAGGATGGCAAAGCGCATGGCTGGAGAGACGCTTTCATCAAACAGCGTATCCCCTGTCAGAAACAGACAGTCGTATTGGTCATAGCTTTGCATTCTTTTAAGCTGACGGGTTAATTCTTCAACCTCATCCTGCCTGCCCAAATATGCTGCACAGGTACGCTGCCAAATGAGTTCTCTTTCCAGCTGGGCCGTCGGCCTGCTGTTGTCTATGGTATCTATCTCCTCCTGCGCTTCCCTGTACATCTGCGTGGCTTTGTTCCACGCAGTGGATA
>OLOW01001639.1_pt1 | contig 15618 bp, 11 predicted proteins | sample 1672801 | NCBI WGS metagenome assembly OLOW01 (sample SAMEA3136725, study PRJEB25190) | human gut metagenome | biome: human gut; feature: human-associated habitat; material: faeces | place: Austria | collected 2013 | reverse complement strand
GAATGATTTCGCGGACCGCATAGTCAGCATCCTCGAACGGCTCCTCGACCTGCCGGTCGTGCTGCAGAAGCCGGATGTCCGTCGCCATGCGGCAGGCGCTCTGGCAGATGGATGACAACGCGTTTAAAATCCGGCTGTCCAGCTTTCTGGGATACGTCTGCCCGCAGACGGGATAGCAGCGGGAAAACCCGAACTCAGCAGCAATTTGCCGGTTCATCTCGTCGATCTTCGCCATATCGCCGTCAAACAGCTCGACAAAGCTGGCCTCCGTGCCGGTCGTGCCCCGGCAGCCGAGGAAGCGGAACGCGCGCAGCGTGTCCTGCACCTCCTCAAGGTCGAGCATCAGATCCTGTAACCACAGCGACGCGCGCTTGCCGATGGTCGTCAGCTGCGCGGGCTGGTAATGCGTGTAGGCAAGCGCGGGCATGGCGGCATAGCGGTCGGCAAACTCGCACAGATTCCGCATGGCGGCCTTCAATTCCCTTTCCAGATACCGCAGCGCCTCACGGTATAAAATCAGGTCTGCGTTGTCCGTCACATAGCAGCTCGTCGCACCTAAGTGAATGACGCCCTTCGCGCCGGGCGCGTCGAGGCCGTAGGCGTAGATATGCGCCATGACATCGTGCCGCACCTCTTTTTCCCGCGCGGCGACCACGTCATAATCGATGGGGCTCACGTGCGCGGCCAGCTCGTCCACCTGCGCCTGCGTGATGGGCAGGCCAAGCGTATGCTCGGCTCTTGCCAGCGCGACCCAGAGCCTGCGCCATGTCTCATAGCGCATATCCGGGGAGAACAGGTGCAGCATGGTCTTCGACGCGTAGCGCGAGGCCAGCGGGCTTTCATACGTCGGTTTCATGGCGGCTCCTTTTAGCGGTAAATAATCTCGTCGCGGCCTGCGCCGACGGAGACATAGCTGATATGCACGCCGATGGCCTGCTCGACATACTCAACGTAATCACGCGCGGCCTGCGGCAGATCCTCGTACTTGCGCACACCGGAGATATCGCAGCCCCAGCCGGGAACGGTCGTCAGGACGGGCTTTGCCTCATCAATGACGGCGGTAAACGGGAAATCGTCGGTCTTTTCGCCGTTGACCTCATACTGCGTGCAGACAGGAATCTCCTTCATATAGGACAGGACATCGAGCTTCGTAAGCGCGACCTCGGTTGCGCCCTGGATGCGGCAGCCGTAGCGCGTCGCGACCAGATCGATGGGGCCGACACGACGCGGACGGCCCGTGGACGCGCCGTATTCGCCGCCGGCCACGCGCAGCTGCTCGGCCTCGTCGCCGAACCATTCCGCCGTGAACGGGCCTTCGCCCACGCAGGTGGAATACGCCTTGACAATGCCGACCGTGCGGTCGACATGGCTGCCGGGGATGCCTGCGCCGACGCAGGCATAGCCCGCATTGGAGGAAGAGGACGAGGTATACGGGAAAATGCCGAAGTCAATGTCGCGCAGCGCGCCGAGCTGGGCCTCGAACATGATGCTCTTGCCGGCCTTTTCAGCCTCATAGAGGTACTTGCTGGTATCGCAGATGTAAGGCGCAAGCTTCGAGCCGAATTCACGGCACCACGCCAGCATATCCTCAAGCTTGTAGGGTTCTGCCCCGTAGACATTCTGAATGGTCAGGTTCTTCCACTCCAGAATGCTGGCCAGCCGCTTTTCAAGATACGCCGGGTACAGAAGCTCCCCCATCATGATGGTCTTCTTCTGATATTTGTCGGAATAGACCGGCGCGATGCCGCGCAGGGTGGAGCCGTACTTCTTGTCCTTCAGCCGGGCCTCCTCCAGACCGTCGAGGGCGCGGTGGTACGGGAAGACGATGGTGGCGCGCTCGGAAATTTTGAAATTCTCCGGCGTAATGGGCACGCCCACGTTCTGCAGCGCCTCAATTTCACCGCACAGGCTCTCCAGATCGATCACGACGCCGTTGCCCAGCACGTTTACAACGCCCGGCAGGCAGATGCCGGAGGGGATGAGATGAAGGGCGAATTTGCCGTACTCATTCACGATGGTGTGGCCCGCGTTGTTGCCGCCCTGATACCGGCAGACGATGTCATAATCTCTTGCAATGAGGTCGACCATCCGGCCCTTGCCCTCGTCGCCCCAGTTGATGCCTACGATCGCGCAGTTGCTCATAATTCAAAACTCCTTATCCGTTTTTTACCGCAGTTTTTGTTTTATTTTTTCATTCCTGGCCGATTATATGCGATTTTTCACGTTTTGTAAATGTCTGTTTTATAATGTTTATAATAAGCGGAAATTATATGCTCAATTAGGTTTATCTATTTTACTTATTGTATTCCTCTGTTTATAATGGAAAAGTTGACAACGCCGGTTTTCCGGCTATTTTGGAGGATTTTATGCTCATCAGAACGCCTGAACAGGACATTGAACGCGTCCTTTTTACCGAAAAAGCCATCGCCGCCCGCGTCGAGCAGCTCGGCGCGGATCTGACCGCAAAGCTTGGAGACAAGCGTCCCGTGCTGGTCTGCGTGCTCAAGGGCGCATCGTTTTTCTACATCGATCTGTGCCGCTGCATGAACTGCGCCATTGACATGGATTTCATCGCTGTCTCCAGCTACGGCGCATCCGCGCAGTCCACCGGCGTCGTCCGCCTCATCAAGGATCTGGACAACAACATCACGGGCCGCCATGTCGTCATCGTCGAGGACATCATCGATTCGGGCCTCACCATGCAGTACCTGCGCCAGCTCTTCGGCGCACGGAACCCCGCATCCATTGCGACGATCTCGTTCCTGGACAAGGCGTCGCGCCATCCCGAGAGCTACAAGACCGATATGTGCGGCTTCGAGATCCCGGACGAATTCGTCGTCGGCTACGGCCTCGATTACGCAAATTACTACCGCAATCTCCCCTACATCGGCATTCTGAAGCCGGAGTGCTATAAATAAGCCAAAGCCCCGCCGGGGTAATGTCTGATATGCTCCCTCCATGAGAGACAGCGAAAAACAAACTGTCAAGCATGGAGGGAGCATATCAGCGTTTTGGGCGGCTGCATTGTGCCTTGGGCGTGACTTTGCTATAATGAAATAAATCGGAATTCGGGAGGATCACAAGCATGACTGACAGCAGAGACTTCAAAAAAGAGTACCCTGCGTCCTCGTATTTTTCAAAATGCCGGCAGTTTTTTCCGAGGCAATCATGCTGCGTCATGAGCCGCTTCGTCAGCTTTCCTGGATGCAGCAGGTTGTGACAGCAGCCGACAATACGCGTTTGCGGCAGGATCACGCACTGATTTCCAAGCAGCCGCGCTTTTACAAGCTCCGACTTTCCAGTTTCCGCTTCTGCATGTTCCTTTGACGGCCGGTCGATGATCGGCTGCAAGTCTGGGTGACACAGTTTGCAGGGGCGCCGATTTTGGGAAGCTGTCTGATAGTACACGCTGCCAAGGAGTTCTTTCACGCGCAGAAGCTGCTTGCAATTTCGGCAGTGAAAGATCTCGGAATTTGGAGCGTACAGGTAGTTATAGCTCGATGCCGCAATGATTTTCGCGTTTTGCTCCTGTCTGGGGATCGGTTCTTTGGCTGGCGCGCGTTTGGGCGCTTTTGACTGCGCGAGTTCAAGCGCCTGAAACAGCATCTGCATGACGGCAACATCGTTGCTGGATTGGTGCTCCGGCGCGGGCGTGGAAAGCCCGCACGCTTCCGCAATTTTGTAAAGAGAACGCGCCGGAATTTCGCGTGCTTTGATAGCAGCATAGACCTTTTGGTTCATGCAACGCACCGTTGTGGAAAACGTTCCGAACAAATAGCGGCTGTACAGCGCTTTCAGTGTGTTTTTTGTTTCAACGTGCCAGCAGCAAATCACGTCGTCCGGCTGAAGCCAGCGGAAGAAACGCTGGACACAGCTTTTCTCTGAATCCGACGCGCAAAATTCAGCAGGAGCGTAGCCGTTGAACGCCAGATGCTCCCACGGCGCAGTTCCGGGCTCGCGCGGACAGACCAGCGCGTCAAACGCACGGATCGTGTTCCACTTTGCATCGACCCGCGCAGCGTATAGCTGCGTCAAACTCCGATGACCGCCACAACTCTCAATCCACTCCATATCCAACAGGACAAACATTGCGCTCCGCCCCTTCTCTATCTTGGTAGGAACATCATAGCACATGAAGTGTCCAATAAAGCGTACTTCTCAAGGTAATGCGGAAAAACTGTTAAAATGTTTGTCCATTCGGTATGAATAGAATAGATTTTTCGCATAGCAAACAGCATAATTCATACGCCTTGAGATGCAAAAATTGCGCGGCAATATACAAAGATAAGGGTGAATTTGAAAAGTGATCTGCGAAATAAAAATCGTTCGTTTTTATCATTTCCTTGCATTTTCCATTCTGTTTTGATACAATAAAATACAACGCTGCGAAGCGCTGTTGTTAGACTTGGCAGCTTTGCACAAAGGTGTTCTGCCAAGCAGCAGAGCACTTTTTTCATCTGGAGGAATCGAACTATGGCTGTGAGCTACAAGAAGCTTTGGAAACTGCTGATTGACAAGGATATGAAAAAGAAAGATCTGTGCGCGAAAGCGGGCATTAGCCCGGCATCCGTCACAAAAATGGGGCGAAACGGTCATGTTACGACGGAAATACTTTTGAAAATTTGCACGGCGCTGGACTGCGGCGTGGAAGATATTATGGAAATTGTGCCGGATTTGAGTGAAAACACATGATCAAGTCCGCTTTATAGGACAGCCAATATGATATGATGACAATGAGCTTCCGAGAAATATACTGCTACTCCGCAGCATAAAAGCAATCTCCGCAACATCCGCGGAACCTTTGCTGCCGAAGGCATGACGATCAGCAAATCGATCAATAGCGACCTTGACCGCATTGCCAGCGGGCAGACCAGCTACCAGCAGGTATTGATCGATCTGCGGGCAAAGTACGAAAAGAGAGGATAGCACGTAATAAGTACTTTGTTTGGCCGTCTCGAATTTTAGATGGTTTCAATGAGAAGATATGTGTGCGCCAGGGAGAGAAATGTAGCTGCGCAAAGATAAGCCCTGGCAAACCGTGAATCTCAAATTTTTTTGAGGTGATGGAATGCAGATTATAGACAACATTAACAAGACCGTCAAAGACGATCTGCAAGCGGGTATTCACAAAGGCAGTAAGATGTCTGTTGCTGCTGCCTGCTTCTCGATCTATGCGTATCAGGAACTCAAAAAACAACTTGATAGCATTGACGAACTGCGTTTTATCTTCACCTCCCCCACCTTTGTGACTGAGAAGGCTTCCAAGGCTCAGCGCGAGTTCTATATTCCTCGCATTTCCAGAGAATGCAGTCTTTACGGTACGGAGTTTGAGGTAAAGCTCCGTAATGAGCTGACGCAGAAAGCAATCGCGAAAGAGTGTGCAGACTGGATTCGACGCAAGGTGGTTTTCAAATCGAACGTCACGCAGGAGCAGATGATGGGTTTTATGACGGTCGATGAAAGCACCTATATGCCCATCAATGGATTTACGACAGTTGATCTCGGTTGCGAGCGCGGCAACAACGCCTACTATCCGGTGCAGAAGACAGAGAGCTTTGAAAATGCCAACTACTTTCTCAGGCTCTTTGAACAACTTTGGAACGACAAGAAGAAGTTGCAGGAAGTCACTGACGTCGTAATTGAGAATATCTCCGCTGCATATCGTGAGAACGCCCCAGAATACATCTACTTTGTTGCACTCTATAACATTTTCAAGGAGTTCCTTGAGGACGTTTCAGAGGACGAGCTGCCGAACGAAGCGACAGGCTTTAAGGAAAGCAAAATCTGGGGAATGCTCTATAACTTCCAGCGGGATGCTGTTCTTGCTATCATCAGTAAGCTTGAGAAATTCAACGGTTGCATTCTGGCAGATAGCGTAGGTCTTGGTAAAACCTTCACTGCGCTTGCCGTCATCAAGTATTACGAGAACCGCAACAAATCTGTGCTTGTTCTCTGCCCCAAAAAGCTCTCTGAGAACTGGAATACATACAAGGGCAACTATATCAACAATCCCATTGCGACAGATCGACTGAGATATGATGTCCTCTATCATACCGACCTTTCCCGTGAGCATGGGCAGTCGAACGGAATTGACCTTGACCGCCTGAATTGGGGCAACTATGATCTTGTTGTCATTGATGAGAGCCACAACTTCCGCAACGGCGGCGAGGTGTCCGGCGAGGACGCAAAGGAAAACCGCTATCTGAAACTGCTCAATAAGGTTGTTCGCGCTGGCGTGAAGACAAAAGTGTTGATGCTTTCGGCAACGCCGGTCAACAACAAGTTTATCGACCTCAAAAATCAGCTTGCACTCGCCTATGAGGGCGATGCTTCGCAGATGAGCAAAAAGCTTGATACGACCAAAAGTATTGACGAAATCTTCCGTCAGGCACAGAAGGCTTTCAACGCATGGAGCAAGCTTCCTGCCGACGAACGCACGACGGACGAGCTCTTGCGGACGCTGGATTTTGATTTCTTTGAATTGCTGGACAGCGTGACGATTGCACGGTCAAGAAAGCACATTGAAAAGTATTACAACACTTCTGACATCGGCAAATTTCCGGAGCGTCTGCCGCCGATTTCGCTGCGTCCCTGCCTGACAGACCTGAGCGACGCTATCAACTATAACGATATTTATAATTTGCTCATGTCGTTGAGCCTGATGATCTATACTCCGACGAATTATATCATGCCGTCGAAGCTGGCAAAGTACATCGACATGACGCACCACAAGGGAAACAGCCTGACCCAGCAAGGACGTGAAGAAGGCATTCGCCGCCTGATGAGCATCAATCTTCTCAAGCGTCTGGAAAGCTCAGTCGCTTCTTTCCGCCTGACGATTGACCGCATTAAGAAACTGATCGACGATACAATTGGGACAATCAAGAATTATCAGTCCGGAGACTGCGTCCTGAATCTGCCGGAGATTTCCGGCGCAGAAGATTTTGATTACGACGATCAGAACACTGATTTCTTCTCCGTCGGCAAGAAGGTCAAAATTGACCTTGCTGATATGGACTATGTTTCATGGATGCGCGAACTGGAAAAGGACGCGGAGAATCTGGAACTGCTGTCCCTTATGATTGCCGATATCACGCCGGAGCATGACACGAAGCTGCAAACGCTGTTCGACTTGATCCGGAAGAAAATCGAGCATCCCATCAATCCTGGCAATAAGAAGATCATTATTTTCACCGCATTCTCTGATACAGCAGACTATCTCTTTGCGAATGTCAGCAGATTTGCGAAAGAGAATTTCGGGCTGGAAACGGCAGAGATCACCGGCACAGTTGACGGAAAAACTACCATTCCAAAGCTCCGGGCAGACCTCAACACTGTACTGACCTGCTTCTCGCCTGTTTCAAAAGGCAAGTCGGTACTCCTGCCCGGAAGCACCGACGAGCTTGATATTCTGATTGCAACCGACTGTATTTCCGAAGGTCAGAACTTGCAGGATTGCGACTATCTCATCAACTATGACATTCATTGGAACCCTGTTCGCATTATCCAGCGGTTCGGGCGAATTGACCGTATTGGCAGCAGAAACGACCATATCCAGCTTGTAAACTTCTGGCCGGATATGGACCTCGACGAGTATATCAACCTGAAAAGCCGTGTGGAAACCCGCATGAAGATTTCAGTTATGACCTCCACCGGCGACGATGACCTGATCAACGCCGAGGAAAAAGGCGATCTTGAATACCGCCGCGCACAACTAAAGCGGCTGCAAGAGGAAGTTGTGGACATTGAGGACATGACCAGTGGTATTTCCATCATGGATTTGGGACTTAACGAGTTCCGGCTTGATCTGCTCGAATATATGAAGCAGCACGAGGACATCGAAACTGCACCGAAAGGTCTGCACACCGTTGTCGGGCAGACGGAGGATTCTCCTGCCGGTGTGATTTTCGTTCTCAGAAATATCAATGACAGCGTGAACATTGACAACCGGAACCGCATTCACCCCTTCTACATGGTTTACATCAGCGAAGAGGGCGAAATTGTCTGCGATTACCTGAACCCGAAGAAATTGCTTGACACGATGCGTCTGCTTTGCCGTGGCAAAGGCGAGCCTTGTACGGAGCTTTGCAAGCGATTCAATGATGAGACGGATGACGGACGCAAAATGGGTGAGGTCTCCGAGCTGCTGAGCGAGGCAATCAATTCCATCATTGACGCAAAAGAAGAAAACGATATTGACAGTCTGTTCAAAAGCGGCGGAACATCTGCACTGCTCAGTGCAGTTTCGGGGCTGGATGATTTTGAGCTGATTTGCTTCTTAGTTGTGAAATAAGGATGGTTATATGAAAAATATTGTTGATTTTTTGAAGTTGCCCCCGCGCATACTTGGTGCTTTATCGGTTGCAAGCGGATTGCTGCTTTTTCTTCCGAATGTAATAATAAAGAAACTGTATATGACAAGTTTCCGCGACAAATACGGATTTGCAATTGGAATTGTATTTGTTGTATCGACATCAATTTTGGTAGTGTTTTTAGTTGTAATCATCGCAAAAAAGATCAAGGACAAATATTATAATAAGCGGCTGAAAAAAGCTCGGGTTGCTTATTTAAAGCGAATTGACGGCAACAAAGTAGAACTAATAAGGTATCTCCTTAATGAGTCTACTCATACAGCGATGCTTCCGATGCATGATGGGGTGGTTTTAGAATTGCAACATTTTTATGTCATTTTGCCTGCAGGATCAACCCATGCAGTAAATATGGCAGACCCGCAAATAAATTATTTTTTGCAGCCGTGGGTAATTGAAGAGATAGATGGTGATCCGGAACTAAAAGCTAAGTTTGGCAGGTGACTTTAAAAGTGGTAGGTTTTCCTCAAGCGACTGAATTTAACAAAAGAATACCGAAGCAGAAGTTCTATGAAAATCTTGATGTTTCCCCTGCCTTACACCGTATGTTTGTTGATCAGATCAAGTTGGTCTACTGGCGAAACAAGCTGGCAGCGTCTACGCTGAATATTGCTGCGGGCGAAGCAGTGACCGAGATCGAAGTGTTCGAGGTGCGCCTGAACGATCCTCAGCTTGACGAAGCGGTGCTGAAACAAATCGACAAGGAAATCCCGTACCACATTCTCTTTATTCTGACTTGTGACGGCAAAGCTCAGGCGTGGATCGGCTACAAGGAGGCTGCTGCATCCGGCAGCAATGCCTTCAAGGTCAGCCGCTATTATCATACCGACTGGATGCCAGAAGATGAGCTGCATCTTAGTATCGACGGCTTGAATATGGATGCCGTCTATGAAAGCCTCGTTCGCCAGATTGCCGGGGAGAAGCTGCTAACGGATTCCGGCGAGAGTCTGAAAGAATCTGTTGAGCGTGATGAAAAGAAGAAGCAGCTTGAAAAGCAGATCGCCGCGCTGGAAAACAAAATGCGGCGGGAGAAGCAGCTGAACCGGCAGATGGAAATGAACGCGGAGTTGAAGACGCTGCGAAAGTATTTGGAGGTACTATAAGTGAATTTATCAGGGCGCCAAGTATCAACTTTAGCTTGCAAAGACTATTTGAAAATAAAGTCGTCGAATTGTACTGGTTTTATTTCACTCGATAAATACTGGAACAACATTATTGCGAAAAACCCGACCTACAAATTCACTCACGAGAAGCTATCAAAGTGTAAATTTCAATATAGAGGGAGAGAGCTTCGGTATAGTGAGTTGTGTGCTCCATCTTGGAACAAGATGGAGCTACCGCAGTTCTATGATGCTGCGGCGATGAGCGTAGAATACTGCGGAACGGTAACACAAGAAAAAGGTTACTGCCTACGCTTGTTGCAGACGCTTGATCGCTACCTAGGCAAAGCACGGTATGAAACGATAAAAGCAGCAACTCTGCTTGATCTTGATTTCCTAAACGCGGATACCGATACCAAACCTTATAGTTGGCAATACTTTCAACGATGTTATAATGCTGAGAATGCAATATATTCCTACTATTCGTTATATGAAACTATTGTTTTGCTAATCTATATTTGTGCGCATCAAAATAACGGACGTTCCTTTGTAGAGTACTCAGAGGAATGTCGGTCGGGGGTATTCCGAAGAAAGTTAAGGCAGAAAGACCCTGAACTTTTTGTGCTGATTTCAGATGGAACAGATAAAGCAAACATTCACCCCAATTTTGCAAAGGTGTGTAGCTGGTGTAATTCATTTAAGCATAGAGGCGTTCTTCGTTTTGACGGTGAACTTATGAAAAATCAAGCACAGACTTTGTTCATTCCTGAACCCAATAGTGGATTGATGCCGTATTGTTCTGGGAAAAGTGAATTTGTTTATATTGATTTGGATAATGATGTTATCCCTGAATTAGTAAACTACCATCAAAAAATAGTTGAACTTGCCTACAAGGTTATTGCGCATTGCAAGGTAATGGAAAGAGAAATTATCAAATCGGAGGAGCGACCTAATGAACCACATGAAATTTGAATCGCCGGACTTGACGGCGCAGAATATAGACCGCATTGCTGCCCTGTTTCCGAACTGCATCACGGAAATGCTGGACGAGGAACACAGCACGCCGGAGAAGAAGGTGTACAAGCGGGCGGTCAATTTTGAGCTGCTGAAACAGATGCTTTCGCCGGATGTGGTGGACGGGGACGAGGCATACGAGTTCACATGGGTCGGCAAGAAGGCGGCAATCGTGGAAGCCAACAAGCCGATCCGGAAGACGCTGCGCCCCTGTGTGGCAGAGAGCAAGGACTGGGACACCACTGAAAACCTCTACATCGAGGGCGATAATCTGGAAGTCCTCAAGCTCTTGCAGGAAAGCTATCTCGGCAAGGTCAAGATGATCTACATTGATCCGCCGTACAACACAGGGAATGACTTCATCTATGCCGACGATTTCATGCGCTCGCAGGAAGAAGAAAACGAGCGGATGGGAATGTACGACGAGGACGAAAACCGCCTGTTCAAGAATACCGACACCAACGGACGCTTTCATTCCGACTGGTGCAGCATGATTTACTCGCGGCTGATGCTGGCAAGAAATCTGTTGACGGATGATGGCGTTATCTTTATCAGCATTGATGATGGTGAAGTAGCGACACTTCGTAAAATATGCGATGAGATTTTTTGTAGTGAAAATTTCGTAGCAGAGTTTATTTGGAAAAGTCGCCAGAACAAAGATAATCGGAATATTACGGGTGTATCAATAGACCATGAGTATATTTTATGCTATTCAAAGAAAAAAGGAATCCGCGTTATCAAAGGCAGTGAGCGAAAAATAGATCAATATAAGAATCCAGATAACGATCCTAGAGGATTGTGGACCAGTGCAAATATGGTTGGACTATTGCCTGCCGACCAAAGACCAAATTGCCACTATGATTTAATTAACCCGGAAACTGGAGTTAACTACGGCAAGCCCGATATGGGATGGCGATATGATAGGAATACAATGAATAAGCTGATATCTGAAAACAGAATAATTTGGCCGGATTTGCCGACTGGCAGACCAAGGAGAAAGGCGTTTTTGTCTGAAATATCTGAGACTTTACCCGGTTATTCTTCTATTGTTGGCTCGGATGTATTTACAAGAAATGCGACTAGCGAATTATCAGCATTATTCAATCATAGATATTTCGATTTTCCTAAACCATCCGTCTTAATTAAGGAATTTATTAAGCAGGCTGCAGATGAGGATTCGACTGTTCTTGACTTCTTCTCCGGCTCTGCCACTACCGCCCACGCTGTCATGCAGCTTAACGCCGAGGACGGCGGACACCGCAAATTCATCATGGTGCAGCTTCCGGAAAAGTGCGATGAAGCAAGCGAAGCCTACAAAGCAGGCTACAAGAACATCTGCGAAATCGGTAAAGAGCGCATCCGCCGTGCTGGAGAAAAGATCAGAATTGATTTGGGTGGCGATGCAGCAATCAATCTCTTTGTCGCAACGGATAATCCAGATTTAGAAGATAAGCTCTGCAAAGAGTTCGATAAAAAGATGGAAAAAGTTAAGAATCTCGACACCGGTTTCCGCGTTCTCAAGCTGGACGATACCAACATGAAAGACGTCTACTATGCGCCGGACGACTACGATCAGGGGATGCTCGCGGGTCTGGAATCCAACATCAAGGATGACCGCACCGACCTCGACCTGCTGTTTGGCTGCCTGATCGACTGGGGCCTGCCGCTGTCCCTGCCCTACAAGTCTGAGAAAATCGACGGCTGCACCGTCCACACCTACAACGACGGCGACCTGATCGCCTGTTTTGACACGAACATTCCCGAAAGTGTGGTCAAAGAGATCGCACAGCGCAAGCCGCTCCGCGCTGTCTTCCGCGATTCCGGCTTTGCGTCCAGCCCGGAGAAGATCAACATGTTCGAGATTTTCAAGCTCTATATGCCGGAGGACGCGGGCGACATTTCCAAGCGCGTGAGGGTGATCTGATATGGCTTTTTCAGAAGATATAAAAACGAGGACAATGGTTGCGTGCGGGAGATGCTGTTGCATTTGCCACAAGTTTTGCGGTAATAATATGGAAGTTCATCATATTAGGGCACGTGCAGATGGCGGTACAGATACATACGACAATGCAATCCCACTTTGCTTTGATTGTCATGCAGAGGTTCGGCAATATGATCCTAAACATCCAAAAGGAATTAGGTTTACAGAAAAAGAACTAATCCAACATCGTGATAATTGGTATAAAACCATAGCGTCAAATGGTGAAAAAGAAGCAACAACTAATGTTGAATATAAACCGATAAAGATATTCAGAGAAAAAGGACATGAGGATATTCTTCTGCATTGCATATCAACGGGTCAAGAATTAGTGGCAATTGTGGATGGCTGTTCCGCTATGGAATACTCTTATGAAGAACCGAAAACTGCTGAAGAGGCCGAGGAAATTAGCAAATTTATTCAAATTGTAAACGATCAACTTGACTGCTTGGATGAGTATGAGCCAGGTTATCGGGTTGTGATTGCGTTTTCGTTAAATGAATCTATTAGCTCTCTTAATAATGCTGGATTTTTACCATTTATGGCAGTAGAGAAACGAGTATTAACTGGTGGTATTACAAATGCAAAAGAGCCTTTTCCAACCTTGCTGCTTAGAATTGTCCGAAAGGATAATGACGAGATTATTAAGAGGGAGAACACATGAAACTCCAATTCAAACATCAAAAATTTCAAGCGGATGCGGCAAAAGCGGTCGTTGACGTCTTTGCCGGACAGCCGTACCTCACGCCTACATATATGATGGACCGCGGTGATGGAAACTATCAGATTGGCTTGGAGGATGATACGGATTTTACAGGTTGGCGGAATGAACGCATTGTGCCGGAACTTTCCGACAAGCTGATTCTGGAACATCTGCAAAAAGTGCAGCGTACCAATCAGATCAAGCCGTCGGACAAGCTGGAAGGTCGCTACAACCTGACGATTGAAATGGAGACGGGCGTTGGCAAGACCTATACCTACATCAAGACGATGTATGAGCTGAACAAGCACTATGGTTGGAGCAAGTTCATCGTGGTCGTGCCGAGCATTGCCATCCGCGAGGGTGTTTATAAGTCCTTTCAGGTGACGCAGGAACATTTTGCGGAGGAATACGGCAAGAAGATCCGGTTCTTCATCTACAATTCTGCCCAACTCACGGAGATTGACCGCTTTGCGTCGGATAGCTCCATAAACGTTATGATTATCAACTCTCAGGCGTTCAATGCCAAGGGCAAGGACGCGCGGCGCATTTACATGAAGCTGGACGAGTTCCGTTCCCGTCGCCCGATTGATATTATTGCAAAAACGAACCCGATTCTGATTATCGACGAGCCGCAGTCGGTCGAGGGCAAGCAAACAAAGGAACGCCTGAAAGAGTTTAATCCGCTGCTGACGCTGCGCTACTCAGCCACTCATAAGGCGGACAGCATCTATAACATGGTCTATCGCCTTGATGCGATGGAAGCGTACAACAAGCGGCTGGTCAAGAAAATTGCCGTCAAGGGCATCACGGAGTCCGGCAGCACAGCGACCGAGGGCTTCGTCTATCTGGAAAGCATCAACCTTTCTAAAGCCGACCCGACAGCAACCATTCAGTTTGACTGCATAGGGGCAAAGGGACTTCGCAAGAAAACCGCCACAGTCGGTATTGGCTACAACCTCTATGACAACTCCGGCGAGTCGGGCAAACTCGACGAGTACAAGGAAGGCTTTGTGGTCAAATCTATCGACGGACGCGACAACTCTGTGGAGTTCCTGAACGGCGTCAAAATCTTTGCCGGTGATGTGATCGGCAAGGTCAGTGAAGACCAGCTTCGACGCATTCAGATCCGTGAGACGATTCTTTCTCACTTGGAGCGGGAACGTCAGCTTTTCCATAAGGGCATCAAGGTTCTGTCGCTGTTCTTCATTGACGAGGTTGCGAAGTACAAGCAGTACGACGAGGCTGGGCATCCGTTCAACGGCATCTATGCAGATATGTTTGAGGAAGAGTACAACGACATTCTCAGCTCCATGCAGCGGGAAATTGGGGACGAGGACTACATACGGTATCTGGACGCAATTTCGGCCCATGACACCCATGCCGGTTACTTCTCCGTTGACAAAAAGGGCAAGATGACCGACAGCAAGCTTTCCGACAAGAAGGAAGGCACATCCGATGATATTGACGCCTATGACCTGATCATGAAGAATAAGGAGCTGCTTCTGGATCGTGATCCGAAAAAATCCCCGGTGCGTTTCATTTTCTCCCATTCTGCGCTGCGTGAAGGTTGGGATAACCCGAACGTGTTCCAGATTTGCACACTGAAACAGAGCAGCAGCGAGGTTCGCATCGATCCATTTTACTGCTCCGCTATGGTCTCCGTTTGATGTAATCTCAATCCCCAATTTTTGGCTGACATAGTCACATACCTCCATCGAACACCGACGGGATTTTGCAAGTGTCGATGCATCTACAGTAAACCCTTCCTTGATGATACTTGCGACAAAATCATCATAGCTAACTTCGCCCTTCTTGTTCTTAAATGGCTTGCCCGAATTATTCGTGGCCGAAACGGAATGTTGATGATAATCACCCACAAGAACAACATCCTCAAGCTGCTTTGCCAAAGCCATAATCAACTCATAATCATGCTCTCGAAAATCCTGGAACTCATCAATCAGCACACAATCATAAAACATATTCAGACGTGCTGCCACTCTTTTAATAAGAGATTTTCGATTCTTCTTTACTTGTAAAACCAATTCGGACAGGGTTGCACAGTAATATTGTCCCCTCATGGTGACATAGTGTGCAAGCCTATCTTTTTTCTTATAAAGCGGATTGGCAATAGGCTTTCCTTTGCTATTCTTTATTGTTTGTGGTGGAGGATCTACTGTACAGATTCCACGACTAACAAACTTGGGACAACCGAAGTGTTCAGCTATGCTCGGCTCATACGGTAATACCAGCTGATGATAGACGAACGAATCAAAAGTAGATACCGTCGTTAATTCAGGCACACATCCATGTGCATCGCATAGTTCTTTTTGGATATTGTAAATGTTCTCGTGGGTAAAAGCCAATATCAAATTACGCTTTGTCGGGTCTATCTCATGGCAGATATGATAGGTTTTTCCCGCACCGGCTACTGCCAAGATTACCCTCTTAGCCATC
>OLOW01001631.1_pt1 | contig 15679 bp, 17 predicted proteins | sample 1672801 | NCBI WGS metagenome assembly OLOW01 (sample SAMEA3136725, study PRJEB25190) | human gut metagenome | biome: human gut; feature: human-associated habitat; material: faeces | place: Austria | collected 2013 | reverse complement strand
TTTCCCACGACGGCATGGACGGCGGGCTCATTGGGTTCTACGCCGAAAACGCCCTCGGAGAGTTCCACCTCGCCGACCTGCTGGCCAGCCATATTATAGACATTTGCTTTAGGCATTTCTCAAACTCTCCTTTCCTTACCGGTTTCTGGCGGATGCCTTCTGGGGGTTGGCACGTGCGGAAGCCTTCTGCGGGTTGACGCTGGTGCCGGCCTCGCCCTTCTTCTCGCGGATGGTCTTCACGGTGGACTTCAGATAGACAATGCCGCCCTTGGGGCCGGGAACCGCGCCGCAGACAGCGATCAGGTTGAACTCGGGGTCCACGCTCACCACGTCCAGATTCTGGACGGTGACCTGCTCCGCGCCCATGTGGCCTGCGCCGATCTTGCCCTTAAAGATCCGGGAAGGATCGGTACCGGAGCCCATGGAGCCCGCATGGCGGTGCACCGGGCCGCCGCCGTGGGTCATCCGACCGCGGCCGGCGTTCCAGCGCTTGATGACGCCCTGGTAGCCCTTACCCTTGCTGATGCCGGTCACGTCAATGTAATCGCCCTTGGCAAAGGTATCCGCCTTGATCTCGTCGCCCACGTTCATCTCTGCTGCTTTGTTCAGCTTGAATTCCTTGAGCACTTTCTTCATGGGAACTTCCGCCTTCTTCAGGTGGCCCTGTTCCGGCTTGGTGAGCTTCCGTTCCGCAACGTCCTGGAAGCCCAGCTGTACGGCGTTGTAGCCGTCCTTCTCCTCGGTCTTCTTCTGGACCACGACGCAGGGACCTGCCTCGATCACAGTGACCGGGATGACCTTACCGGCTTCGTCAAAGATCTGGGACATGCCGATCTTTCTGCCGATGATGGCCTTTTCCATGTTGGTTTTCCTCCTTAAATAGGTTATTGGTTGGCAAACATGACCATTGGGCTGTCATTGGTTTGTCAACATGACCCGCCTGTCTCACGATAAGGCGACAGGCAGCGGGTACACAAATGCAATATGCCAGCGTTCCTTTGGGATCTGTCTCACCCTGCCTGTCCGCAGGGTGCCGGCTGTTCTCACAGCTTAATCTCGATCTCCACGCCGGCGGGCAGGTCCAGACTCATCAGCGCTTCCACCGTCTTGGGGTTGGGATTGTTGATGTCGATCAGGCGCTTATGGGTGCGGCGCTCGAACTGCTCCCGGCTGTCCTTATACTTGTGGACCGCGCGAAGGATGGTGACAACCTCCTTCTTGGTGGGCAGGGGGATGGGGCCGGAAACGGTGGCGCCGTTTCTCTTGGCGGTCTCCACAATCTTCTCTGCGCTCTGGTCGATCAGCTGATGGTCATAGGCCTTCAGTCGAATCCGGATCATTTCATTCTGTGCCATGTTGCTGCTTTCCTCCTAAAACATACGAAGTGTCATTGTCTCTGCCACGCTCCGTACGGTGGGGAATCCGATACACTTAACCGTGCGTATCACTCCATAAGCATGAAGAAAACCGGCATACTTCGCCGGCTTTTTCCTCTCCTGTCATGGCGATATACGCCATGCAGCAGATTCCCCAGCCGCCCGATTCACGGACATACTCCGCGGAAGTTACCGGTTTTCACCGCAATCTCCCGCATCATCGCAGACTGCGCCCATTCAGGCGCTCATACATAATACTACGAATCTCTCCCTCTGTCAATCATTTTTTCTCGGCTTTCTGCAAAAATTTTGTACAAAACAGGCCCGCTCCACACGCTGTAAAAGGGCATTTTCATTCTCTCGGTTCTATGGTATCATGAAACAGACAAAAATGGATGATCCATAAAGGAAAGGAGCCCAAAATGGCGCACGATCTAATGTACATAGAGTTAAAGACCGGTTATTCCGACGATGGCCCTGCGTGGATCGGGTATGTAAAGGCTTCAAAGAGCGGAAAGACACTTTACTTTAACGACCACGCTTTCCAAAAATGCAGAGGGACATATTCCAATTACAGAGATATTGAAAGCGGAGAGGCGTATTGGATTTCCGGCCTAAAAAAGCGGGAAAGTAACCGCCATTGGGCCGGACATGGAAAAATTGCCGTGGACCGGCGCGCTGTCGGTGAATATCTCAGCCTGATCGGCTGCACGGAATTGCCCTCACACTTATTTGATGTGATAGACATAGAGGACAGCTTCCCCGTCGAACGGGTGCATTCTCTTCTCAATGAAAAAGCGGAAGAATAAAATGTGAAAGGAACACCTGACATGAAATGTTTGGACTGTGGAACGGAAATGGAACACGGCAGTGTCGAAGGCATCGGACAGGGCGGTGGGCACTGGTATGAATTTACCTCAGACGAAGAAAAAAAGAAAACAGGAATCAAAGGCTTCTTCACCAAGAAAACCATCAGCGTTGCATCCTCTGTTTTAGACTCTCCCGCTTGGCATTGTCCGCACTGCAAAAAAATTTTAATGTGGATGAATGCCAAAGAACCATGATCCATTGCGTATCTGCCCCCCAAGGTCCATCTTAGACAACCCCAACCATCTTCCTACCCGAAAGCCCCGCCGCAGCCGCGGCGGGGCTTCTGAGTTTTCATACTATTCCAGCGCGATGGCGTCTCCCCCCAGGCTGACCCGATTGTCCGGGGCGCACCGCTGGCAGAGCTCTTGAAGCGCCAGCAGCTTCGGGTCCCTCCCCTTCCTGCTCTCCAGGCCGGAGAGCGCACAGGTCTCTCCGATCATACCGTACTTGCTCTCTCCTAAGTTGTGGTAGGGCAGAAGATTCATCTCCGGGCGGTTGGGCAGGCTCCCCACGAACCGGGCCGCCGCCGCCACGTCCTCCGCCCCGTCGTTGCAACCCGGGATCAGGGGCAGGCGCACAATGACCCTCCCTCCCCGCTGGGGCAGCGCCTGGCACAGCTTCTGAATATTTTCCAGGATCAGCTCGTTGGGTACCCCGGTCTGCTCCCGGTGCTTTTCGCTGTCCATGTGCTTCAGGTCCACAAACACCGTGTGACAGTACTGGGCCACCTGCCACAAATGGGCCCAAGGGGCAAAGGCCGAGGTCTCGATACAGGTGTTGATATAATTGGTCCGGCACAGCCGCAGGGTTTCCGACGCCACCTCCCACTGGAGCAAGACCTCTCCCCCGGAGAGCGTCACCCCACCGCCGCCCTTCCGGTAAAACGCCGCATCCTTGGCCGCTTCCCGATAGAGCTCACGGGCTGTGTAGGCCCGCCCTGTGATCATCCGGGCCCCGCTGGGACACACCGGTACAGCACGGCGCCCGCCGCGCCCGCTTCGGACTGCATTTCGCTTACATGGACGGTCTGGCCGAAAAGATTCTTCGTGCCCTTGGCCGACCACTCATCCACGACCTCCGCCATGGGAGAGGAAGGGGTGATGGGGTAAATGGCTGCCACGTCGCTGAACGCATACGCAACGTGGCCAACGGCGGTATTGCCGTCAACGGTCATTTTGGTTGCCATTAGTGTTCCCTCCTGTGTTGTGCTTGTGAATTTTGAAAGCCGTCTGTCCGGTTTGCTCATGAACAAACAGACGGGGGTTTCCAATCGTATCTATTATAGAGAGTTGACAAAAGGTTGTCAACCTTGGGGCGGTTTTTGGGAGACTGCTTTTTTCCGGGAAAACCGGCCCGATGAGGTAAAATCAATCCTCCGGTTCCTGAATCGCCCGCTCTGCGGCGGCACGAGCTTCCTCGAATCCGTAGCCCCGGCGTGCCATGGCCATCAGCAGCTTCTGCATGGCCTTGCGGGGATCGGGTTCCCGCTCATAGCGACGCAGAAGCTTCCGGGCCAGCACCAGCGCCGCGTCGTCCGCTTCTTCTGCGTCCAGCGATTCCAGAGCCTGCTGGATCAGGGCGGGGGCGATCCCCTTGCGGCGAAGCTCCTGCGTGATGCGCGTCCGTCCCATCTGGCGGCGACTCAAAGACGCGGCATATTCCGTGGCGAAGGCCTCGTCGTTGAGAAAATGCTCTTTTTCCAGCTTGTACAGCACCATTTCGACGGTTTCAGGCAGATAGAACCTGTCCCGCAGCTTTTTCTCGATCTCGCAGGAGCTGTGCGCCCGCTGGGCCAGCAGACTCACCGCCAGATTCAGCGCTTCGGGATACTGCCGGGGCAGGAGCCACTGGGCCAGTTCGTCCCGCTGAAGCACTTGGCCTTCCGCAAATTCCCGTTCTATCAGCAGGGCGCGGCTGACGAAAATTTTTTCCTCGCCGTTCAGGGTGACGACCGCTCCTTTTTTGGAGCGCTCCACGGCGGTGATCAGATCATCGGTCATGGGCGGAAGCCTCCCCGAAAAAGAAGCGGATCAAGTCGCGGTTGATAACGGCCAGGTGTCCCTGCCGCTGCTCGCTGACACCGCTGTTCAGGCAGACGAAGCCGCTGCCCTCCTCGTCGAAAAACACGCCGTTCACCGCACCGTAGGCAAAGCCCTGATGCCCCCAAAGGGGCCTTTTTACGATGGTGGGGTCGTCCAGCTTGAGCAGCCCCATACCGTGGCGGAGACAGACCTCCTGCCGGGGCCACGGCACGGTGGGGTGCTGCATCAGAGACAGACATTCCGGGGAAAGAAAGCCGTCATGGCCGTTCCACGCGGTCAGGGCCAGCTTGGCCAGATCCTTCGCCGTCAGGAAGAGACTGCCCGAGGCCAGCAGGTAGTGGCGCTCCGGGTCGGGCTCGTCCAGAGAAATGGCCGCAGCCATACGCTTTTCCGCGTCGAAGCAGCGCTCCCGGGGCAGGACGCGCCAGCTGTCCGCCACGGGCTTTCCTTTCAGTGTGCTCAGGTCGAAAGTGGCCTGTACGCCCAGCGGCTGGAACAGGTTTTCCTGCGCCAGCTGCTCGAAGCTCTGGTGAAAGCGCTTTTCCAGCAGGCAGCCGATCAGCCCGGCGGCAAAATTGCTGTATCGGAATTGAAGACCAGGCAGGGATGCTGAGTAAGAGGCAGGATTGCGAAGCAAATTCATCAGCGGGACGGGCTGTTGAAAGGACGCGAAATAGGCCGGGCTGTCTACGATGCTGGAGGTGTGGTTCAGCAGCATCCCCAGCGTAATAGGTGCTTCCGGGTAATGGGGATTCTGAACGGACTCGCCCAGAAAGTCAGAAAGCTCTTCGTAGACGTTCAGTTTGCCCAGCGTTTGCAGGCGAAAAACCAGCAGCGCCGTGACCATCTTGGCGATGGAAGCGGTGCGGAAGATGGTTTCAGCTGTGACGGGCTGGACGGAGGGTTCCATGTGGGCGTTCCCCGCAACGAAGCATTCCGTCGGCCGACCTTTTTCGAACCGCTGGATGCACGCGCCTACGGCGTGCTGCGCTTTCAGCAGTCGGCAGAGCCGGGCGTTTTCTTTTTCTGTACCGCCCTGCACGGAGGAAATGGGGGAACGAAGACCCAAAAAGGGCAGGGCCAGTTGATAGAGCGTGTTTTTCAGGTTTCCGGCGGGCATGGTTCCGTCTCCTTTACGGCATTTTCTTTGGGAGAAAAGGACGGGCCGGAAAGCCAGCCCACATACAGGGAAAGGGTCGCGCTGCACAGCGCAGTATGCAGGTGCAGGAAAAACGACGCGGGGAAGGCAGCGCAGAGCGCCAGCCCTGTCAGATCAAGAATAAGGGGCAGAAGCCAGAAGAAACGGCCGCGCCCTTTCAGCGGAGCAAGGGACGCAAAACCGGCAGCGAGCCCCAGCAGAAGCACGAGACCATACCAGAGAGGCGCATTCAGCAGGAACCAGCGGGCGGTCAGCAAAAGGGCAGACAGCAGGGAAAGCCAGAACTTCCGCCGCTTTTTGCCATAGCAGCCCCACAGCAGCCAACCGGCGGCGATGACGCAGAAGACCAGACTCAGCCATTGGGAAGCCCGCAGGGAACCCACGTACAGGCTGTCCTGCCGCAGCTGCTCGATGATGAACCGCCCGCTGCCGTAGATCAGCAGATACCACGCAAACAGATTTCCCGGACGCGTCTGCCGCTTGCGCAGCGCCCACAGGGCGCAGAAGCCGCACAGGTTCCAGAGAGATTCGTAGAAAAACGTGGCCATATGCCACACGTAGCCGCCGGTACCATCGGGGATCAGCACGCCCACGGGGAAAAACTGAAGCGCCGGGGACAAAATCTCCGGGCCGTAGCATTCCATATTGAAATAGTTGCCCCACCGTCCGATGGCCTGCGCCAGCAGCACGCCGGGGGCCAGCACATCCGTCAGCGTCAGAAAGTTCAGCTTTTTCCGCCGGGCATAAAGAAACACGGCCAGCATCCCGCCGAGGATCCCGCCGTAGATGGCGATGCCGCCTTCCCAGATATACAATACGGAAACGGGATTCGCCCGGAACTGATCCAGACTCATGAGAACGTAGTAAAGCCGCGCGCCCACGATCCCGGCGGGGATCGCCCACAGGGCCAGATCGATGATCGTGTCCTTGGGCAGCTTCCGGCGACGTTCTTCTTTTTCCGCCAGCAAAATGGCGCAGAGAATGCCCATGACGATCAGCGCACTGTACCAGCTGACCCCGGGCAAAAGGTTGCGGTTATAGGGAATCGCCAAGCGTTTCGCCCCTTCCCAAAGTTTTATTCATTATAGCTTTGGCAAATTGGGGTGTCAAGAATACAAAAAAATGTTGAAATTTCTCAATAAAACGGGTATACTAAATTGGTTGGTGAAAGGATGAGCATTGGGGAATGGTTCCGCCGGTGATTCGTCCGCGATCTATATAAGGAGGAAAGCTGACACAATGACAAAGTATGTGTACCTGTTCAAAGAAGGCAACGCAAACATGCGCGAGCTTCTGGGCGGCAAGGGCGCTAACCTGGCCGAAATGACCAATCTGGGCCTGCCGGTTCCTCAGGGCTTCACCGTGACCACCGAAGCCTGCACCCGTTACTACACCGATGGCAAGAAGATCGACGATGAGATCGTCGAGCAGATCTATGCCGCTCTGGCCGAGACCGAGAAGATCGCCGGCAAGAAGTTCGGCGACGAAGAGAACCCCTTTCTGGTTTCCGTTCGTTCCGGCGCTCGCGCTTCCATGCCCGGCATGATGGATACCATCCTGAACCTGGGCCTGACCGACGTGTCCGTCAAGGGCCTGGCCAAGAAGACCAACAACCCCCACTTCGCGTATGACGCATACCGCCGCTTTATCGCCATGTTCTCCGACGTGGTCATGGAGATCCCGAAGAGCAAGTTCGAAGATGTTCTGGACGAGTTCAAGGAGAAGAAGGGCGTCAAGTTCGACCGCGACCTGACCGCCGAAGACCTGATGGCCGTTGTGGAGCGCTTTAAGGGCATCTACAAGGAAGCTATGGGCGTGGACTTCCCGCAGGACCCCAAGGTTCAGCTGATGGAAGCCGTCAAGGCCGTGTTCCGCAGCTGGGACAACCCCCGCGCCATCTACTACCGCCGCATGAACGACATCCCCGGCGACTGGGGCACTGCCGTCAACGTGCAGAGCATGGTGTTCGGCAACATGGGCGAGACCTCCGGTACTGGCGTTGCTTTCACCCGTAACCCCGCCACCGGCGAAAAGAAGCTGTACGGCGAATATCTGCTGAACGCTCAGGGCGAAGACGTGGTTGCCGGTATCCGTACCCCCAGCCCCATCTCCGAGCTGCAGAATCAGATGCCTGACGTGTACAAGCAGTTCGTGGACATCGCCAGCAAGCTGGAAGCCCACTACCGCGACATGCAGGATATGGAATACACCATCGAGGAAGGCAAGCTCTACATGCTGCAGACCCGTAACGGCAAGCGTACCGCCGCGGCTGCCCTGAAGATCGCTGTCGACCTGGTGGACGAAGGCGTGCTGTCCGAGAAGGAAGCCGTCCTGAAGGTAGAACCCAAGCAGCTGGACAGCCTGCTGCACCCCAACTTTGACGCTGCCGCCCTGAAGGCCGCTCCCGTCATTGCCAAGGGCCTGCCCGCTTCCCCCGGCGCTGGCGCCGGCGCTATCTACTTCACCGCTGACGAAGCTGCGAAGCATGGCAAGAACAAGGAAAAGGTCATTCTGGTCCGTAAAGAGACCACTCCCGAGGATATCGAAGGCATGGACTTCTCTCAGGCCATCCTGACCGTGTTCGGCGGCATGACCTCTCACGCTGCCGTTGTGGCCCGCGGCATGGGCCGTGCCGCCGTCGTTGGCTGCGGCGATCTGAAGATCAATGAAGAAGCCAAGACCGTGACTGTGAACGGCAAGACCTACCACGAGGGCGACATGATCTCCGTGGATGGTTCCACCGGCAACGTGTACGACGGCCTGATCCCCACCGTGGAAGCTTCCATCTCCGGCGACTTCGCCCGTCTGATGGGCTGGGCTGACGCTGTGCGTACCCTGAAGGTCCGCACCAACGCCGACACCCCCCGCGACACTAAGCAGGCCGTGAAGTTCGGCGCGGAAGGCATCGGCCTGTGCCGTACCGAGCATATGTTCTTTGAGGCCACCCGTATCGCCGCCGTGCGTGAGATGATTCTGGCCGACACCAAGGAACAGCGCGAAAAGGCTCTGGCGAAGATCCTGCCCATGCAGCAGGGCGACTTCGAAGCCATGTACAAGGCTCTGGAAGGCCGTCCCATGACCGTGCGTTATCTGGATCCGCCGCTGCATGAGTTCGTGCCTCATCTGGACATGGAAGACGAAATCGCCGAGCTGGCCAAGAATCTGGGCCGTACCGTGGAAGAAGTCAAGGCCAAGATCACCGCTCTGCATGAGTCCAACCCCATGATGGGTCACCGCGGCTGCCGTCTGGCCGTCACCTATCCCGAAATTGCCGAGATGCAGACCCGTGCGGTTATGCAGGCTGCCATCAACGTGCGCAAGGAATGCGGCTATGATATCGTGCCCGAGATCATGATCCCGCTGGTCGGCTCCAAGAAGGAACTGGCCTTCGTGAAGAAGATCGTGGTGGACACCATCGAAAAGATCTTCGCTGAGCAGGGAACCACCATGGAATACCACATCGGTACCATGATCGAGATCCCGCGCGCTGCCGTGACCGCTGACGAGATCGCTGAGGAAGCCGAGTTCTTCTCCTTCGGCACCAACGACCTGACTCAGATGACCTTCGGCTTCAGCCGCGACGACGCCGGCAAGTTCCTCGACAGCTACTATGAGAACAAGATCTTCGAGAGCGATCCCTTCGCCCGTCTGGATCAGGACGGCGTTGGCAAGCTGGTGAAGATGGCTGCCAAGCTGGGCCGCGAGACTCGCCCCAACATCAAGCTGGGCATCTGCGGCGAGCACGGCGGCGATCCGTCCACCATCGAGTTCTGCCACAACGTGGGCCTGAACTACGTCAGCTGCTCTCCCTTCCGTGTGCCGATCGCCCGTCTGGCCGCCGCTCATGCCGCCATCAAGGCCGAAGGCAACAAGTAATTTTCCCCGGTTTTTTCAGAGCCGTCCATTTGGTGGACGGCTCTGTTTTTTGTCATTTCAAAATAAAGAATTGATTTGATGAAGCATGAATCAATGACAAAAGGCTTGAGTTTCTTCTTCAGGAAAAAGAAATCAAATGAGCCAAAGTATTATAAAAGGCTAGGGTGGACTTGGGGCTATTTGTTCCTTTATCCGCTTGGCTATAGTGCGCGAGCCGTTACAGAATATGATCCCAATGATACTTATGAGCTGTTTTGCCACGATGTGTATGGCGTGCATCCTCATTTTATCGGAGGGCGACCAAATCCCATTTTTATTTCGCCCGTTGTCTGTGCCATTCTGGCTATATGGGGAATCGTAGAGGGATCAATTTTTCCAGCATATTTTATTCCTGGATGGGCTCTGTTTGTTGCGTTTGCCAACTGGTATTTCACTACGTATGAAAGGAATAGAGAATATTGAAAAAGGCAATTCATGATGCTCTAGGATATTTGTGGGTTAAAAATTCTATAGAAGCCGAGAAAAAACGAAAAGCGGATATAGCGCAGGAAAATGCTAGATTCCAAGCCAACGTGAATGCAAAATGGGACTACGTGTATGCTACGAAATATTGGGGGACTACAGAACTTGGCTACTTCACCACAGCTCGGCCTGGTTATCCTTATAGATTGCATTGGTTCCCCAAAGACGAATTTATTGCAATTCTCAAGAGAAGCGGCAATCCAGCATTTCAGGGGCTTTGGTGGAATCCAAAATTTGGAAACATGGAAGATTACTTTTCTGAGGCTAAGCTCGAATATGTGCGGAGGTCAATGGAGCCTTTCTTGATGCGAGGAAAGCGCTTGAACCTTCCTGGCCTTCCTTATGAAAGACGCGAAGATGTTGTCAAAGAAATCATGGAAGGCACCATGCCTCGCACGGAGTTTGACGGCGGGAAAATTTGAAAATAAATCTTAACTGTCGCACAGATGAGCAGAATATGCTCTGAAAATGAAAGAGCGGTGGACGCTCCCTGAATATTCAGGGAGCGTTTCTTATCTTCCCAAGTTTTCCCATTTATTACCAGTTGACTTGACAATCCGCCTTCCGTATAATAGAATCATGAAATGCGAACTGATGTTCGCACAATTTCGTTGAAAGTTGGGTGGCCATACCAATTTTTCATAGTTGTTTTTGTTTCTTTTGCTACAACTTCATTTTTGAGGAGGGAACACTATGACTCAGGAAATCGTTCTGAAAAATCCCACTTCTCTGCACGAACATCCCCGCAACCAGGAATTTTTTGACGATATCGTTGGTTCCAAGTGGGATGAATTTAAGACTTCCATCGCTCAGATGGGTGTCATGAACCCGCTGATCGTCACCGAAGACAATACAGTTATCAGCGGCTGGCAGCGTACCCGCGCCGCGTTGGAGCTGGGCATGGAAAATGTGCCCTGCATCGTCCGGCAGTTCGAAAACGAGGACGAAATTCTCCGCTGCCTCATTGAGACCAACATCCGCCAGCGCGGGCGCATCGACTCCAACCACAGTCCTGAACGCAGCAAGTTATAATAAAATCCCCCGAAGTTTCAAACTTCAGGGGATTTTTATCCGCTTGGTTATTTCTTGCAGTCGACCAGCTTATTCCGCAGCGCCCTCGGTCACGCTGCCCAGCATTTCCATGATGTAGGCAGGCGCTTCCAGATCGGGATCCTGCGCGGTGAAGGAGAAGCAGAACATGTTCTCTTCGGTCATGTACAGGTAAGCGTAGGAGGTCAGGTTGTCGGCGGTGGCGGTGAGGATGTAGTACCAGTCGTTGATGGTCACTTCGCTCACTTCGGGCTGGATATCGCCGGACTGCAGCTGCTCGTCGATGCCGGCAGCAACGGTGTCAAAGTCGGAGCAGAGGAAACCGCACATGGTGATAACACCGTCGGGAGAGGCGTAGGCAAACTGAGCGTTTTCGGGAGCGGCTACTTCGACCCAATCGGAGGGCAGCAGGAAGACCAGACCCATATCGGCCAGAGAAACTTCCACGCCTTCATAAGAAACGGTGTTGGTGATGGCGGTAATTTCTTCCTCGTCTTCCGCAGCTTCTTCTGCAAAAGCAGTGAAGCAAACCATGCAGAGGGAAAGAGCCAGCAGGAGAGCCAAGAGTTTCTTCATTTTCATTTGTTGTATACCCCTTTCGCGTGTGTATATGGGTTTACTGCCAATCGTTAGGATAAAAAAAACGGTCTAAAAAGTCAAGTTTTTTATAGTTTCAGCTGCACACGGGCTTCGTCGATGGAAGACTGCACGGCGGAGGGCGCGGGCCCGCCGGGGATACAGCGGCCTTCCACACAGGTCTTCAGGCTCATGGCCTCGAATACGTCCTGCTCAAAGGCGGGATGGAAGGACTTGAGTTCTTCCAGAGAAAGATCCATCAGCGCCGCGTCGGCCTTGATGCAGTAGTTCACCAGTTCGCCGACTACCCGATGGGCGTCCCGGAAGGGAACGCCCTTCTTGGTCAGATAATCCGCGCAGTCCGTGGCGTTGGTGAAGCCGCCCGCTGCGCCCTTTTCCATCACGTCCTCCCGGAAGGTCATGGTGCGCAGCATGGCTGTGAACACGGGCAGGCTTTTCTGCAGCGTGTCCCGCGCGTCGAAGAAGGGCTCCTTGTCCTCCTGCATATCTTTGTTATAGGCCAGCGGAATGCCCTTCATCACGGTCAACAGGGAGAACAGATCGCCGTAGACCCGGCCGGTCTTGCCCCGCAGCAGCTCCGCCACGTCGGGGTTTTTCTTCTGGGGCATGATGGAGGAGCCGGTGGAGAAAGCGTCGTCCATCTCCACAAAATGGAACTCGGAGGAATTCCACAGGATCAGTTCTTCGCAGAAGCGGCTCAGATGCATCATGCACAGGGAAGCGGCGGACAGATAGTCCAGCAGGAAGTCCCGGTCGCTGACGCCGTCCAGACTGTTCTGGGTGATGGCAGGGAAGTCCAGCAGCTCCGCCACCCGCTGACGGTTCAGAGGATAGGTGGTGGCGGCCAGCGCACCGGAACCCAGCGGCATGACGTTAGCCGCGTCATAGGCGTACTGGAAACGCTTCCGATCCCGCAGGAACATCTGCACATAGGCCATCATGTAGTGGGCCAGCGTGACGGGCTGCGCTTTTTGCAGATGGGTATAGCCCGGCATGATGGTGTTCAGGTGATCCTGTGCGATCGTCAGCAGGGTCTCGATCAGCTCGTCCAGCAGGGCACGCGTCTCCACGCAGGACTGCCGGGCATACATGCGGGTGTCCAGCACGCACTGGTCGTTGCGGCTGCGGCCCGTATGCAGCCGCTTGCCGGCCTCGCCGATCCGCTGGATCAGGATCGTTTCCACATTCATATGGATATCTTCGGCTTCGGTGGACCACTGGATCTTTCCTTCCCGCGCGTCGGCCAGAATGCCTTTCAAGCCTTCCACGATCTTTTTCGCGTCCTCCGGCGGGATGATGTTTTCTTCGCCCAGCATGGTGGCGTGGGCAATGGAACCCAGAATATCCTGTTCGTATAAACGGGAGCCAAAACCGATGCAGGCGTTGAATGCGTCTACCATGGCGTTGGTTTCCTTTTCAAAGCGGCCGCCCCAGAGCTTCATATCGTCGTCCTCCTGTTGATCGGGAATATCGTAGGGTTGTTCCGAAAGAACCATACCACTTTTCGCAGGTTTTGGCAATAAAAAACGATAAATATGCAGTATAAAAATTCACATATTTATATTTTTATTGAATAAATGCACTTTTTATTCGAAAATTTGTGCATAAAAATTAAAAATAAGGATTGACTTCAGGAAAAAACTGTATTATTATGACGCCATTCCAACGAAGGAGGCACCCAACGATGAAAAAGATGATCGCCCTGATGCTTTGCGCTATCCTGATGATGAGCTGTGTTGCCGGTATGGCAGTGGCCGAGGAGACCAAACCCCTGGCGGGCCAAAAGCTGACCATTGCCCTGAGCCCCAACTTCATGTTCTTTGAAACGGTTTCCGAGACCGACCCCACCGGCTACGAAGGACTGGATATTGACATTATTAAGGAACTTTCCGATATGCTGGGCTTTGAATTTGAAATCGTGCCCATGAGTTTTTCCTCGCTGGTGGGCTCCCTGCAGGCCAACAGTGTGGACATGGTCATCTCCGGCATGACCGCCACCGAGGAACGCAAGCAGATCGTGGATTTCTCCGATGTGTACTGTACCTCCAGCGTGGGCTGCGTCACCAAGGCAGACTCCGACATCAACAGCTTTGAAGACCTGCAGAACCAGATCGTCTGCTGCTCTCAGGGCACCAACTATGAAATGATGATCGAGGACATCCCCGGCACGACCCTCAAGACCTATCAGGGTCAGGCCGCTGTGGGAACCGCCGTGGCCGAGGCCACCGATGGCGTAGCTGCCGGCCTGACCAGCATCAACGGCGCCAAAAAGCTGGTCACTACCATGCTGGACGCGGACGGCAACCCCATGCTGAAGTACTTCGCGCTGGAAGGCGCCCGGGCCGACGAATACTGCATGGCCTTCCCCAAGGGCAGCGAGCTGACCGCCATCTTCAACGAAGGCATTCAGGCCCTGAAGGATTCCGGCAAGCTGGAAGAACTGATTCAGTACTGGCTGTACTAAGGCGCGGGAGCCGAAAGCTCCGCCCTTTTCCGCGGCGCTCCCCGCAAGGCTTCGGGAGCGCCGCATAGTCGCGTATTTCGAAACGTTCTGATAGGAAGGAATGGAACGCCGTGCAACTGGATTTTGGAATCATTCTGGACTGGCTGCCCGCCTTCGGCGACGCGCTGCTGGTGACGCTGGAAACCACCGTCTGTTCGCTGATCTTGGGATTGCTGATCTCCATTCCGCTGTCGCTGTGCAAGATCTCCAATCTGAAGCCCCTGCAGTGGTTTGCGTTCTTTTACACCTCGGTTTTCCGCGGTGTGCCGCTGCTGGTGCAGGTGTTCATGATGTATTTCGGCATTCCGCTGGTGCTGCCGGTTCGTTTTACCGCCTTTCAGGCCGGTACGCTGGTCTTCGCCATGAACTCCGCCGCGTACATTTCCGAAAGCCTGAAGGGCGGCATCAGCGCCATCGACCGTGGCCAGTACGAAGCCGCCATGGCGCTGGGCGTTCACTATCCCTCCATGATGAAGGATGTGATCCTGCCCCAGGCCATCAAGAGCGTGCTGCCCAGTCTGGTGAACGAATTTATCAGTCTTTTGAAGAATACTACCCTGATTGCCTCCATCGGTCTGGTGGATATCCTCAGCGTGGGCCAGAGGATCCAGGCCCGGACGTACCGGGCGTTCGAACCGTTTTTTGCCATTGCGGTGTTCTATTATGTTCTGGTGTTGGGCCTGTCCTTCCTTGGAAAGGCACTGGAAAAGAAGGTGAACGCAAGTGATCGAGGTTAAAGGGCTGTACAAGGATTTTGGCGCGCTGCACGTGCTGCGGGGCGTGAGTTTGAATGTGGAGCAGGGCGATATCATCTCCATCATCGGGCCCTCCGGCAGCGGAAAATCCACGCTGCTTCGGTCGATTAACCTGCTGGAAAAGCCGACTTACGGCGAAATTTGGGTGGAGGGCAAGCTCATTACGCCGCCCGATCCCTATCTGCACTGGGACGTGATCCGTGCCTCCAAGACCTACGGCGAGCTTCGAGCGCAGGGGATGGAGGATGAACTCGCCATCATGAAGATCAAAAAGGAAGACCTGCTCAAGCCCCGGGAAGGCATGGCCTATCAGAGGCTGATGAAGCAGATCATGAAGGATCATTTTGAGGACACCTATTCCGTCCGCCGCAGGGTGGGCATGGTGTTCCAACACTTCAATCTTTTCCCGCACATGACGGTATTGGAAAACATGATCTACGCCCCCATGAAGGTGAACAAGGTGCCGAAGGAACAGGCGGTCGCCAAGGCCCGGGAGCTTCTGGACAATGTCGGGATGCTCTCCAAGATCAACGCTTATCCCGGCAAGCTCTCCGGCGGTCAGAAGCAGCGGGTCGCCATTGCGCGGACGCTGGCCATGGAGCCGGACGTGGTACTTTTTGACGAGCCCACTTCCGCCCTTGACCCGGAGATGGTCAAGGAGGTCCTGGAGGTCATCAAAAAGCTGGCCCAGACCGGCATGACCATGGTATTGGTCACCCACGAGATGGGGTTTGCCCGGGAGGTATCCGACCGCATTTGTTTTCTGGACGAGGGGGTACTCATCGAAAACGCCCCGCCGGACGTCTTTTTCTCCACTCCCAAATCCGCCCGCGCGAAAGAATTTCTGGACAAAGTCCTCTAGGCAGGGGCAGTACCCTGCACCCCGGGCTGCGCGCCATAGGCGCGCAGGGGCATAGGGGGACATGCGA
>OLOW01001624.1_pt1 | contig 15705 bp, 15 predicted proteins | sample 1672801 | NCBI WGS metagenome assembly OLOW01 (sample SAMEA3136725, study PRJEB25190) | human gut metagenome | biome: human gut; feature: human-associated habitat; material: faeces | place: Austria | collected 2013 | reverse complement strand
TCACGCTCTTTTTCTTTGACAGCGTCCGGGTAGGCGAAGGGCAGGCGCGGGATGATGAGCAGGGACACGCCGTCGCCAGCGAAGTCCAGCCCCTCCCACGCCGCGCCGGTGGCCAGCAGGATACTGCCGGGAGCGGCGCGAAATGCCGCCAGGGTGCGGGCCGGGCGTTTGCCCATCGTAAATACAGGGAAGGGCAGCGCCGCGGCCTGCAGCCGTTCCTTGACCGCCGACATGGCGAGGTAGGATGTGAACAGCACAAGGGCGTGGCCGTGGGATGCCGCCGCCAACTGTCGGATCTGCGCGGCCAGCCGGTCATAGTAGTCCGCCGCATCCAGCGGGATCGGGTCCGTGGGAAGATAGAGGAGGCAGTTGTGCTGATAGTCAAAGGGTGACGGACACACAGTTTCCGTCACGGGCCGTTCCCCTGTCAGGCCGGCGGCGGTGCGGAACCGGCTGAAATCCTTCCCAACGGCAAGGGTGCCGGAGGTCAGGACAATGGGCTGTTCCTGCCGCCAGAGCGTGGCCTGGAGCTGCGCGGCCAGTTCCGACACCGTGCCGCACAGCATGGACCCGCCGTGGTCGTCGTCTGCCGCGTAGAAGATCATCTCGGGATTCCCCAGGTAAAAGAGGGATACTGTGGAGGCGACGGCGGACAGCAGGCGCCAGGTTTCCCTGGTCAGCAGGCCCTCCAGCTGCCGGCAGATCACCGTCAGGACCTGATGCGGCCGCTCCAGGAACATCTGGTAGGCGTCAAATCCGGCCCCTTCCTCCACCGGGAGCGACAGTTTCTCCGCCAGCGGCTCCACGGCCTCGGACAGCAGTTCCGCCGCGAGGACATACCGCTCCACATGCAGGCTGCGGATCAGCTCCGCAAAGTCCTGGGCATTCAGCGTTACGCCGAACATCTGCCGTGCGGTTTCCGGCAGCTTGTGGGCCTCGTCTATGATGATGGCCGCGCTGTCCGGCAGGATGGACTTTTTCTTTTGGCTGCGGTGGATGAGGTCCGCCAGCAGGAGGTTGTGGTTGCAGATCTGGACCGTGTACTGCCCGCTCTGGCAGGCGTCCAGGAAACAGCGGTACCGGCAGTCCTTCCTCCGGCAATTACACCGCTTGGGGACGCAGATCCGCTCCCGGTCATAACTGCTCATCCCGGACAGCTGGTCCAGATCCAGCACATGCCAGGCGGTGTGCAGGGCTTGCGTCTGTGTCCGCAAGGTATTCTTCAAATTCGCTTTTGTTCGCCCCGCCGTTCCAGCCGGGCGTCGCAGGCGTAGTGGGCCTTGCCCTTGCGGATGACCGCCTCAATGGGCGCGGAGATTAGTCCCTCGGACAGCAGCACGCCGGACAGCAGGGGCAGGTACTCCTTCTGGATGGCGCTCTGCAGCGCGATGCTGGAGGTGGAGATCAGGATAGGACGCTGCGGTTTACCCTCTGCCGCCCGGCACTTGCCATGCAGGATGCCGGCGGTCAGGTAGGCGAAGGTCTTGCCGATGCCGGTCCCCGCGTCGCACAGGGCAATGCTGCCATCCAGCATGGCATCCAGGATGCTGTGGCACAGCCGGAGTTGTTCCGGCCGCTCCGCCATGCCCCTCTGGGGCAGTAAGGTTTTGAAAATATAGTCGATTTCCTCATGGGCCGTTTCGTAGGTATAGTTCTTCATGGATCATTCCGTCCTTATATCTTTTTTCGTGTTCCCATCGCATTCGCACTCGCCCCCCGATGGGTTTCGGGAACAATGCGGGCAGGCCCCCGGCCGGGGCCTCACGGGCATATTTCCGGGATCTCTACTGCTTTCAATCCCGGAGCAGCGCCGCCTGTCTTATGCGCAGGCCGTGCTTGGTGTGTCATTATCCGGGCCGTCCCATCTCTTGCCCGGCCTGCCGGGGCCGGCCACAGGCTGAATCGCTCGCCGGCCGCTGGGGCCGGGTCCTGGCGCGCGCTGTGGGGTGGGTACGGCTGCGTGTTACCCGCATTGCTGGTATGCACTTTTCAAGGAGCAGCGAAGGGGGAGGTATTTCCCCCTTCCGCTGTCCTCCCGAAAAAGGGGCTGAGTGAATACCCTCACGCCGCAAATTTTTCAAAATATTTTTTCATATCGCGCAGGATCCGGTCCCTGCGCTTGATGACGGCCCGCTGGGTCACGCCGGTTCGCCGGGCGTACTCCCTGGTGGAGAGGTGGTCATAGAACAGTGCGGTGATGAGCTGCCTGTCCCGGTCCTCCAAGGCGATAAGCGCCGCCGGCAGCAGGCTGGTCAGTTCTTCCCGCTCCCGTTCCGACTCCCGTGCAAGGACGCAGTCCTCGGCGCTGGGCGCCGTTTCCGCGCCCACATAGTCCGGCAAAACGCCATCCTCTGCCATCTGTTCCAGGGAGAGGACCTTGCCAGTGGGCAGATCCTCGCTGAGATATCGCTCCCGCCGGTCCATCTGGGCATACGCCGCGAATACGTCCTCTGTGACCGCCACATCCCTACCATCCACGGTGATGATGTTGGCGATGACAGTTCCATTCTCGTCCTTGATTTTTCTGTAGTTGCGATTTTCCTGCCATTTTTCCATAGTCGTGATCTCCAATCTCAGATTTTTTAGGGGAAACTTCTGAGTTGGCGATCACGGGTATTTCGCTATGTAGGGCTGCCAGGCGTTCCGCATTTCGTGCCTTTCCGCTGTCCTGCCGCGGAAAAGCACAAAAAAAGAGCCTTACAGCACAGCAGAACTGCTGCCTGTAAGGCTCCGAACACGGTGGTTCCCGCTGCTGATGCGGGCGGTTGGTGCGCTTGACGAGGTCGATACGTTATTTTTATATTTTAGGGGTATCCGGTCTTTTCAAAAGAGATGCCAATCTGCAGCCCACACTTGGGACACTTGGAGAACAGCTCCGCCTTGTCCGCATGCTCCGGGCCGTAGAGGCGAAGGCGCCCCGGATCCACGCTGGCCGCGGCGTCGATCACACGCCCGCGGCCGCACACAGGGCAGCGCACCGCCTGGGTTCTTTTCACTTGTTGCATGGCGTTCCTCCTTCTAAAGTGTTCTCAATTTTGAGAACACCACAGTAAAATTTTTTACAGCAGGTGGTGGTTGGTGAGCCGGATCCGCATGGCCTGGCGGGATACCTGAAACACCTCCGACATGGCCTGAACAATGGCCTGATTATCCCGGCCGGACCGCATTTGGTAGAAACACCGCTTGACCATTGGCATGGGCATGAGCAGGGCGGACCCAAGCATATTCGCCTGGATCTCCATACTGGTTTCCTTGACGGCAGGCTGCAGCGCCGCGCTCTCCCCGGTACCCACATACAGCCCCTTATGCAGGATCCAGTGCGACAGTTCGTGGGCCTCTGTAAACCGCAGGCGGCCGGTGCTGGTTTCTTCTTCACACAGCGAGGCGTCTATGAGGATCGTGCCGGCTTTCACCGGGAACAGGATATACTCGCCCAGTTCCATGTCGTACACGGCCTCCAGGCCGGTGTCAAAAACGGTTTTCCCCAGGATCCGGCCATTCTTGCGGAGATACTGGAACTCCAGTATCAGGCCGTGGCGCTCGATAAGATCCTCGATGGGGATGGCGCGGGGCTGCCCCCGGTAGAGGCGCTCATCGTAGGCATCCAGCACACGCCGGGCGATGCTCTCCATCGTCTGCTCGGTATAATACTTCCGCATGCGCGTGCCTCCCCTTTCACTCGTCCCGCTTTCCCCGCTGGGTAATGCGGTCTATAAACTCCTGCCATTCCTCGTCTGTGGCGTCCACTTCCTTGGCTGTCCGCAAAGCGGCCCGGACGATATCCCGTTCCATGATGTACTCCGGCAGGTCCGCGGACACCCGTTGCGTTTTAGATTTGGCGGCCAGATCCAACAGCAGTTCCGTGTCTGCCTGGCACAGCCCCAGAATCTCAATGAGGCGGTCCATCTTCTCCTTGGTGGGAGCCGGCCTTCGGTCATTCTCCATGTTGCTCATGTAGACCGGGGATACCTCCAGTTTCGCCGCCAAACCGCGCAGGGACAGTCCGCGGGCCATCCGTTTCTCCCGCACATAACTGCCGAATGTCTGCTCCATTGTGGCGTGCCTCCTATTCTCTGTTCTCTTTTTCGAGAACGGCTACGCTTAGTATACACGCCTCCATCTCATGCCGCAAGAGGCCAAACGCGAGGTGCTCCTTTTATGGAACACCTCGTGCCTTTTCTTAATATGGGTATTCACTTGCCCTGTTTTTCGGGAGGGGGATGAAGGGGAGTTTTCTTTTCGGGCATGAACTTGAGGCAGGACCGGGTTTGGCAATGCTGCCGGACCCGATCTGCCGTTTCCTGGCCCCTCACATTTTGTAGAGGAGGGACGCAATGCCCAAAATCATTCCCATGCCCGGCTGGGCGGAAAAAGTTGTGGCCGAGCGTGACCAGCTGAGTCACGGACGGCTGATTCATGTGGTTTCCGTGTTCCCCGCGGACGGCGCCTGTTCGCCGGAGGACAAACTCAAAACGCTCATTGACATGGACCTCAAAAATTCCCACACAGTTGCGGAAAGGGGTGGACAAACCGCCCCGGCAGAGGTAACATCACACAAACTCTGGACGGTTTGACTGGAGAAAAGGAGGATTGCATGAGTCAGTCAAACCAAATGAAAATCACCGCCCTGTACTGCCGTCTGAGTCAGGATGACGGTCTGGACGGGGAGTCCAACAGCATCCAAAACCAAAAAAGAATATTAGAGCAGTACGCCATCGACCACCGCTTTCCCAACATCCAATTCTATGTGGATGACGGATACTCCGGGGCCAGTTTCAACCGGCCGGATTTCCAGCGCATGATGTCCGACATGGAGGACGGGAAAATCGGGATCATCATCACCAAGGACTTATCCCGTCTGGGGCGCAACCAGCTGCACACCGGCCTCTACATTGAGGAGCGGTTCCCGCAGTTCGGCGTCCGCTATATCGCCATCAACGACAATGTGGACACGGAAAACGCCGAGAGCAACGACCTGATGCCCTTCAAAAACCTGTTTAACGAGTGGTTCGTGCGGGACACCAGCCGGAAGATCCGGGCGGTGCAGCGGGCCAAGGCCCAGCGCGGGGAGCGTCTGGGAACACGGGCGCCCTACGGCTACCAAAAAGACGAGAATGCCAAGGGCAAACTCATCGTGGACGAGGAGGCCGCCGCTGTGGTGCGGCGCATCTTTGCCCTCTGTGCCGCCGGCCGCGGACCGAGCCAGATCGCTAAACAGTTGAAGGCCGAAAATGTGCTCTGTCCGGCGGTCTACACCTATCGCAAGTTTGGGTCCGGCCATACCTGCCTTGATCTGTCCCAGCCCTATAACTGGTCCGACAGCACCATTGCTAACATTCTGGAGAATGAAACCTACCTTGGGAACACAGTCAACATGAAGTTCACCACAAAATCCTATAAGGACAAGCGGTATGTGCAGCATCCCAGGGCTGAGTGCTTAGTATTTGAGGGGACCCATCCGGCGCTGATCACGCGGGAGGTTTGGGATATCGTCCAGCGGGTCCGGCAAAACCGGAAGCGCCCCACAAAGATGGAGGAACTCAACAAGTATTCTGGGCTTGTCATCTGTGCCGACTGCGGTTCCACAATGGTCCTGCATAGGGCGCACACCATGAAACCAACGCAAAACAATTTCACCTGCCGAACCTATAAGAAAGCAGGGTCTGAGGTCTGCACGGCCCACTACATTCGGGAGTGTGTCCTCGACGAGATTGTGCTGGAGGACATCCGCAGGGTGACGGCGATGGCGCGGGATCATACGCAGGAGTTCGCCGCCTATATCTGTGACCGGCAGTCCGCTGAACTGCGGCGGGAGATCCGCAGGCAGGAGTTGGAACTTTCAGGGATGAAAAAGCGCGAGGCGGAATTGGAGGCCATCTTCAAGCGACTGTATGAGGACAGCGTACTGGGCCGCATCACCACGGAGCAGTTCCAGACACTCTCCGCAAGTTATGTGGCGGAGCAGGAGCAGTTGAAAACTGCCATCCCGCAAAAGGAGCGGGAGGTCGCCAAACTGAAGGCCACGGTGTCCGGCGCAGACAACTTCATTGCCAGGGCCAAACGCTACACCGACATTCAGGAATTGACGCCGGAACTGCTGCGGCTGTTTATTGAGAAAATCGTGGTGCATGAGAAGGATGTGAAGTGGTCCAAACACGCCAGCCAAACGGTGGAAATCCATTACACGGATATTGGCGTGATTGGGAATATGAACATCACAAAAAGTGCGTAAAGGAAAAGGCAGGTGATGCCAAAGCAACACCTGCCTATCCTTAAAATTTGTAGTTGTCCCTGTCAGGCCGGACCTAACTATCTGCGCTCTTTATTTGCTCTCGGTTTTCAGGGCTTTTTAATCATCATCTGTGTTGGTATTTATGCGGTACTGGTACAGTCCCTTGCATTTACAGATGATATTATTGCGGATATCTGGGGAATCATGGGCTACACCGTATTGCTCTGCTTTACCCTGTTTAAGACAGGAACACTTGCAAAGAGCGTATTCAATGCACACTAACAGAGAGGAGGTGTTTGTTTGGCAGCATATATCCCTGTCCCTCGTGACCTGACGAGGGTAAAATCTAAGGTGTTCTTTAACCTGACAAAACGACAGCTTATTTGCTTTGGGGCAGCGGCGCTCATCGGAGTGCCGTTTTTCTTTTTTCTCAAATCTTTTGGCAATGTCAGTTTGGCAGCATTGGGCATGATTATCGTCATGCTTCCACTATTCTTTCTCGCAATGTACGAAAAGGATGGACAGCCGCTTGAAGTTATTGCACACCATTTCATTCAGGCGAAGTTTGTACGCCCCAAAATCAGACCGTATCAGACCGATAATTACTATGATGTACTGTTTCGTCAGTACCAGCTTGAAAAGGAGGTAGAACGCATTGTTTTTCCAGAAGAAAAAACAGACAAGAGAAATAAAAATGCCTGCCCATCTCAATCGAAAGCAGCAGAGAGAAATTAAAGCTGTTGTCGAACGTGCAAAAAAAGATAACGGGATTCCGCAGACTGCTCAACAGTCTATCCCGTTTCAAAGGATGTTCCCCGATGGAATTTGTCGTGTGACGGATAACTATTACACCAAAACTATCCAGTATCAGGACATCAATTATCAGCTTGCCCAGCAGGAAGATAAAACTGCTATTTTCGATGAATGGTGCAGCTTTCTGAATTTCTTTGATAGTTCTATTCATTTTGAACTATCTTTTATGAATATGGGAACCGATGCAGAGAGCTTTGAAAAGAGTGTCCGTATCCCATTTCAGAAAGATGAGTTCAATCCCGTTCGTGCGGAGTACAGTCAGATGTTGAAAAAACAGCTTTCTCAAGGAAACAACGGTTTGACTAAAACAAAATATCTGACTTTCGGTATCGAGGCAGAATCCATGCGTCAGGCAAAACCGAGACTGGCTCATATCGAAAACGACCTTCTCAACAATTTCCGCCGTTTGGGTGTTGTGGCAACTCCGATGGACGGCAAAGAGCGTCTGCGTCTGATGCACGCTATGTTCCACATGGGGGACGATGATAAGTTCTTTTTTGACTGGAAGTGGCTGGTAGAGTCCGGGCTTTCCGTAAAGGATTTCATTGCCCCTACCGCCTTTGCATTCAAAAACAACCGAACTTTTCAGATGGGCAGTTTGTACGGTTCTATGTCTTTTCTATCCATTTCGGCATCTGATCTCAGTGACCGGATGCTGGCAGATTTTCTGGATATGGAATCCAGTCAGATTGTTACTATACACATTCAGTCGGTAGATCAGACCGCTGCTATCAAAACCATTAAGCGCACCATCACCGAACTTGATCGTAGTAAAATTGAAGAGCAGAAGAAGGCGGTTCGTTCCGGATATGACATGGACATTATCCCAAGCGATCTCGCCACCTATGGCAGGGATGCCAAAGCTCTGCTGAAAGAGCTGCAAAGCCAGAATGAGCGTATGTTCATGGTCACGTTTCTTGTTATGAATACCGGACGCACAGAGCAGGAGCTGGAGAACAATGTGTTTCAAGCACAGAGCATTGCTCAGAAGCACAACTGTAATCTGCGTCGATTGGACTTCCAGCAGGAACAGGGGCTGATGAGCAGCCTGCCCCTGGCGCAGAACCTGATTGAAATTCGCCGTGGATTGACTACAAGTTCTACGGCTATTTTTGTACCGTTCACTACACAGGAACTGTTCCAGAACGGCGGAGAAACGCTTTATTATGGTCTGAACGCACTGTCCAACAACCTGATTATGGTGGACAGGAAGAAACTCAAAAACCCGAACGGACTGATTCTTGGTACTCCCGGTTCTGGTAAGTCCTTCAGTGCAAAACGTGAAATCACCAATGCTTTCCTGGTAACTGACGATGATGTTATCATCTGTGATCCCGAAGCAGAATATACTGCCCTGGTTCACAAGTTCCACGGACAGGTCGTGAAAATCAGTTCTTCCAGCACCAACTATATTAATCCGATGGATATTAATATCAACTATTCAGAGGACGACAATCCGGTGGCATTGAAAGCAGATTTTATCCTGTCCCTTTGTGAGTTGATTGTAGGTAGCAAGGACGGATTGCAGCCGGTCGAAAAGACGGTCATTGACCGTTGTGTGCATCAGATTTATCAGCGATATTTTGATGATCCCAAACCGGAGAATATGCCTATTCTGGAGGACTTGTATAATGCCCTTTTGAAGCAGGAAGAAAAGGAAGCGCATCATGTTGCAACTGCCCTTGAAATCTATGTTAAAGGTTCTCTGAAGGTGTTTAATCACCGAACCAATGTAGATATTCAGAATCGTCTGGTGTGTTACGACATTAAGGAACTGGGCAATCAGCTGAAAAAAATCGGGATGCTGGTTGTACAGGATCAGGTCTGGGGACGTGTCACCCAAAACCGTAATGCAGGAAAATCTACTCGATACTATATCGACGAGTTCCATTTGCTGCTCAAAGAGGAACAGACCGCAACTTATTCCATTGAAATTTGGAAGCGATTTCGTAAATGGGGCGGCATTCCGACCGGTATCACCCAGAATGTAAAAGACCTGCTTCGTAGTCCGGAGATTGCCAACATCCTAGAAAATTCGGACTTCATCTATATGCTCAATCAGGCAAGCGAGGACAGAACCATTCTGGCTCAGCGCCTGAATATCTCTCCCCATCAGCTCTCCTATGTCACAAACTCCGGTGAGGGCGAAGGACTTTTGTTTTATGGCAATGTGATTCTTCCGTTTGTTGACCGGTTCCCGAAGGACATTGAGCTGTACCGTATTATGACCACCAAATTGTCTGAGGTATCCAAAGAAAAGGAGGGGTAATAGATGGCGAAAAGACCTACCCGACTCCGTTTTACTGAGGATGATTTGTCCAGCGATGCGGTAAAAAAGGCTGCTGGAAAAGCGGAAAAAGCCGCAGCGAAGGCAGAAAAGGCAGTGGATAAAATCACTCCAAAGAAACACCGCAAGTTGCGGCAGGAAGCTGATGTTTCCGCTAGCAGAACTGCAAAACTTCGTTTTGGCAAGGCAAAGGCAGATGATATTCCCCCAAAGCCTTCCGGTATCAAACGAACGGTAACTCATGCACCGGTAGATACCCTGTCTGCGAATGTCCATAAATCTATCTCTCGATATGAAGATGATAATGTGGGCGTTCAGACAGCCCATCAGACAGAGCTTGGTGCGGAAACTGCTTACCATATTGCCGATCATGCGGTTTACAGTCATAAGCTGAAAGCCTATGACAAGGCAGAAAAGCTGGTGAGCAAATCAGATAAAGCAAATGTGAATGCACTGTTTGAAAAGTTTAAAAAGGACAATCCCAATGCTTCTTCCAATCCTCTTTCACGATGGCGGCAAAAGCATAACATCAAGAAAGAATATGCCGCAGCACGAGCCGGAAAAGGCGGAAAGGCTACGGCAAAGGGTGCAGGAAAGACTGCAAAAGGAGTAAAAAGTCTGACACAGAAGATTGCCGATTTTTGTGTATCACACAAGACCGCATTGCTCTGGGTTTTGGCAATAGGGCTGTTATTCATGGTCATATCTGGAATGTTCTCCGCCTGCTCTACCATGTTCCAGGGCGGTACTCAGGTAGTGTTGGGGACTTCTTTTACTGCGGAAGATGAGGATATTTTGGGGACAGATGAAGATTATACGGCTTTAGAAAATGATTTGCGAAGCCAGGTGGACAATATTGAGTCCACCCATCCGGGATATGACGAATACCGTTATGCTCTCGATGAAATCGGACACAACCCCTATGAGCTGGCAGCTTATCTGACGGTTGTTTTTGAGGACTATACACGTGAAGAAGTACAGGCAGAACTTGTTAGACTATTTGAAGAACAGTATGATCTTGAACTTGATGAGGAAGTTGAGATACGCTCTTATACTACTACCGATGAAGATGGCAACACATCAACTGTTTATTATGAATATCGTATTCTGAATGTTACCCTGACCAACTACGGACTTGGCAATGTAATTGCATCTTCTAGACTGACCGCAGAGCAATGGGAACGATATAAGGTGCTGTTGGAAACGCTAGGTAATCGTTCTTATTTGTTTGGTGAAGATGTTTCCTCTGCCCCTGGAGGTGGTGGTGAATACACTGACTACGATATTCCAGGTGAAGCACTGACGGACACTGCTTTTGCCAACATGGTTAGAGAAGCTGAAAAATATTTGGGGTATCCCTATGTTTGGGGTGGTTCTTCCCCTTCTACCAGTTTTGATTGTTCTGGATTCGTCAGCTGGGTCATCAATAACTGCGGCAATGGATGGAGTGTCGGCAGACAAACTGCGAACGGGCTTAAAAACCTCTGTGATATTATTCCGCCTTCTGAAGCAAAACCAGGAGATCTGATTTTCTTCCAGGGAACCTACAACACATCAGGAGCTTCTCATGTAGGTATTTATGTGGGCAACGGGATGATGATTCACTGTGGTGATCCGATTTCTTATGCTTCCATCGAAACAAATTATTGGCAGCAGCACTTTTACTGCTTTGGCAGAATCCCTTAAGCTGCCGGAAAGGAGAACTATGGGCGCAAAATTAGAAAGGCTTGGTGCTGAACTTGCAAAGGCACGAAAAAAGAAAGCGGAATGGGATTCCAGGGTAAAGGATTTGGAGCGCAGATACCGTGAGGAGGAAAACTCCGAGATTCACGAGATGGTACACGCCGCCAACCTGACCCCTGACCAGCTTTCCGAACTTCTTAAAATGTTTGCGGAAGATTCCGCACCAAAACCGGAAACGATTCAATCTGTAACAGAGGAGGAAACTACACATGAAAATTAAGTATTTGGGCGCTACCTGTATGGCGCTGCTTTTGAGCATCGGGATATTTTCCACAACGGCATTTGCCTATGCTTCTGAGGCTCCTGCTGAAACTACGCAGGAGCAGACAGAAGAAACCGTACCGGAAACCAGTGAGCCGATGAAGCCGCTTACACCGGATGGCAATATGACACTGGTGGATGATGAAGGAGAACACCCTTCTGAGGGAAAACAGTTTATCACCGTTGTAACAAAAACTGGGAATTATTTTTATCTCATTATTGATCGTGATGATGAGGGTAAAGAAACAGTTCACTTTTTGAATCAGGTCGATGAAGTTGATCTGATGAAGCTGATGGATGAGGAAGAACTGGAGCAGCTGAAACCTGTTGAGGAAACCAAGCCAACTCCTGAGCCGGAAACCAAGCCGGAGACTGATACTGAAGTTCAAGAACCAGAGCCGGAGCCGGAAAAGAAACCCAATGTTCTTCCTGCTATTTTGACAATTCTCCTGCTTGCTGGTGGCGGCGGATTCTATGCTTTCAAAAAACTCAAGGGTAAGAAAGAAGAAAAAGCCCAGGAAAAGCCCGATCCGGATGCTGATTATGTGGACGATGACGAGGATTATGGCTATGACGAGGAAGATGATGGCGACATCATTTCCGACAGTGAGGACAAAGAACTGGTGTAATTGAAGTCTGGCATTGAGCCTGGGGCAATCTTCGGATTGCCCTTTACATACACACTTTCAGAAAACAAATATTTTCACGTTTTTGAAAGTGGCATCTTGCATATACTATTTGAGGATTGTATAATGAGAGTAACAGTTTAATTTCAAAACTCAAAAAATTATCAACTTTTGAAAGCGGGTGGATATATGAAAACGATTGTGCGAAAAAAATACCTCGATAGAATCATCGAGTTAAATGGTACGCCGGACATCAAGATCATCACAGGTATTCGCCGTTCCGGTAAGTCCAAGCTGATGCAGGCATACATGGAACACCTGAAAACAAATTGCGAGAATATCAATATCATCTTCATTGACTTCATGGATTTGGAATTTGAAGAAATCAAGGAATATCACGCTCTCCACTCCTATGTGGAGCAGCATTATGCAGAAGGCAAAACCAATTACCTCTTTATTGACGAAGTTCAGATGTGTCCGAAGTTTGAGTTGGCTATTAACAGCCTTTATTCCAAAGGCAAATATGACATTTACATGACCGGTTCCAATGCCTTCCTGCTGAGTGCTGACCTGGCAACCCTTTTTACCGGACGATATATTGAAATCCATGTGTTCCCATTCAGTTTTCAGGAATACTGCAAATACTACGATAATGTCACCGACAAGGATAAGCTCTTTGATGAATACTCTTTCAAAGGTGGTTTGGCTGGCTCTTATGCCTATCCAAACGACAGAGATCGAATCACCTATATCAAGGAAGTATATGAAACCATTGTTACAAGAGATCTGGTGCAGAAATACGCTTTATCTGATACAACCGTTTTGCAAAGACTGAGCGAGTTCCTGATGGACAATATCAGCAATTTGACTTCTCCGAACAAGGTCAGTCAGCTTTTGAATGCGAATGATATAGCGACAAGTCACGTAACGGTGGGCAAATATATCAAATATCTGTGCAACGCTTTTGTTTTCTATGATATTAAGCGATATGATATTCGTGGCAAGAAGTATCTGGAAAGCTCCGAGAAATTCTATCTGTGTGATACGGGGATTCGTTATGCAATCCTGGGCAGCAGAAATATGGATTACGGCAGAGTTTATGAAAATATGGTCTGCATCGAACTTCTGCGCCGTGGTTACGATGTTTATGTTGGAAAGCTGTATCAGAAAGAAATTGATTTTGTAGCCCAGAAAGGCAGTGAGAAAATCTATATTCAGGTCAGCGACAATATCTCCGGGCAGGAAACCTTTGAAAGAGAATATTCTCCATTGTTGCAAATTCGAGATGCGTATCCGAAAATGATTATCGCACGAACCAGACATCCAAAGTACAGCTATGAAGGGATTGAGATTCACGATATTGCAGAGTGGCTGTTACAGGAATAAATAATTCCGTTATCTCCGTCATTTGAAAAAAGAATGACGGAGATATTTCATCAATGAGGGAGATAACCCCCTGTTACATAGCAGTCTTACATTTCGGTGTATGGCTGCTTTTTTATTTTCCAGAAAGGAGCAGATGCAAATGAAATTAGTATTGGCTGAAAAGCCATCAGTGGCACAAAGTATTGCAAAGGTATTGGGTGCGACAAAGCGTGAGGATGGATACCTGGAGGGAAACGGTTATGTAGTCAGTTGGTGTGTGGGGCATCTGGTAGAGCTGTCACAGCCTGAAGCCTATGACGAGAAATATAATAAATGGGCGTATGCAGACCTTCCTATTTTTCCGGATCAGTGGAAATATCAGGTGTCTGCTAGTACCAAAAAGCAGTTTGGAATTCTCAAAAAACTGATGGCAAGAAAAGATGTAGAGAGCCTTGTGTGTGCGACAGATGCCGGTCGAGAGGGAGAACTGATTTTCCGTCTGGTTTATCAGCAGGCTGGATGTCGAAAGCCCTTTGAAAGACTCTGGATTTCCTCTATGGAGGATTCCGCTATCAGAGAGGGATTTGAGCAGCTGAAACCGTCAACAGAATATGATGCTTTGTACGAAGCGGCATTATGCCGGGAGCGAGCCGACTGGTTGGTTGGAATTAACGCTACCCGGCTTTTTTCTACCCTTTATGGACAGACGTTGAATGTGGGTCGGGTTATGACGCCCACTCTGGCAATGGTCGTGATGCGTGAAGCTGCAATCTCAGCTTTTAGACCTGAGCCTTTTTATACAGTAGAACTGGCTTTTCAGGACTTCACTGCATCTGGCGAGCGGATGAAGCAAAAAGTTCTTGCGGATGATGTTGCCCGGAAGTGTGTTGGTTCGGTTCTGAATGTCACAAAGGCAGAAAACAAGGAAAAATCTGAAAAGCCGCCTGCCCTGTATGATTTAACTTCTTTGCAGAGGGATGCAAACCGGGTGTTGGGATTCACAGCACAGCAGACACTGGACTATACCCAGAGTCTATACGAGAAAAAACTGGTCACTTATCCCCGTACTGACAGCCGTTATCTGACAAGTGACATGAAGGATATGCTTCCGGAATTGATAAAGTCGCTTTTCAACATTTTCCCTGTGGAGGATGTGAAAAACGTTCCGGTTCATGCGGCGCAGGTTATCAATGACAAGAAAGTTTCTGACCACCACGCCATTATCCCCACCAAAGAAGCCATAAAATGCAGCCTGGATGATCTGCCAAAGGGTGAACAGGCAATTCTCAGGTTGATTGCCACCCGCCTGTTTTGTGCGGTCGGTGAGCCTTTCCGGTACAACGAAAGCGTGATTGAACTTTCGGATGGAAATTATATCTTTTCTGCAAAGGGCAAAACAACAGTACAGTCTGGATGGAAAATTTTCTCCGGAAAACCTGCTGATAAGGATAAAGAGGGTGAAAAGCAGCTCCCTTCTCTCACAGTTGGTGAGGGCTTGAGTGTTTATTCCACTGAGGTAAAAGAAGGAAAAACATCACCGCCCAAGCATTTTACAGAAGACACCCTTCTGCAAAGTATGGAAACTGCCGGTGCAGATGAAATGCCGGAAGATGCGGAGCGCAAGGGATTGGGGACACCGGCGACTCGTGCTGCTACGATTGAAAAGCTGGTACGAATCGGTTTTTTGGAACGTAAAGGTGATAAGAAAACCAAGCATGAAAAATTCCACCTTAGAAAAGTTCTTTTTCTTTTTGGCCGTAGCTTCCTGCACCGCCCAGTCAAATTCGGCACGGGTGACAAATTCCGGGAGACGAATCATGGAGGTCCAGATAAAGGTCTCCTTGTTGGAAAAATCCACACCCTCTGCCCCGGGCTGATGCCACAGTCCCTCCAGTGGTGGAACGACATATTCAAAATAGCCGTCTATCTTATGGCTGCCCTTATAGCTCATTTTAATGGTAAACGCAATGCCGTACAGCAGTTCCAGCGCTGCCTTGTATTCCCCTGCCGGGTCATTGGGGTCGCCCTTGCCCTGCACCGCCACAAAATTCATCGCAGGGACGGTGATGATTTGCGGTTTCTTCGGCGGGAGGTAAAATTCTTTATATTCCTTCTTATAGTCAAATGGCATCCTTCTTTTCTCCTTCCAACAGCTCACGCTGTTTCTTTTTGCTAAAGCCGCCCAGCACAAGCCGATAAGATTTTTCCAGCATCTCCCGCAGCAATGCATCCGGCACATTTCCCTCTGCTTTTACGGAGTTCCAATGCACCTTATTCATATAATAGCCCGGAATGATATCTTCATACTGTCGGCGCAGAAAATCGCCCTCGGCGGGGTCCAGCTTGCAAGTAATATACACCGGCTTTCCCGTGGCATC
>OLOW01001615.1_pt1 | contig 15771 bp, 10 predicted proteins | sample 1672801 | NCBI WGS metagenome assembly OLOW01 (sample SAMEA3136725, study PRJEB25190) | human gut metagenome | biome: human gut; feature: human-associated habitat; material: faeces | place: Austria | collected 2013 | reverse complement strand
CTGGAGCAGGTGCTTACCGACATCCAGAAGGCAGATCCAGAATGGAATGTTATGCTTCTTCGTTACTTTAACCCAATTGGCGCACATAAGAGTGGAACAATTGGTGAGAACCCAAATGGTATTCCCAATAATCTTATGCCATATATTACACAGGTTGCGGTTGGAAAATTAAAAGAACTTGGCGTATTTGGAAATGATTATGATACTCCAGACGGAACTGGCGTAAGGGATTACATTCATGTAGTGGATCTGGCAAAAGGCCATGTAAAAGCATTGAAGAAAATTGAGGAAAATCCAGGACTTGCAATTTACAATCTGGGAACTGGAAAAGGCTATAGTGTTCTTGACATTGTGAAGAATTTTGAAGCCGCAACTGGTGTGAAAATTCCATATGTGATCAAACCTCGCCGCGCAGGGGACATTGCAACTTGTTATTGTGACGCATCTAAGGCGGAAAAAGAACTGGGCTGGAAAGCAGAAAACGGTATTCGTGAAATGTGTGAGGATTCCTGGAGATGGCAATCCAATAACCCTCAGGGATACGAAAAATAGAATGTATATTTAATATAGGAGAGCTGTGGAACGCAGCTCTCTTATTTTTGTGGGAACAATTGTCCGCAATGCTATAAATGAATACATTTTTTCATTCCGAAATGTTCTGTTTTTTGAAATTCTATAATTTTGTGCATGTTTTGTTAAATGTTGTTTATGTAATTTGGGGAAAGATAAAGATATAATTATATTCGGATTAAGGAAGTACGAAAATAAACCTGAAAAAACAGGAGAAAGAGAAGGAAAACATGGAAGAAAAAAGATATTTGAAATGGTACAACAAAGTCGGATACGGTTCCGGAGATGTGGCTGGAAATGTGGTATATGCATTCCTTTCCACCTTCGTAATGCTCTATCTGACCAATACTGTTGGATTGAACCCGGGTATTGTAGGAACATTGATTGCAGTATCAAAACTGTTTGATGGAGTGACCGATATTTTCTTCGGCTCTATGATTGATAAGACAAAAACAAAAATGGGAAAAGCAAAACCCTGGATGCTGTATGGTTATATCGGCTGTGCAGTTACTTTGATCGGTGTATTTGCAATTCCGGAAAGTCTTGGACAGACAGCGCAGTATGCATGGTTCTTTATTGCATATTCCCTGTTAAATGCAGTGTTCTATACAGCAAATAACATTGCATATTCAGCTCTTACAGCTCTGATTACCAAAAACAGCAAAGAACGTGTAGAAATGGGATCTTACCGTTTTATCTTTGCATTTTCTACCAGTCTTTTGATCCAGTCTGTTACTATCAAGTTTGTTGAGATTATGGGAGGGGGAGCTGCTGGATGGAGAATTGTAGCAATCATTTATGCCATCATTGGACTTATTATAAATACAGTTTCTGCATTATCTGTAAAAGAGCTTCCAGAAGAAGTCTTAAACGAAGATGCATCAAGCGCAGTAGATGAAAAATATAGCCTTATTGAAGCTGCAAAACTGTTATTTTCCAACAGATTTTATATTATGATCTGCGTAACCTACATTCTGCAGCAGATTTATTCCGCAATGCTCAGTATGGGTATTTATTACATGATGTATGTATTGAAAAACGAGGATCTGTTCCCGGTATTTTCCTGGGCAATCAATATCCCGTTAATCATTGCACTGGTTATTACACCATCTTTAGTAGCAAAATGGAAAGGGTTATATAAGCTGAATCTGGTTGGATATACCATTGGAACCATTGGACGTGCCCTTGTAGTAGTTGCTGCTTATATGGGAAGCGTACCGCTTATGATTGCCTTTACAGCCGTTGCTGCATTTGGTATGGGACCATGGCAGGGTGATATGAATGCGGTGATTGCTAACTGTTCAGAGTATACTTATCTGACAAAGCATAAACGTGTAGACGGAACCATGTATTCCTGTACTTCCCTTGGTGTGAAACTTGGAGGAGGACTTGGAACTGCGATTACAGGCTGGCTTCTGGAATTCAGCCACTTTAACAGTTCACTTGCTGTACAGCCGGATTCCTGCCTTAGCATGCTTCATACTATGTATCTGTGGATTCCAGTTGTGATTTGTGTAATCATTACTTTTATTATGTCACAGATGAATGTGGAAAAGGCAAATGAAGAATTAAAGAACAGTAAAATGCTGGAAGCAAAATAAGCATTAAGATAACGAAATATAGCAATGGGATGTAACAATAAAAATGTCTGGAGGATGATTATGAACTATAGCGACTTAAAAGAAGACAAAAGATTAATTGAAGCAGTACCGACCGCAAGACAGATTGCATATGAAAGTATGGAATTTTTCTGTTTCATTCATTTTACAGTAAATACCTTTACTGGAAGAGAATGGGGCGATGGAACAGAGCCGGAATCTATTTTTAATCCGACAGAGCTGGATGCAAAACAGTGGGCGAAAACAGCCGCAGAGGGCGGTATGAAGGGACTGATCCTCACCTGCAAACATCACGACGGGTTCTGCCTGTGGCCATCAAAATATACCGAACACAGTATCAAAAACTCTCCATATAAAAATGGAAAGGGTGATATTGTAAGAGAAACAATGGAGGCCTGCAGAGAATATGGCCTGAAGTTTGGTGTTTATCTTTCTCCTTGGGACAGAAACAATGAATCCTATGGAAAGGGAAAAGAGTATGATGACTATTATGTGAATCAGCTTACAGAGCTTCTGACAGAGTATGGTGATATTTTTGTAGTATGGCTGGATGGTGCCTGTGGGGAAGGCGCAAACGGAAAGGTACAGAAATATGACTGGCAAAGATACTACCAGGTAGTTCGCAAGCTGCAGCCAAATGCTGTGATCTCTATTTCTGGTCCTGATATCCGCTGGTGTGGAAATGAAGCTGGTGAGGTACGCCCAAGTGAATGGAGCGTGGTAGCAGCAGATATGAAAGATCCGGCTCTGACCGCAGAGTTAAGCCAGCAGGAGGATAATAAAGAGTTCCGTGAAAGACCATTGGATGAAACACAGTCTGATCTGGGAAGCAGGGAACGTCTTGCGAAGGAAGAACGACTTGCCTGGTATCCGGCTGAGACAGATGTCTCCATCAGACCGGGCTGGTTCTATCACGAAGAAGAGGATGATAAGGTACGTTCTTTTGAGAATCTGAAGGATATTTACTTAAAATCAGTTGGTGGAAATACTACACTTCTGTTAAATATCCCTCCGATGAAAAACGGAAAGATCCATCCAACGGATATTCAGAACCTGAAGCAGTTAGGTGACTTTATCAAAGAAAGCTTTTCCAATAATTTAGTGGAAGAAGCTGGTATTACAACCATTCCACCACTTGACTGTCGGGAGATGTCCCCAGAAGTTCTTAGAACCGATGATTATGAGACTTATTTCCTGAATGAGGCTGGAACCAATAAACTGGTTATCAAGATCAAATGGATTGAAAGAAAAAAACTACATTATCTTGTTCTGAAAGAAGCAATTCCGCTTAGCCAGAGAGTTGAGGCATTTAATGTCTGCTATGAAGAAAACGGCAGCATAAAAAAATGCTATGAAGGAACAACTATCGGATATAAGAGAATCGTCGATTTGAAGGGAATCCATACAGATAGTCTGGCAATCGTAATTGAAGATTCCAGAGTTGCACCTGCGATGGCATTTGTGGGAGTATATTAAAATAGAAGAATAAGAAGTACATATGACTAGGGATGAGCGTATGTAAAATATTAGCAATAAAAATAAACCAATTAAAAGCCCAGGCAGTTTTTTGAACCTGGGCTTTCGTATACAGATCATTTTTTTTCTTATTCAGTCATCTGATTCTCTTCATTTTGCCGCAGTTGTTTCCGAAACTGTGACGGCGAAGCGCCAAACTGTTTCCGGAAGAAGCGGCTGAAATATAATGGATTTTCATATCCAACCAGATTGGAAATTTCTGTAACATTGTAGTTTGTGGTTTCCAACAGAGATTTCGCATTTGAAAGACGCAGGTTCTGTATGTACTGGGCGGGTGTTGTATTCGTATATTGTTTGAAGTTCTGGATAAACCAGCTAACACTAATATTTTTCGAAGCTGCATATTTTTCAATATTAATCTGTTTATTGTAATGCATTCGGAAATAATCAACTGCCTGCGCCATGTCATCCATGATCATCGGATTCTTCTTGTGAGGTTTTACAAGAATCTGGCGGTGAAGAAGGATTAAAAGCTGCATAAAGTAATACACAAGAATCTCTTCATAGTCTTCTTTCCGCAGCTGCAGTTCTTCAATCATGTTCATGTACAGATGCTTGTATTCCATGGAGACTCCGGAATAAATCACATGAACGCCATCTGCAATGCCGTATTTGCGGAGGATATTTTTGACGTTATTCCCAGTAAAATGAACCCAGTACACTTCCGGGTGGTCGGCACCATAATAGTAGTAGCGCTGTTCTTCTTTTGGACGGTACAAAACCATGTTTCCAGCAGAAACAATTTCCTCTTTTCCATCAAAATAGAAATGTGCTTTTCCAGAAGCAACGTAAAGAAGCTGGTAATCAAGCCGACCTCGCGGCCGGTGCGTTGGCAGCTTCTTTATTGTGTACAGACGGTAAGTACCGCAGCTCCCTATAAAAATAGGATGTTTTTTATCTTTAAAATCCAAGCGTGTCTGGTGCCAGTAAGCGGAGTTTGTGTACAATGTAAATCACCTCCTTGTAAATATGCACAATTTTCATCAGAACAGATTGTGCATATTTCAAAATTAATAAAAAAGTGTATGTTTTTGTGCCTTTACTTGTTGAATTATATCATTTTGTGCATGTTTTGTCGAATAGAGTTTATATATTTTTTTAAAAAAACAGGTATAATCATATCAGATGTTAAAACAGAAAAATATATAATATTGGAGGAGCAAATATGATCGTACCAAAACACTACGAAAATCTGAATGTGTTACATGAAAACACCATGCCCCATCGAGCATACTACATGCCTGCATCAAAGGATATGGGATCTCTTGTACATGACAAAGAGAAATCTGACCGTATGGAGCTTTTAAATGGAAACTGGAAATTCCAGTTCTATAAGAGCATTTATGATCTTCAGGAAAAATTTTACGAAGCAGGTTATGACACTAAGGGCTTCGACGAAATTCCAGTTCCGGGAATCTGGCAGAACTATGGCTATGACAGCCATCAGTATACCAATGTCCGTTACCCAATTCCGCTTGATCCGCCATATGTACCACAGGAGAATCCTTGCGGAGCGTACGTACACCAGTTTGAATATAAGAAAGATTCCAAAGCACCAAAAGCATACTTGAATTTTGAGGGTGTAGATTCCTGCTTCTATGTATGGATCAATGGTGTCTATGTAGGCTACAGCCAGGTGGCTCATGCAACCAGTGAATTTGACGTGACCGATCATCTGAAAGAAGGAACAAACACTTTAGCGGTACTTGTCCTGAAATGGTGTGATGGAACTTATTTAGAAGACCAGGACAAATTCCGTATGACAGGAATTTTCCGTGATGTATATCTGTTAAAGCGACCAGAAAGTGTACTGTATGATTATTTTACCACTACATCTATAGGGGAAAATGGTGCAGAAATTGAAATTCGTGCGAATTTTCTTGGGGAGAGCAATGCAGCAGAAAATACTAAAATTGTAATCCGGAATCATGAGGGAAATACGGTGGCTACAGGTACATTTAAGAAATGTGACGATGAAAATTTTGCTTACAAAGCGGTATTAGATATCACAAACCCTGTACTCTGGAATCCGGAACAGCCATATCTGTATCAGGTGCTTTTCCTTTCCGAGAATGAGGTGATCACAGACCGTATCGGTATCCGTGAAATCCACTGTGAGGGAAGCGTAATCTATGTTAATGATGTAAAAGCAAAATTTAAAGGTGTAAACCGTCATGATTCCGATCCGATAACCGGTTCCGCAGTAAATATGGAGCAGATAAAAAAAGATCTGATCATGATGAAACAGCACAACTTTAATGCAGTCCGAAGCAGCCATTATCCGAATTCTCCTTATTTCTATCAGCTTTGTGATGAGTATGGCTTATTTGTGATCGCAGAAGCTGATAATGAGAGCCATGGAACCCAGACACAGTACTTGAAAAATTCAGAGTGGGAAAATGTAGTTGAGCAGTGGAATAAAAGAATTGCAAATAACCCGGATTTCATTCCTGCAACCATGGATCGTACCAGACTTTGTGTGGAAAGAGAAAAAAACCGCCCATGTATTGTAATGTGGTCTATGGGTAATGAATGTGGATATGGATGTACCTTTGAGGAATCCCTAAAATGGACCAAAGAATTTGACCCAACCCGTCTTACGACTTATGAGAGTGCATTCTATCAGAGTACAGACCGTGAGTATGACTATTCCAATATTGATGTAGTTGGAAGAATGTACCCAGCTTTTTCTGAGATTGATGAATACATGGAAAAGAATCCGGATAAACCTCTTCTTCTGGTAGAATATTGCCACGCCATGGGAAATGGACCTGGAGACCTGGAGGATTACTTTGAATTGATCCAGAAGTACGACAGTCTTTGTGGAGGTTTCGTATGGGAGTGGTGTGATCATGCTATTTACAAAGGCCAGGCTGAAAATGGCAAGGGAATCTATTATTATGGAGGAGATCATGGCGAAGAAATTCACGATGGAAACTTCTGTATGGATGGACTGGTTTATCCTGACAGAACACCACATACCGGACTGAAGGAATATAAAAATGTATACCGTCCTGCGAGAGTGGTTTCCTATGACCAGATTACTGGTAAGACAGTTCTCCATAATTACATGAACTATGTGGATCTGAAAGATTACCTGTATCTTGCCTATGAGACAACCGCAGATGGAAAGATAGTAAATTCCGGATGCATTCGCCTGGCGGAGAGCATTGCACCGCAGCAGGAGGGAACTGTTATTATTCCGGCAAATATCCCGGAAAGAGGAAAATGCTTCTTGAAGGTGAAGTATTTGCTGAAGTCTGGAAATGGCTTACAGGAGACAGACAGTCTGCTGGGATTTGATGAAATTCCGTTGCAGAACGAGGATGGAAGAAACCAGAATGCTGTTATGCTCATGGAAACAGGATTAGTTGGAGGATTCATCAAAGTAACAGAGTCTGACCGTTATCTTGAGATGGAGAATAACGCCTTCCACTATGTTTTCAATAAACTGACCGGCTTGTTTGAAAACATGTCTGCAGCAGGAGCGACATCTACTGCAAGCTCTATGACATGGCGTACACGGATCCCGAGGCGCTTCACACCGCGCCGCACAACACCCCGGTCCGCCGTCTGGACGAAGTAGGCGCAGCGAGAAATATGATTCTCCGGTATCATTTCGAGGCATGATCAAACACTTGCAGGCTTTCATCGGTGCGGGTACCAACCCGCACCGAAACCTCGCCATTGAGGAATATTTAACGGATACGGTGCCGGAGGATACGCTGATTGTCTACCTCTGGCAGAACCGTCACACCGTCGTCATCGGCCGCAACCAGAACGCCTGGGCGGAATGCCGCACGGCTGAGCTCGAGCGCGACGGCGGAACGCTGGCGCGTCGTCTTTCCGGCGGCGGCGCCGTGTACCACGACATGGGAAACCTCAACTTCACGTTCTCTCTTCGCACGCAGGACTATGACCTGCGCCGCCAGCAGAGCGTGATTGTCGAGGCGTGCCGGTCGCTTGGCATTCCTGCCGAAATTTCCGGCAGAAACGACATTCTGACCAACGGCTGCAAGTTTTCCGGCAACTCGTTCTACAGCCACAACGGCTGCTCGTTCCACAACGGAACGCTGCTGCTTTCCGTCGACATGGCAAACCTCGGCAAATACCTCACGCCGTCGAAGGTGAAGCTTGAGAGCAAGGGCGTCGCGTCCGTCCGTTCGCGCGTCATCAACCTAACCGAGCTTCGCCCGTCGCTTACCGTCGCCGAAATGGCAGACGCGATGGTAAAAGCCGCGGAAACAGTCTACGGTCTGAAAGCTTTCATGCTTTCCGAGGCGGATTTTGACGAAGCGGAGATTGAAAAACGCTACCAGCGCTTTTCGAGCTTCGACTGGAACTACGGCAAGAGCGTTCCGTGCACCTTCGAGTGCGCCCGGCGCTTCTCCTGGGGCGAAGTAACCGTGCAGCTGCTTGTGAAAAACGGCTGCTGCGAGGACGCTGCCGTCTACTCCGACGCGATGGACGCCGAATTCGCCGCGCCATTGGCAGCCGCCTTCCGCAGCTGCCGCTTCACGCCGGACGAGCTGTGCGCGCGCGTGCGCCAGACACCGCAGTGCGCTGCCGTGGCAGAGGATCTGTGTGAGCTTCTGCAATCGCAGGCGCTCTGAGTGCCAATTGCAATCACATTTTCAGGAAAAACCCGGATGGCAGACGCCTTCCGGGTTTTTTATGCGTTGTATTCGTATAATATTCATCCAGCATTTGCATGTATTCCCGACTTCTTCCTCTCCGTTTTGCATGCTATCATTCATTTTTAATCACTTTCTTCGTGATATTTGCATATTGAGTCTCATTTTTAGAGTTTTTTGAATTTTGCAGGAATATTTTTTTCAAAATTCACTTTTTTAGCTCTTGCAAAATGCAGTCTCATCCTGTATAGTAGATGCCAGAAAAAGAACGCTGTGCGCCCTGCGCACACACAGGAGGAATATTCATGAAAAAACTGATCGCATTGCTGCTTGCAGTTCTCATGCTGCTCACGCTTGCCGCCTGCGGCGGCGGCTCGGAAACCGCGGCTCCTGCCGAATCCGGCTCGACCGCATCCAGCGCCTCTTCCGGCGCGAAGCTCCGCTTCGTCACCGGCGGTGAATCCGGCACCTACTACGCCTTCGGCTCCGTCATCGCTCAGCACGCCACGAACAACGCCGGCGTCAACGTTGTCGGTCTCGTCGGCAACGGCTCGCAGGCAAATGTCATGGAGCTTCAGGACGGCAACGCCGAGCTCGCGTTCTGCCAGTCCGACGTTATGGCCTACGCCTACAACGGAACGAACCTCTTTGAGGAGACCGGCAAGGTCGACTGCTTCTCCACCGTCGCAGCGCTCTACATGGAGCAGGTCCAGATCGTGACCACCGACTCCAGCATCAAGACCGTAGAAGATCTCAAGGGCAAGCGCGTCTCCATCGGCGCAGCAGGCTCCGGCGTTTACTTCAACGCCATCGACATTCTCGGCGCTTACGGCTTGACCGAGGCGGATATCACCCCGACCTATCAATCCTTCGGCGACAGCGCCAACGACATCAAGGACGGCAAGATTGACGCTGCGTTCATTGTCGCCGGCGCTCCCACGACTGCCATCACCGACCTTGCCACCACGAAGGATGTTTACCTCGTCTCTCTGGACGACGAGCATATCGAAAAGCTCTGCTCCACCTCTGACTACTACACCAAGAACGTCATCCCCGCCGACGTCTACGGCACCGACGGCGATGTGACCACGGTTGCGGTCGGCGCAGTCATTCTCGCACGCGACGATGTCTCCGAGGACGCCATCTACAACTTCACGAAGGATCTGTTCGACAACGCCGGGGCGGAGGTTTCCAGCCACGCAAAATACGGCGAACTGAATCTGGACTTTGCCGCTTCCGTCACCTCCGTCCCGTATCATCCGGGCGCTGCGAAGTATTTCGCAGAAAAGGGCTATACGGTCCCGACCAAATAAGTTTCACGCATTCTTCACGCGAAACACTGATTTTCCAGCTACGGCAGGGCTTCCTGCCGTAGCTGGCGCTGTCCAAACACATATTTCCCCTGCCGCGGCAGCAGCCGTGAGTCCGAATTCAAAGGAGAAATCGTATGTCCACCACAAAAAAAGATCCCAACGACGCCGTTAAAATGACTTCCGGTCTCGACGATCAGATGCAGGCTGACCTCGACGAGGTCATGCGCAAATATGACCGTGAGTCCAACACCCGCGTCTGGGAGGGCTGGCAGCGCTGGGTTGTCGGCATCCTCATGGTTGCATTCAGCCTGTACTGCATCGGCATGACGCTGTTCTTCTCCGGTCTGCCCGAGACGCGCCTTGCCGCGTTCCTGGCGATGATCGTCTTCATCGGTTTTCTGACCTACCCCGTCAAGAAAGGGCATGTGAAGGTCAACTCCATGCCGTGGTACGATATCGTTCTGATGCTGGTCGGCACAGGCTGCTTTTTGTACTTCGCCTTCAACGCCCTGCCCATCATCAAGCTTGCTACCCGCATCCAGACCCACCACGTGATCATCGGCGCGATCGGCATTCTGGTTCTGATCGAATTGTGCCGCCGCTGCGTGGGCGTCCCGATTCTCTGCGTCCTTGGCGCGCTGCTCGTCTACACGTTCTATAACCAGCTGAGCTACAACCCGAGCCTCTATCAGGCGCTCAAAAACGTCGTCTATAAGCTCTTCTACACCACAAACGGCGTCATCGGCACCCCGATCAACGTCTGCTACACCTACATCGTTCTGTTCATCATCTTCGGCGCGTTCCTGGAGCGCACGGGCATCGCGAACTTCTTTATCGCGTTTGCAAACCGTCTTGCCGGTTGGTCGGCAGGCGGTCCGGCAAAGGTCGCGGTCATCTCCTCGGCGCTGTGCGGCATGGTCTCCGGCTCTTCTGTCGGCAACACCGTTACCACCGGCTCCGTTACCATCCCCATGATGAAAAAGACCGGCTACCACCCGGACTTCGCTGGCGCGGTCGAAGCTGCCGCCTCCACCGGCGGTCAGATCATGCCGCCCATCATGGGCGCGGCAGCGTTCCTGATGGCGGAATACATGGACCTCCCCTACGCAACCGTTGCCGTCAAGGCAATTCTGCCGGCAGTTCTCTATTTCACGGGCATCTTCATTGCCGTCCATCTGGAAGCCAAGAAGCTCGGGCTCAAGGGTCTTTCGAAAGGCGAAATGCCCAAGTGGGCAGACCTCGGCAAAAAGATCTATCTGCTTGCGCCGCTGGTGCTTCTGGTCTGGCTCGTCTCCTCGGGCGCAAAGACCATGCAGTTCTCCGCAGCTGTTTCCATCCTCGCAGCTGTCATCGTAGGCTTTTTGAACAAGGACGAGCGCCTCACCTTCAAAAAGATCTTTGAAGCATTAGAGGCTGGTGCAAAGGGCGCCATCACCGTCGCCGTTGCCTGCGCGATTGCAGGCATGATTGCCGGCTGCATCACCGTCACAGGTCTCGCTTCGATCCTCATTAACGCCATCGTCCAGCTCGCAGGCTCTGCAACCTTCATCGGCTTGATTCTGACCATGGTCTGCTGCATCGTTCTCGGCATGGGCGTCCCCACCACCGCGAACTACTGCATCATGGCATCCACCTGCGCGCCGATTCTCATTAAGATGGGCTTCCCGCTGGTCGCGGCGCACTTCTTTGTATTCTACTTCGGCATCGTTGCCGACATCACGCCTCCTGTCGCGCTGGCGGCATATGCGGGCTCTGCGATTGCCAAGGGCAACCCCATGAAGACCGGCATCAACGCAACCAAGCTTGCCATTGCCGCGTTCATCGTCCCATATATCTTCGCCTACAGCCCCGCGATGCTCTTTGTCAACGTCACGAGCGTCTGGGAGGTTATCCAGATCGTCCTGTCGGCGCTTCTGGGCATCTTCGGCGTTGCAGCGGGTCTGGAGGGCTTCGTGCTGCGCAAAATGAACTGGCTGTACCGTATTGTCTGCCTCGTCGGCGGTCTGGGTCTGATGATCCCCGGTGCCATCTCCGACCTGGTCGGTTTGGTCCTGATCGGCGGCGTGTTCGTCATTCAGTATCTGCAGAACAAGAAAGAACGCGAGATCGCCTGATTTCCTGAAGCATAAAAAAATCCGGATGCTTTGCATCCGGATTTTTTCTGTCTGTATTGGTTTACTGCACCAGCTCGCACACAAGGTCGGTGTACTCGCCGGGGTTTTCCAGCGGCAGGTCCGCCATCAGCAGCGCCTGCGCATAGAGAATCTTCGCAATCTTCTTTGCCTTTTCCTCGTCCTGTGCAACAGCAACCTGCAGCAGACCGAACAGTCTGTGGTTCGGGTTGAGTTCCAGAATTCTGCCCGCCTTCATGCCCATCTCGGGGTTCAGGCGCTGGAAGTATTTCTCCATTTCGAACGTCATACCCTCTTCGGGCACCATGCACACCGGGTGCGTACCGAGGTTGTCGCTCAGACGGACCTCCTTGACCGCATCGCCAAGCGTCGTCTTGACAAACTCCAGCGTTGCCTTCGACTTTTCTGCCTGCTCGGCAGCCTCTTTCTTCTCCTCGTCCGTGGAAAGCCCGAGGTCCTCCTGCGTCACCGAGCGGAAATCCTTGTCCGCATATTTCCCAAGCGTCTGCGGCACGAAGCTGTCGACCTCGTCGGTCATCAGCAGCACATCAAAGCCCTTTTCCGTGAGCTTTTCCAACTGCGGCAGCTGAGACAGGCGCTGCCGGTTTTCGCCGCTGGCAAAGTAAATGTACTTCTGCTCCTCCGGCATTGCGTCCGCGTATTCCTTGAACGAAACGAGCTTGTTCTGCTTATGCGACCAGTACAGAAGCAGGTCCTGCAGCAGCTCCTTCTTCGCGCCGTAGTCGTTCAGCACACCATATTTGAGCTGCATGCCGAATGCCGCGTAGAACGTTTCGTATTTCTCACGGTCGGATTCCATGAGCTTTGCAAGCTCTGCTTTGATCTTCTTTTCGAGGTTCGCTGCGATGAACTTGAGCTGGCGGTCATGCTGGAGCATTTCACGCGAAATGTTGAGGCTCAGATCCTGCGAATCGACGACGCCGCGTACAAAGCGGAAGCAGTCCGGCAGCAGCTCCTCGCAGTTTTCCATGATCATGACGCCCGAAGAATACAGCTGCAAGCCCTTCTTGAAATCCTTCGTGTAGAAATCATACGGCGCTCTGGCAGGGATATACAGCAGCGCCTTATACGTCACCGCGCCCTCGACGCTCACATGAATCGTCGCAATCGGGTCTTCAAAGTCGAAGAACTTCTCCTTGTAGAAATTGTTGTATTCCTCGGGGGTGATGTCCTTCTTCGCCCGCTGCCAGAGCGGCACCATCGAGTTGAGCGTCTCGTTCTCCGTGTAGGTCTCATACTCGGGCTTCTCGGAGTCTTTCGTCTCCTCCTTCACCCGCGACTTTTCCATTTCGAGCTTGATCGGGTAGCGGATGTAGTCCGAATACTTCTTGACCAACTTCTGAAGCTCCCACGTCTTTAAGAAGCGTGAATACTGCTCGTCCTCGGCATCTGCCTTGAGCGTCATAATCACGTCCGTACCGGCGCCTTCGCGCTCGGCAGGCTCCATCGTGTAGCCGTCTGCGCCGGAGGAGGTCCACTTCCACGCTTCCTCGGAGCCGTACTTCTTCGAGATCACCGTCACCGTGTCTGCCACCATGAATGCCGAGTAGAAGCCCACGCCGAACTGACCGATGATGTCGATGTCCTCCTGCTTTTCCATGTCCTTCTTGAACTGGAGGCTGCCGGACTTGCAGATCGTGCCGAGGTTGTTTTCCATCTCGTCTTTGTCCATGCCGATACCGTTGTCGCTCACGGTGAGCGTCCGGCTGGGCTCGTCAACCTTCAGCTGGATTGCAAAATCGCTGCGGTTCAGACCGACCTTTTCGTCTGTCAGCGCCTGATACGCCAGCTTATCGATGGCGTCGGAAGCGTTCGAGATAATCTCCCGCAGGAAAATCTCCTGATGGGTATAGATCGAGTTGATCATCAAATCCAGAAGCCGCTTCGACTCCGCCTTGAACTGTTTCTTTGCCATATATCTTCACGTCCCGTATTGGTAGTATTAGCACTCAATTCCATCGAGTGCTAATCTTATTATACCGCGCCCTTCCGATTTTGCAACCCCTTTGCGCAAAATTCACAAAGCGTTAAAAAACGAAGAGCGCTTTTTCCGCGCTCTTCGTCTGCATGTATTTAGAAGCGCCAGCTTCTTTAAAAATTTAGCCGATGGCATCCTTCACGACACGCTGGAAGTTCAGCCGTGCGATCTTCTCCATCTCTTCCTTGCTCATGCCCATCTTCTCAAAGCAGGCAAAGAGGTTCGGAATTTCGGAGCAGTTTGCAAGACCCTTCGTGCAGGGGCTGCCGGTGTCGGTCATGGTGCTCATGGTGTCGGGGTTGTCGATGAACTCGAAGAAGTCGAAGCCGCAGCCGACGTGGTCGATGCCCATGACGTCGATCATATGCGCCGCATGCTCGGCAAGGCGCTGAACCGTCTGGTTCTTGGGATCGTCGTCAATGAACAGGTTGAACGCATTCAGACCCACGACGCCGTTGACATCGCGAATCGCGCGCAGCTGATCGTCGGTCAGATTGCGCGGTGCGCTGCAAAGCGCGCGGCTGTTGGAGTGGGACGCAACGAAGGGTTTCTGCGTGATCTTGACCAGATCCCAGAAGCCGTTGTCGTTCAGGTGGGAAACGTCGAGCAGCATGCCCTTTTCCTGCATGCGGCGAACTGCCTCCTTGCCCACGTCGGTCAGACCGTAGTCCTTGCCGGACAGTGCGCCCGCGCCGAGATCGTTTGCCTCGTTCCAGGTCAGAATGCCGTGACGGCAGCCGAAGTCGTAGTAGCGGTCAATCCAGCTCAGGTCCTTGCCCATCGTTGCCATGCCCTCGATGCCGATGAAGATGTAGATCTTGCCGTCGGCATTTGCCTGCATCATTTCGTCATAGGTATGGACAATCCGGAACGACTGGCACTCGGCGATCTCCGCCTTTGCCGCAGCCATGATCTGCTCGGTACGCTTGACATAGTCCACGTCATACGGGGGGTCAACCCAGATGACGAAGATGCTGCCTTCCACGCCGCCCTTGCGCATGCGCTCGAGGTGGCAGCGGTCAAATACGTTCGTCTCGCCGTTGAGCCGACGGGTCGTCACGTCACACCAGATATCGGAATGTGCATCAAAATACATAATTTTCCTCCCGTCAAAAAGTACCCGGCGTGCCTCCGGTAAGAGGCACGCCGGAGCGAATCATTGCAACTGGCAGCCATGCTGCCGTTTGTTATGCGCCGAGGATGATACCGACAATCGTGCCGGCGTAGTTGCCGATGACATAGCCGAGAACGCCGACCAGCATAGCCGGACCAACCAGTCTCGTCCAGCCCTGGGAGATTGCCATACCTGCAGCAGTCGTCGGACCGCCGATGTTGGCGTTGGAAGCGATGATGGAGTCTTCGAGGGAAGCCTTGAAGATCTTCGCACCGGCGAAGCAGAACAGCATGTTCACGAGGACCATGATTGCCGTCAGGACGAGCAGCAGCGGGGACTTCGTGAGAACGGTCATGATGTTTGCCGGAACGCCGATGACGAACAGGAACAGGTAAATGAGGTAGGTGCCGATTTCCTGCGAGCCGTGCATCTTTTCAACCTGCTTGTGGCAGAAGGTCGCAACGATGACAGAGATCGTGGTGATCCAGACGTACTGGCTGCCGAGGAACTTGCCGATGAAGTCCAGGAACGCATTGCCGGCGAAGCCGGAGAAGAGACCTGCAATGATGCGGGAAACCCAGACGACAATGATGGCGTATGCGAAGTTATAAGCGATGTCCTTCAGGGAGATGTCCTTGCGGGACCAGAACGCAGCAGCCTGCGTCTGCGCAGCTTCCTTGGAAGTGCCCGCCTCGACCTCTTCGATGTGCGGATGACGGAAGTGCTTGCGGAAGAACTTGGAGCCCGCGCAAGCGATCAGGACGAAGAAGTATGCAGCCATCAGCAGGTTATCTGCAACGGTTGCAGCCGCGGTGAGATCGTCACCGGCAGCATACTGAGAAGCCATTGCCGCA
>OLOW01001612.1_pt1 | contig 15786 bp, 16 predicted proteins | sample 1672801 | NCBI WGS metagenome assembly OLOW01 (sample SAMEA3136725, study PRJEB25190) | human gut metagenome | biome: human gut; feature: human-associated habitat; material: faeces | place: Austria | collected 2013 | reverse complement strand
GTTCAGCTTCTTCCTTAGCCTTACGTTCTGCTTCTTCCTTGGCTTTGCGTTCTGCCTCTTCCTTTGCCTTACGTTCAGCTTCTTTCTTTGCCTTACGTTCAGCTTCTTCCTTAGCCTTACGTTCTGCTTCTTCCTTGGCTTTGCGTTCTGCTTCTTCCTTGGCCTTACGTGCTTGCGCATCCTCCCAGACATTATCAACTTCTTCTTTCAAACGATAGAAAGGAGTTAGATATAATGGAGATTTGTTATATTCGTTATTGTATTCAATAGTATGAAACAACATGTCAGAAAGAATATCCCCCCTGTCAATATTGTCCAGCAACTCACAGATATTGGGTTTACAATCAACATTTATTCTATCACATGTGACTTTTACAATCCGTCTATCTTTTGATCTTTCAACTAAGGGGTTATCGAAATAACTTGCATAATAAGAACCAAAGAATTTGTCTTTTTCCTTATCATTGCAGCATCCTAACACCTGAAAGAATGCACCGCCATCCAATTTCAATATCCTATCTAAACAGTCTCTGAGTTCTTGTAATTCCATATTCTCCATTTTTACAAGGTCCCTAAAAATTGTCTTCCGAAGCTTGTTGTATAAGTGTAATTACTTCTTCAAATGTTTTGTTTACTTGCATTGAATCTTCGTAATCACCATTTGGGTCTGGCACATGCCATTTTATTATTGTTGAATTACCATCAGACTGTATTTTATCAGGAGGAAGATAAACGGTCTTCTTTATGCCTTCTGATGAAACAAATACTCTTGTTTTTACTGTTCCCATTTCATTGATATTTAATTGTACATTTTGGAGAAGCTTGCTCCTACATTGAATGATACGTGGTTTTATTTAACGAACTAATCATCAAAACGATTTCTTCTTCGATCATCTCGTATACGGTCAATCAACCCTTGAAGACCTTCTTTCATAGTAATACTTCCAAAAATAATGGATTTGATATAATCACTCGCCTTTTCAACAGGATAATATACTTGTGCTATTCTGGCATATTTGATAGTCTTGTCAAGTTGTTCTATACATGAATATAATTCATCTTCACCTGCGTAATCTGGTAGCTTTTTAACTTGCTTAGTAACTTGCGACCAGCAATCATTTGCAATTCTATAAGCTGCTTCTCCGTCATTCTTTTCATTCGCAAGAAATTCGTCTTCAGTGTCATACTTTAGGCGGAGTCTGTTGTCATCCTCTTTCTGAGACTTAGTCTCCTCTTGCTTTTGGATAGTCTTAACTTGGTTTTGCTCATTTTCAACGAGCATGTTCAAGAAAGTGGCTGCATTCTGATTTCCCAATACCATTGCTTGCTGATACCAATACTTTGCTTGCTCCATGTCTTGTGGAAGTCCCTTTTGACCATGCTGAAACCATAGACCAATCTGACATGCAGCTTGACCATCGCCATTTTCGGCTTTTTCTACAAAATCTTTGATAGGGGCATAGATGCTTTGTTTTTCTTCCTGCTCTTTTGCAAGTTTCTGCTGGCGTGCTTTTTCTTGTGCCTTTTCTTCGGCATCTTTCATAGCACGTAGCTCTGCCTCCATCTGTGCTTTACGCTTTGCATCTTCAAATACCTTACGATCCAACTCTGCCTGACGTTGTCTGTTGGCTTCTATCTGCGCTAAACGTGCGCCTTCCAACCTAGCATCTTCTAATGCAGCATCCTCCTTTGCCTTACGTTCTGCCTCTTCTCTAGCTTTGCGTTCTGCTTCCTTTTGTGCTCTTTGTTCAGCTTCTTCACGTTTTCTACGTTCAGCCTCCTCTATAGCTTTACGCTCAGCTTCTTCTTTGGCTTTACGTTCGGCAGCCTCTTTTTCTCTCACAATTTCCAAATTCTTAGGAGTGGCGATAACACCATATTTCAGGGAAAGTCTCACGTCATCTGCTTGTTTTTGTAAGACATCAGCAATTCCTGATGCCTGCATTGAATCCTTAGCAACTTTCTTAAATTTATCAAATAGTCCCATAGTTATATTTTATATTATTGTTTATATATTAATGTCATTGTTAAGTACAACTGAAAAATTTTTATTTTATCAGTCAGAACACTCCCATTCCTCAAACGCCGAGACATTAGCTTGTGGCTCTTCCTCCTTAGAATAGTCATTGGCGAGATATACCACAGGAAGCTTGGTCTCATACATCAAGTCTAAAGCATATTTAAGATATTCTCCTCTTAACTGTTCCATATAGCAGTGGAACAGGAAGAACTTGGTGTTCTCGTTGTATGTTCCAGGAATAATGAACTGTTCATCATCTCCAGACGGAGTGATCGTTTGGATTGTCCCAGCTTTATCTATGTAAAGTGCATGTCCGCAAGTCGCACAACCGTTCATCTCGCTGATAGCACGTCTTGCGTTGTCAATGTCGGGATTTGAATGAAACCATATAATTACAGGGCGTATCGGTGAACTACCAACATACTCTTCGATAGTCTCAATAATGTTGTCCTTGTTAGTACTTTTCATATTCTGTCTTTTGTTTAAGTCAGACTGTATGTTACAAAACAAAAAAGCAGCAATGCTTTTACGGCTGCACGATTTTGCTCGCACGTCGTAAAAGCTTTGCTGTTATGTCTTATTTTGTTGCCCATAGAGCCAGACATCAAGTTTATGTCCTATGGCTCCATTCGGACTGTTATTGTTAATAGTTAAGTGCTAGTCTAAGCACAAAAAAGCGTGAAGCCCATTGTCGCTCGCTTCACATCTTGAGGTCTTCGAACTTACCCATCTGTCAGAAACGAGCAACGAGACCCCACGCCGATATGTATAGATACACTCCCATAGAGTCAGCTCTTTTGGGAGCTGACTTATGAAAGGTACGTATATTACATACCCATAGGCATCACCATTGCATGGCTTCGTGACAGATATTGAAGTGTTCGAAGTTTCAAGATGTCAGAAAACCAAGCGCCAATAACGCTTTTCTTATGTTTGCCCTCTACCAACCGACACTCTTTCAAGTGACTTCGGCGTAGGGCTGTTAGCATCATCGCACTTAAAGGTACGAATTTGCACCACAAAGGTAATGAATTTAATTGAAATGACCAAACATAAACCGAAAAGATTTATGTTTGGTCGCATAAAAAGTGTATTTTTATAATTATTTGTTACAGAAAGACTATCTTCATCTCAAAAACATTATCTTAGAATAGGTGTAGTTTTGTTGAGAAAGTCTGTATCAACAAACCAGTCTTTGTTTTGGTTGTTTGGAAACATACTCTGAGATGTTTTTAGCTTGAAGTTCTCATCTCTGAGACTTTCGAGTTCATCACTTAGTTTATCTATTTGTTTGGACATAGCATTCAATTGTTGATTAAGTAAATCAATGATAGTCTGTGCTTGCTCACTGATAACCTCATTGGTCTCTGCGTGTTGGTTAGTGATAAGAGTTTTGATTTCTTCATGCTCCCTTGCGCTTCTTTCCTCATGTATCTCTTTGAATGATTTGTTTAATAGTCCGAACTTCTTCATCATTCTTTGAGCTGTGGATATGCTTATATTGAAATGGTTTGCAATAATCTGTTTTCTCTCGGTTTGTGAAGTACAATCTTTTATAAGGAATTCGAGATCATCTTTATTTCTAGGCTCCATGATACTTTTGGGTGTAAGTATCTCTGCTTTTTGCCTATGGAATTTTGTGACTTGTTCATTGGCTATCTTTGGAAGGTCTGTAGTTTCTGTATTAAGTATCCAATTATAGGCGCGTTCTATCTCGTCCCCATCATATTGGAATGGTAGGATAGTATAGTTTTCCTCCCAATCTACAGAGTAATATTTGAATCGATTACGAAGTAAATGTATGATGGCATACTTAATTTGGAAGTCATAGATCTTTTCATATGTAAAAAGTAGGATGGATACTTCGACGAGAGTCATTTCGTATAGTTTTTGAAAAGTATAGTCCATCAGTAGATTGTTGCGGGATACCGTAAAGTCATAATACTCTTTTGCTGCAGTGTCAATAGAATAGTTCTTGTATTGATTAACGAAAATACCAGTTTTTGATTTCTTGTTGTGTAAAATACAATGTTTGAAACAGGTATTGATAGACTTGAAATGCTCTCGGTATCTTTTTTCTGTGTTATAAGGACTACCTACATTGTCATGCAATGCTTTCTTGAAATTATCGAGAATGGTGTTTACGGCATCTGCCAAATTTTTGGTAGGAATGTCAATCGGGTTTGTGTAGTCGAATAATATTTCTTTGATTTTCATATAATCTTTTTTTATTTATTTATCTCTGTATTTTGGAAAAATGACCTGTTTTAGAGAAAAAATTATGTTTGAATCAAAAATGATTTGATGTATTAAGCAATGAGTCAAAAACAGGTCTGATTAATGAGTCAAAAACGAGTCAATGCTATGTCGTACAAAGCTAAGTAAGATGTTACTATACAACATATTCATATCATGTATATATAATAACAACATGAACTATTCAATACAATTATACAACATAAATGAATACACTGTAATATAACATAAACTATAGATATATGTAACAACATGTTATGTTTTACAAACTATGTCTCTATGTTTTAGGGTTTCAGAATAAGAGGGGCGAAGCCCCTCGTGAGCGCTTTGCGCTCACCCTGACATCTATAAAAAGTTACTTCTTCTGATTCATATACTATATTAAAGAATTATAGCTATGGATTATTGTTATCTTGATTTTAGTTCTCTGGATACTTGCTATCTAAAACGTAAAAGTGTTCCGTCTTTTTATGGGAAGATAAATACTAAAAGAAGTATTCATCCCATCTTATGATAAATTCATGCTGGAGTACATCTACCACAATATACATAGAACCATGCTGCTATCAGATAAAGTCTAGTGCACCTGTATAGAATCAGGCTGGCAGTAACAAACCTTCAATTTCTACCTGGTATAATCTGAAAGAATCGGTATCATGGAACTATAACTATGCCTGTAGTCATGACATTTAGGTGAAGAAACACAGTCTGTACAATTATGCCTATCGGTAGAAGAAAAGACTATCCGCAACAAGTGTCAATGCATCAAAATGATTATCGTATCAATTTAATCTTTAAAGGAGCTCGTTTTAGCTTACTTTTTCGTATAGATTCAATCTAAAAGATTATTTTGATGCAGTTAGGTGCTCCATTCTTTCTTAATTTCCATTTATTGTGTATCTTCGTGCTATAATGATAAATAAGCATAGGTACAGATATGGAAAAAGTCGTTTTGTATTGTAGAGTCTCAACCCAAGTTCAAGACTACGAGCGTCAAGTATCAGACTTGACTCAGTTTGCCAAGAAGCATCAATGGGAGATAGCAGAGACTTTCACTGAAAAGATAAGTGGCGCCAAGAAGAATGATGAACGTAAAGAACTTACTTCTCTTCTCTCATACGCGCGCGTACATTATATTAATAGGGTGCTTGTCACGGAACTTTCTCGTTTGGGTCGTGATACCCTTCAGGTGTTAGCTGCTATTGATATGCTTAATAAGGCAAAGGTCTCGTTGTATATAATGAACTATAATATAGAGACTCTTACACCTGATGGCAAGGTGAATCCAATGAGTCAATTCATGATTACTTTGTTGGCTGAAGTCGCACGTATGGAACGTAGAACCATCAAAGAAAGAATGGCGAGCGGTTATAACAACTTCCGTGCCAATGGAGGCAAGGTAGGACGCAAGACCGGATACCGCAAAAGTGATGAGGACTTTCGAACTCAATATAAAGATGTGTTTCGTTTGTTGGGCAAAGGGGTTAGTCTTCGAGACATCAGTAAAGCTACCGGTGTGTCTGTAAATACAGTCAAGCGTTGTAAGAACCTTCTGAAGTCATGACTTCTTATAGATAAATATATATGATTCATATAAAGCTTTTTTTTATATAAGACATTCTTTGAGGAATAACATCCTTAGAGAGTGTCTTTTTCTTTTGTCTATGTATTTAGGTGAATGAGCCGTAGTGAGTCTTTTCTAGAAAGTTTGAAACATCTTGTTGACTATGCCAATACTTGTCTCCGATCTTGGAATAGGCGAGTAGTCCTTGCTCCCGATATTTTCGAATCAACTTTTCTTCTACTCCAAGCAATATCCGTAATTCTTTGTTCGTGTAGTATTGAGACTTTGGGACATAAGACTCTTTTAAAATTGAGACTTGCTGGGTTAGGTCTCGAACTTTAGACACCAATGATTCCCATTGTGTCTTTTCAATCAGTAACATTTCTTTCTTTTCTGTCATATTCTTCAATTTTTTAGTTTCGTGTATCTCCTATTATAATAAGGTGTATTAATAAAATGCTTCACGTTTGTTTTTTGCTATGAATTCATCTATGTCTGTTTGGGTGTACCAATACTTATCACCACATTTACTATAGGACAGCAAACCATTATAGCGATATTTACGTAATAGCTTCTCGTTTATGCCAAGTACATCGCAGATTTCGTGGTTGGTGTATATGGTCAAACCTCTTTTTTCATTCATATCTCGAATTGCTTTTTCGTTTTCTTCCAAGCTTGCCATCAGCTCATTGATAGTTTCATTATCTACTTTCTTATAATATTCTTTCATCTACTCAAAAATTAAATTTTGGCTTGTATAGGAAGTTGGATAAAAAGTCTATTGTTGAAGCTGATTTGTAATTTTTTGAACTTTTTTTATGCAAATTCTAAACTTTTTCGCCAAGACTCAATACAAGAGAAAAAGAGTTAAATAAAATATTTTATTAATTTTAAAATTTAAAGTTATGAAGAAGTATGTAAAGAAAATGTTGGTGGTTCGTAAGAAGGCCACAGTTTTGGTAGAGTGTGATGAGGAGATTCTTGATAAGGTAGTTGTAAGATGTCGTAAACACTCTGGTGAAGTTTCTGTTTATTTCAAAACTGGTGAAGGTCGAAAGTTGCGAAAGTTGAAGAAGATAAGTTCGGTGGAGAAGTCTCATGTAAAACCAGAGACTCCTACCCCAACAACCCCCGAGACAACAACATCAACAAATACCACTCCTAATATTAATAAGGTGACAATCGTAGATGAAGAACCAAAACGCCAGATTTGTTGGAGAAAGTTCAGAACAGAGATAAGTAAGGTCGGTGGTATCGATGTTTACATGAAGTCTTGTCGTGATAATACCACCATCGAAACAATTCTCTTAAAGTATCCAGACTTTCTGAGAGGTATCAAGCTCTATGAAGGAGGAAGTAAAGGCGTGTGGAAGCTTATTGTTCGAAAAAAGATAGAAACAGTCCGTAATATCTACGAAAGATACTTCATGGACATTAATCAATTCCTTCTCTAATAAAAAAAGTTGGAGAAAAAATAAACTTTTATCATCGCTTTTATAATAAGCGATGATAATGAAAAATGGGATTTAAAATTTTATGATGTGAATCCTGCATCATTATAATATAATAATGTGTCCAGTAAAGGATGGGGTATAAGGCATCCCCCAAAAGTATGCTTCAAAATTAAATATAATAAAGATGACTAATGAAAATGTACAGTCTGTAGTTTTGATTTCAGACAAGACTGGTGAGGAATTTAAGTTTGCTTCAAGATGTGAGGCTGCAAAATTTTTAGGTGTTGATTACCCCTATTTAAAACAATACCTTAAGAATGGACGCAGACATCTCGTGAAGAAAGGCTATTATGTCGAATTGTTGCCTCAAGAGCCAGTAAAAGAAAACGCTTTATTTTAAGCGAAGAGGTTAGAGGTGTCCCTCTAGTTGTACACCTTATTATATATATAGGTTTAAAATGACTTATATGGCAACGCCATCGATGCATATTCTTGATGGTGAAAAAATAAAGAGATTTAAGTAAAAGCGATTTTGGAGTAGGGTGCACACTCTCCTTAATTGCTTTGAAAAAGTCATAATGAGTTAATTATGAGAATAATAAAGGATAAATTACAGTGTTTAATACAGAATGAAGCTGCAGCAATAAAGGAAGAGTCTAGCACGATGAGACTTTCGTCAGACTCCATAGACAATGAAAAGGAGAATGTTACCAAGTATATGAACTACACAAATAGTTATTTCGCATATCTCCGTATCGGGCAGCAGAGTGGTGCTATCAGATTTTATCCAGATGCCGATACCGCTTATATCGCAACAATAAAAGAAGCAGATTCTCTGCTACAAAAAGGTGCTCTAGGTAGTCGAACATCATTTGTCATTTTAGATAGCAACCAAAATGTTATTTATGATGGTGAGCCTAAAAAGAATGGAAAAATGTATTTTGCAATCTATGACGGCAAGCATATTGAAAAATCGATTTCTATTACAGATATTTATAACACAAAAATAAAAGAAGAGAATAAAACTATGAAACAGATTAAGAATTTAACTAAGACAACAAGTGTGACAAACAATCAAGAGTCTCTTGACAAAAACAAGTATGCAAAAAGAATTAAAGCCAATGCCAAAGACTTTATAGCCAAAGGCATTCTTACTCCTGAAAGTGTCGATTTTCTATGTCTCTCGAAAGAGTCTGCTCATAAAATTGCAAGACTTGTTCAAGAGGCTGCCATTAATAATAAAGGTGCAGAGGACGCTAAATTCACGAAAGCGATTCAAGATGCTTCTTTAGGTATGGTGACCATTACCAAGAAACTCGCTTCTGGAAAAGCAACCGATGAAAAGCATTGTAGTATGCATGATGATTTGCTCTATTGTGTAGCACATTGCAAGTCATACGATTCTTTGCTTGACGGTTCAAAAGAATGGCGAAAGACACCAGGCAAACTTAATTACAATAAATTGGAAGATGCCATTGTCGATATGTACGAAAAAGGACAAGACAAGTTGCTAAAACTGTCGCAGAAACCAAAGGCGAAAATCAAGGCAGATGCAGCTTTGCCAACTTTAGATAGTTCTGTAGTCTATGATGTTCCAAAAGAAAAAAGCAAACAGAACTCTATTGATGCCGTCGTTAAAGCAATCTCTTCTACAATAATGGTTTACATGACGTCTTCAGAAGATACACTCTTCTATTTGCAGATGAAAGGACTCTCTTTGGAGTCTGAAGTGAAGTTTCAAACAAACAATGCCATTTCTGCGAGCTTCAATGGTAAGTCTATCATCTTTAAAACACTCTCAGGAGTTTCAAAGGAGTTGAAAATCAAGACACGAACCGATATAGTTGCACAAAAAAGAGAAGTGCAGGCTATTCTGTCACAACTTATAGTGTGTGCAGCCTTATCGCCTAAGACCCGTGACTTGATAGCAGATGTTGTAAATTTTGATACCATTGAGAAGTTTGTAACTACCTCTTTTAATATAGCAGCATAATTACTAACCTAAAAGTCTGAAAACCAAAAGTGTTTTCAGACTTTTCCAAAATATAATGCAAAGAAAAATGAATAAAAAGATTAAGATGTTTACCCTGTTTAGTGGGTATGATTCCCAAATGATGGGCTTGATAGATGCAGTCAAGAACTTTAAGGATCGCTTTAGTGTTGAACTTATTGGTTGGAGTGACATAAATTCATTAGTTCAACTTGTACATAACCTCGCATTCCCTGAATATGCGAATAGATGTTATCCTGATGTATCTAAAATAAACTGGAGTCAAGTTGAAGACTTTGACATCTTGTTCTATTCCAGTCCATGCCAAAATGCAAGTAGAGCAGGACGGCGTGAAGGTTTTGAGAAAGGTTCGGGTACAGAGTCTTCCTTGATATGGGAGGTAGAAAGAGCGATTTCGTCAAAACGTCCGAAGTGGCTTATCCTTGAAAATGTTGAAGGCTATCTTGATCCAAGAAATGATGATGATTTTATGAAATGGGCGAGAACAGTTGCGAGTTATGGTTATGTCAGCTACTACAAAGTGCTATGTGCCGCAGACTTTGGCATCCCGCAAAATAGAAAACGTCTCATTATGGTCTCCATGCGTATAGATAATGATGAAAAGACTAATTTTGAATGGCCTAAGACAAAGAAATTAAAGATAAAGCCAGAAGACTTACTTTCTGATGTAGTTGATGATAAATACTATCTGGCAGTTGAAGAACAGAACACTTATATCGACATCATTCGTAATGCTAAGGATGGGTATGTTGCTTCCGTAAACAAGAATATAGAGCATCCAAGTAAACTGCTTACCTCTCAATTAACTGAATGTATTTCACGCTTTATTTATCCTTTATGTTCAAATGGTACAATACAAACCTTGATGACTACTACTGGTGGAACTAGTTTGATAAATATGACCGGTTGTCGAAGAGAACGTTCTGCTTGTGTCATAGAAGTGTGGAGAGGTGATAAGCATATAGTTCCTGCAGTCTTAGAAAATGCGAAGCCTTCTAAGCAAACAGTAAAAGCACTAAGAGTATGTTCTAATAGAGATAAGTTTCTTTCAGTTGTTGATAGTCTCAAAGAAGGACAATATATGAGAATCAGAAGACTTACCCCGGAAGAATGTCTCAGATTTATGGGTGTTGAAGAGTTGTATCTCAACAGAATCTTGCGACCATACGAGACTTTATCTAAAGAAGGTTACACAAAAGAACAAATAGCGAAACTTATGTTTATAAATGGTCGTCATCGTAAGACTTCTGACTATTCTCTATATTGGCGAGCCGGAAACTCCATTGTCGTGCAGGTCTTGTCCGCTGTCTTTACTGCAATAATCAAGCAGTATCCAGATTCATTCGGAGAATTTGCCTGTATGTCTCCTAAAGAGTGAAAAACTGCCACGAAAAAAGAGTATCAACGTCGATATTATGCCAGTCATAAGGAAGAACTACAACGCAAGAGACGTGAGTACCCCAGACAGCTAAGAGTGGATAAGAAAAAATGATTGTGGAAAATATTTGCAAAGTTTTCTACATAAAAAAAGTTAATTTAGTCAGTGGTATGTTATGCATATCGCTGATTTTTTGTATTTTTGCACCATTAAAGAAAGGAAACGATATGGCAGAAATAGCAAACCGTATATACGAGACAAGTGAAGGGCAGATTCTCTTCATCTCAGACTTCTCGGACATCAATGATAATGAGAAGGTGGTAAGTCGTGCACTTTCTGTAGAAGAAAAAAAGGGAAATATAGTTCGATTAGCTAATGGGGTTTATCTTCGCCCTAAGAATACCCGATTTGGGATAGTCTATCCATCAATAGATGAAATGGTGATGGCTATAGCTCAGCGAGATAAGGTACAAATACAACCTTCAGGAGTTACAGCGCTCAACAAACTTGGACTCTCAACACAGGTGCCTACAAAATATACTTATCTGACATCGGGAAGTGGAAGAGTCTTGACTCTTGGAAATCGGACTATAGAGTTGAAGAGAAGTGTTCCTAAGAACTTTGCTTTTCAGACAGTGTTGGCAGCGCTTCTTGTACAAGCTCTTAGAACATTAGGACAAAAGAATGTAGGTAATCAAGAACTCTCTACCATTAGAAAATTGGTCAATGAAGAGGAACATAAAGACTTGTTTGTACAAGATCTTACTCTCATGCCAGTATGGATGAGAAAGCTGATAACTGATATTATAGATAAAAACGAGCATTATGACACTTTGGTTAAATCACACAATAGATGAACGAATAGCAATGTTGCAACGTGCGGAAGAGAAGTTTCGTATTAATCAGGTTGCAATTGAAAAGGACTGGTGGGTAACTGTGGTGCTCAACGCTCTTTTCAAATGTTCATGTGCAGATCAACTCATCTTTAAGGGAGGTACAAGTCTCAGTAAAGGATGGAATTTGATAGAAAGATTCAGTGAGGATATAGATTTATCTGTAAACCATGAATTCTTCGGTATAGAGAAGACGACAAAGAATCAGCGTGAAAAACTTCGCAAGAAGGCACGTAGGTATTTTCTTGATACAGTTTCTGCAGAGTTGGATGAAAATCTAAAGAAACTTGGTGTGGAAGGATACTATATAGAAAATGTAGTAGAGGAAATTGATGAGGATGGGAAGGCAAGTCCCGTTGCAAGTGATAAGGATCCGTCTGTCATTCTCGTTCATTATGAGTCTATGCTTGGTCATACGATAGAGTATATTCCGCCAAGAGTAAAGATAGAGATTAGTTGCTTGTCTATGAACGAGCCTACGGAAGACCGTTTGATTTCATCATATATTGAGCAGACTTTCCCAGGAGAAGATGAGGCGGCTACAGCTACTATCAGGACAGTTGTACCTACACGAACATTCCTGGAGAAGGCATTCTTGCTATGTGAGGAGTTTCAGAAACAGTCTCCTCGTTATGTCCGAATGTCTAGGCATCTTTATGATCTAGAACGCTTGATGGATACAGAATTTGGCAAACAAGCCCTGCTGGATATGGACTTGTATGAGCGTATTGTTAAGCATCGTTCCATATACTATGCTGTAGGGTATGTAGATTATTCTAAGTTGATGCCGAGTGAGATTGATTTCGTTCCTAGGCAAGAGTTGATGAAGGATTGGGAGGGTGATTATGCAGAGATGTGTAACCACTTTATCTATGGTCAGACTTTATCTTTCGAAAAACTTTTGGAGCGAATCAAGGAGTTGCAAGATAGGTTTAGAAAAGCCTTTTAGCGACTTTTACTCCTTAATAAAATGTTCAATATAAAAGTTGAAAGACAATAAGTGCTTGGTATTCAGCCCTAATATTCCTCTGGAATGATGACGAGTACTAATCTCGATGATAGGGCTGCTCTCTTATAAGAGGGTAGCCTTTTTCATCTTTTGTTTCTTGCTTATATATAATAATGTGTAAGAAATTCCGTTATCTTATTGTGTTGAAAAGATTTATCATTATATGGATTCTGCTAGTGGGTGTGCTCGAAGTGAGGGCACAGTATGATCCTTCCTATAGTCATTACTTTGACATGGAACCATCGTTCAATCCTGCTGCTGTGGGTAAGCAGTCGAAACTCAATGTTACGGCGGCCTACGCACTTGATATGGCTGGATTCGAACATAACCCCCGTACCTTTCAGGTGGCGGCTGACATGCCTTTCTTCCTGTTCAATCACAGGCATGGAGTAGGCTTATCGTTACAGAATGACCAGATAGGTCTTTTTACCCATCAGCGCCTGGCTTTACAGTATGCTTTGCAGAATAAATTCCTGGGTGGAACGCTGAGCGTGGGTGTGCAAGGAGGTATGCTGAGTGAGAAGTTTGATGGTAGCAAGGTGGATTTGGGAGAAAGTGGCGACCCTGCCTTTTCTACTTCAGACGTAAATGGAAGCGGAATGGATTTGAGTCTGGGTCTGTATTATCAGCATAAGACTTGGTATGTAGGACTTTCTGCCCAGCATCTTACATCGCCTACGATTAATCTAGGTGAGACCAACGAATTGAAAATAGATGCCACATATTATTTGACAGGTGGATATAATATTCGACTGAGAAATCCGTTCTTAACTATAAAGCCGTCTGTTCTTGTTACAACAGATGGTACCACATGGCGAGGCGACCTGACAGGAAGATTGGTTTACCAATATGAAAAACGGATGTTGTATGGTGGAGTAACCTATAGTCCGGACAGATCGGTAACCGTGCTGGTAGGCGGTAGTTTCCATGGGGTAGTGCTTGGTTACAGTTACGAGGCATACACCTCTAAACTCAGTGCCGGAAATGGCAGTCATGAACTCTTTGTAGGGTATCAGACCGATATCAACCTGACCAAGAAAGGCAGAAACCGTCATCAGAGCGTCAGAATATTATAATGTAAATAGAAATAAGAACATAGTAGAATCATAAAACAATGAAGAAAAGTATATTGCTCCTTAGTGCATTCGCTATATTGCTCACCTTGAGCGGCTGCTTCGGTGCCAAGCAAGCTTCTGTTGCAGGCAGAGGTGGCGAGGTGGTTGGCGTGAGCGGTAGAAGCTTTGTAGAGCCAGCCCCTTATGGTATGGTAAAGATAAACCGTGGCTTCCTGAAAATGGGAATGGAGACCCAAGACTCACTCTGGGGAATGAAAACACCACGCAAGGATGTGTCGGTGGATGGATTCTGGATGGATGATACCGAAATCACCAATTCAGAATATAAGCAGTTTGTGGCTTATGTGCGCGATTCTATCCTTCGTACACGTCTGGCTGATCCTGCTTATGGAGGCGACGAGACTTACATGATTACTGAAGATAAGAATGGCGATCCGGTTACGCCTCATGTAAACTGGAAGAAAGCGCTTCCTAAGAAACCTAATGAGGATGAACAGAGAGCTTTTGAAAGTTTGTATGAAACCAATCCGGTTACAGGAGAAAAACTCATCGACTGGCGCCAGCTCAACTATAAATACGAAATCTATGATTATACAGCTGCGGCTCTGCGTAAGTTCCGCCTGAATCCACAGGAACGTACCTTCAACACCGATGTGAAGATAAATCCGGACGAGGTGGTGATGATTTCGAAAGATACCGCTTATTACGATGATGAGGGTAGAGTGGTGCGTGAGACTATCAACCGTCCGCTTTCAGGACCTTGGGATTTCCTGAATACCTATATCGTGAATGTTTATCCTGACACTACCTGTTGGGTAAACGACTTCAGAAATGCAGAGAATGAAACCTATCTGAGAAGTTATTTCAGCAATCCTGCGTATAATGACTATCCGGTAGTCGGTGTTACCTGGGAACAGGCAAATGCCTTCTGTGCCTGGAGAACAGACTATCTGTTGAAGGGCTTAGGTCCTGAAGCAAGATATGTGCAGCGTTACCGTCTGCCAACCGAGGCAGAATGGGAATATGCTGCAAGAGGCAAGAACCAGAATGAATTTCCTTGGGACAATGCGGATGTGAAGAATGGGGATGGCTGTTTTTACGCCAATTTCAAACCAGACAGGGGCAACTATACCAAAGACGGCAACCTGATAACCGGCAAGGTGGCTATCTATTCGCCAAATTCTAATGGTCTTTTTGATATGGCTGGTAATGTGGCAGAGTGGACAAGTACCGTTTATACAGAGGCGGGTGTTGACGCAATGAGCGATTTTAACCCAACTTTACAGTATAATGCTGCCATAGAAGATCCTTACCGTTTGAAGAAGAAGAGTGTAAGAGGTGGTTCCTGGAAAGACCCTGAGTCGTTTATCCGTTCGGCATGGCGCACTTTCGAGTACCAGAATCAGCCTCGCTCATACGCGTGAGGTAGGCTTTGAAATCCTCCCGTTGCCGGCTTACCCAGGTGAGGGGCAATCCCACTGCAAGATATACCGTGGCGTCTGTCAGGCCATATACATTCAGCTCACGGGCGATAGCGGCCAGGGTGAGGATATAGTAGTCATCGTCCCCGGTCTTGTCCGCCTTAAACTCCTTGTGGCCTGTCCCAATCAGGTAGTAGCGTCCGTCATAGACCAGCAGATCGTCTTTGAATACCGGCTCTGCGTCATGGACGGTCAGCCCCGCGGGAAAACAGCAGTTTGCAGTCTTGATGTTGCCGTAGCCATTGTCTATCCCGATGATCTTCATGCCCTGATGGTCTTTCACCGGCTCCATTCCTCCTTCCTCTTTGCCTGCCCCAACCTCCGCTGGAGCAGCAGATCGTTTACATCCTTGCCGCTGGGCGGCGGCCTGTCCAGCACTTCGTATCTGTCCCCCAGGCCAGCCATGATACCCGCTGCCGCGTCCCGGCCCACCTCGTCATTGTCCAGGTGGAGGCAGAGCGTGTGGACGCCGGGGTGGTCCTGAAGGTACTGGCTGAGAGCCATGGGGATGACAAACTCTTGTTTCTGCTTGAACACCCCGCCCAGGGAGAGCATGGCGTCCTGCCGCCAGTCCCGGCCCTTCATTTTCAGCAGGGTGGCGTAGCTCAACAGGTCGATTACCTTTAGTAAGTCCATAATGAAGT
>OLOW01001598.1_pt1 | contig 15854 bp, 19 predicted proteins | sample 1672801 | NCBI WGS metagenome assembly OLOW01 (sample SAMEA3136725, study PRJEB25190) | human gut metagenome | biome: human gut; feature: human-associated habitat; material: faeces | place: Austria | collected 2013 | reverse complement strand
TGGTTATGCCCGGCGACCACATCACCATGGAGTGCGATCTGATCACCCCCATCGCTATGGACGAAGGTCTCCGCTTCGCTATCCGCGAAGGCGGCCGCACCGTCGCTTCCGGCGTTGTATCACAGATAATCGAATAAAATCGAGATAACAACAAGCCCCCGCTGCGCGGGGGCTTGTTTTATTGCGTTTCGAGCGGCGCATTGGACTTGTTCTGGTCCCATTTTAACATCTTCCGCAAATATAATCAAGAAAAAGGACTGATTTCGGTTCGATTTGCACAGAATGGAAGAAGCATGGACAGCCAGAAGATAAAGCAGGACGATAAAATACACATAGGCGCCAACATACGTGAAGTCAGACTGAGCCGCAAAATGGGCCAGACGGAGCTTGCAGGGCGGGTGCAGCTGATGGGTGTGGACATGACGCGGGAAACGCTGGTGAAGATAGAGCGGGGTACCCAGCATATTCAGGCGAGCCAGCTGAGGGCGATACGGGACGTGCTGCAAACCACATACGATGAATTGTTAAAATAAAAGGAGCTTCACTGCTCCTTTTTTATTCCCCTCGGCGTTTTTCTCCGCTTTTTTCTTCTTTTTTATTTCTCCTTGGCTTTTCTTTTCTCTTTGCTTCTTTCTGCTTTTCTTTTCTCCTGAAAAGAAAAGAGAAAGAAGGTATATCCATCCCTCTCTCTCGACTTCCCTACCTCTCCATCCCCTCCCCCAGCTTCCTTTTTACCCGGGAGAGGGCGTTGTCCACGCTCTTTATGGGGCATGGCACGGCCTCGGCTATCTGGCGGTAGGTCATACCCTGAAGGAAAAGCTCCGTTACCCTTCTTTCGAGGGGGGTAAGGCGGGTATTTATCACCCTTCTTAGGGCGGCCGCCGTTTCACGGCTTATGAAACGCTCCTCCGGGTCGCCGCCCGGCTGCTCTATCAGCTCAAGGAGCTCACGGTCTCCGCTTTCCGGGGTGCGGTAGAGGGATATGTAGCTGTTCAGCGGCTGATGCTTCTGGCGGCGGCTGGCGTTAATGGCGCTTAGTATCTGCCGGGTTATGCAGAGCTCCGCAAAGGAAGCAAAGCTTGAGTTGTGATCCTCCCGGTAGTCCCGTATGGCCTTGTACAGGCCTATCATGCCCTCCTGAATAAGGTCGTCCCTGTCCGCGCCTATGAGAAAATAAGGCCGGGCCAGCATGCGCACAGTATCCTTATACTCCGCGCAGAGCTGCTCCATGGCGTCATTGTCGCCCGATTGGGCAAGCCGCACCAGCTTTCCGTCCTTATTTTCCCTTTTTTCCATTACAAGCTAACCCTGCCTCTTCTTTTCGAACATGAGTATGGCTGCGGCCACCGCCGCGTTGAGGGAATCTATATGCCCGCTCATGGGTATAGACACGAGAAAGTCACACTTCTCGCGGATGAGCCTGCTTAGACCGTCGCCCTCGCTGCCTATCACTAAGCCTATGGCGCCCTTCAGGTCCGCCTTTGTCATTTCGGTGCCCTCCATGTCCGCGCCGGCTATCCACAGCCCTTCGTCCTTGAGACGGTCTATGGCTCCCGCAAGGTTGGATACCCGGGCCACCTTCATGTACTCCACCGCGCCCGCAGAAGCCTTGCAGGCCGCTGCGGTCACGGATGCGCTGCGTCGCTTGGGTATTATCACGCCATGGGCGCCGGCGCATTCCGCGCTGCGGATTATGCTGCCCAGATTGTGGGGATCCTCCACGCCGTCAAGGAGTATTATAAACGGCTTCTCGTCCTTATCCCTTGCGGCCCTGAGTATGTCGGATATGTCGCAGTACTCTACGCCCGGCACCTGGGCCAGAATTCCCTGATGGTTGCCCGGCTTGCCGCCGTGGCCGAAGGGCATACATATCTCGTCCAGCTTGTAGCGGTCCACCTCGCGTATCTGTATGTTGTTGTCCCGGGCAAGGTTCACAACCTCCCTAAGAGAGCCGTCCAGCTCCTTGCTCACCAGTATCCGGTCTATGCTGCGGCCTGACTTCACCGCTTCCCGCACGGCGTTGCGGCCCATTATTATGTACGGCAGCTCGTCGGGCTCGTTTGTGTTGGGCGCTTCCCGTCTGTCCTCCGCCGCTTTATCGAGGGGCTTATCCTTAAAGGGCTTATCCTTAAACGGCTTGTCCTTAAAGGGCCTGTCCTCGCGCTTATCGTCAAACTTCTTGTAGGGCTTATCCTGACGGTCGTCAAACTTCTTGCCATAAGGCTTTCTGCCGTCAAGCTTCTTATAGGGCTTGGAATCCCGGGCTATGTCCCTTTCAAAATCCTTCTGGCCGTAGCCGCCCCGGTTGTAGCTCTTCCTTCCGTAATCGCCGTTGCTGCGCCTGTTGTCGTATGCCATGCTATTTCTCCTTATCCTCTGTAAAAAGGCTTTGTTTTATATTGTCCATAAGCTCGCGTATGCGGCCGTCCTCGCCGGAGAGAAACAGGTACCCCAGCAGCGCCTCAAGGCCTGAAGCCGCCCTGTAATCCGACATTTCCGCGTGTTTGGGTACGGTACCCATATGGCTGTTGCGCCCCCGCTTGAATATGTACAGCTCGTCCTCCGTGAGTTGTTCCATTATCGCCATGGCCCCCGCTGCCTGGGCCTTGGCGCAGACCCTTTTCGCCGCCATTACATGCAGGCCGTGAGCCGTAGCGTCGCTGCCCTCGATGAGCCAGCTGCGCACGTAAAGGTCGTATACCGTGTCGCCTATGTAGGCCAGCACCAGCGGGTTCATGAGGCGGGGGTTTTTCCGCTGCTCCCCCAGTATGCGGTTTATCATGGCGTCCATATTCTGCCTGTCCTTCGCCTTTGCATATCAATTCTATTATATTATAAGCGACAAAGGTCCATTAGTCCAGCGGCTTACGCCCCAAATCCCCCTCAAAATAGCTGAAAATCCCTCGCGCTATGGCGTGGGCGAGCTTCTTTTGATGCTGCTCCTGCTGCAAAAGCGCCTCATCACCGCTGTTTGAGAGGAAACCGCACTCCACCAGCACGGATACCGGCATGCTCTCCCGTATCACATAATAGTCGCCGGGATTGGCTATGCGCCTCGGCGCGCCCAGCTCGTCTGTTATGCTGTCTATAACGGTCTTTGCAAGCTTCTCCCCCTCGGCGCTGCCCTTCATGTAGAAAGCCATTGGCCCGTGTACCGATGGGTCGGTGAACTTGTTCATGTGGACGCTCACCACCAGATCCACCCCTTCTCCGTTCATTATTTTGCCCCTGGCGGCCATGTCCGCCTTCTTGCCCTCTGCCAGCGCCCTTTCGTCGCTGCGGGTGAGTATGGCCTCCATTCCCAGCGCCTCCAGCTCCTCCTTCAGGTACAGGCTCACGGCAAGGTTCAGCCCCGCCTCTTTTACTCCCGATACTCCCACCGCGCCGCAGTCGCTACCGCCGTGACCCGGATCGATAACTACCCTGTACCCATTTTTATGGGTGCTGACGGGTATGGTATCGCTGTTTGCCGCCAATATCACCACCGCTGCCAAGCCCAGCATCAATATAACTATCTTTCCTATCAAACGCCTCTTGCCCATATGACACACCTCACGGATAAAGCATATGTGATAAAAGCTGTGCTTATTCCTTTTGGGCGTATTTTTTGCTTTTCGCAGGGAAAATACCGATTATCCTGCAAGGCGAAAGCAGCGGCATTATGAGCTTTACATGTATATTCACTGTATATTCAGGGCAGATATCCACACTCTCAACATAGTTATCAACATTCCATCTGCCTTAAAGGGGGGGTTTTTGGCATTTTACCCCTATTCTCAACATCTGAATACTCAACATAATGTTCCTGACCCTATGCAGCGAAAATTCATGGCCATTATTTTTCGCGCTTATAGCATATGCGGCAAATTGCATATCTGACCATTGAATACCGCTATGGCATACGACAAAATTTACCCTTGACATTTGCCGTATCTTATTGCGGGTTTATATAAATAAGAACAAACAAAAAACCTCGGGGTTGTTAAGGGGCCGCAGCCCCTTAAGTTTAATCCGGCTTTGACGACACAAGGTGAATTGCCCCGCAGGGCAAGAGAAGGCCCCCTGGGGGGTGCGCGTCAAAACGGATAAAAACCGGAGGTTTTTGTACTCTGCGGGTTTTGCCGCCCGGGGGGCCGCCGCAGCGGGTCAGTTCCGCCCCGTTTCCCGGGGCGGAACTTCATGCTTTACGCGAGAGGCAAAACTCGAAAAAAACTCGACGAAGTGGTCAAAGACCACTTCGTCGAAATGTTTACCTGTCGAATTCTTTTTTCTCTTTTTCGTAGGGTATCTCGGGATGCTCCTTCAGCATCCATTCCTTGAACTCCTCCGGGGTACCCTTGGTAAAGCCCGCCTTGTCAAGGCGCACAAAATCGTTATCCACCGCAAGGTCAAAGTAGCTCTTGGCTTCCACAAACTTTTTCACCTGCTTGAAAAACACCTCGTTGCTGAATTCGCCGTCTTCATAAAGGCGTATGGTGTTTCCTACCACGACCTTGCAGTTCCAGAACTTCTTGCCCTTCTGCATCCGCATCAGCTTAAACTGCTTGCCCGCCAGCATGGGGCGGAACAGCACGCTGCGGTAAACGCTTATGAGCATGAGCATGAGCGCTAAGGACTTCCAGCGCATGGGCAGGTCGTTTTTATAGAATATGATCGCGCCCACGGTGGAAAGCAGGAAGATGAACAGCCAGGGCCAGAAGCTCAGCACCTTATAAAATATCGGAGTAGTCCAGCGCTGATAGCGCCTTATATCCATCTTGTATTCGTTTTCAAACATTCTGAATCCTCCAAAGACTTGTTAAGGGAACATCAATATTTTAACATATTCCGCCCCGATAGTCCATATTATTGTACTCATTCCCGAAAAAAGAGCCGCCCCTTGCGGGACGGCCCTGTGTAAGCCTTTAAGCCTATTACGCCTTCTTGGCCTCGAGGTCCTTGGCGCGTGCGGAGAGTATGCTGTAAGAGGTCCAGAGGAGAACTACGCATACGAGGTAGATCAGGATGTGCATGGGCAGGCTGGTGATGATCTTCCATGCGATGAATACGCCGATGCAGCCGCCGATCATGTTGCCCAGAGTAGCCACTACGTCGTAGCGGGACTTCTTGATGAACACGATGGAGTTAGCGGGCATGAGCAGAGCGCAGGAGCCCATGAATACGGGGAAGCAGGTGGTGCCGGAGCAGCCCAGCAGCAGGCAGGTAGCCATGCAGGGTGCGTAGAGGCCGAAGCCGACGTCCATCAAAGCGCCCCAGAAGAAGTTCAGGATAACCGCTACCCAGAACTGCCACTGGCCTACGGTGAAACCGATGCCCTCGCCGATGGTGCCGAAGGGGCCTATGCCGGCGTTCTTGCAGGCCATGATGATGGCGGTGCCGATCATGGCGCAGCCCAGCCAGATACGGATCTGGTTAACGTCCCACTTGGTGATTATCTCAGCCATGGTGTAGGCGCCGATCATGGCGGCTACGCACATCGCTACGAGGAAGATGGGCTCGCACTCAACGGAATTGGTGAAGATCAGAGCCTCGAAGATAACGGGGAAGGTATCGCCGACGTTAAGGGTGCCGGGGATGTTGATGTCGTCAACATTCTTGAACGCCTTGTACATGAAGGTGGAAGGCGCGAAGGAGCCGCAGCCGAGGGTGTCCAGGAAGTTGGCTATGATACCTACGATCATGCCCTGCGCCCAAAGCTTCTTGCTGGCCTTGGAGCACTCGCCCTTGTGGTTCTTGTTAACGTCTACGAGCAGGTCAACCGCTATACCTATAAAGCAAGCGGCCAATACGATTTGAAGTGCCAGTACCATTAAATAATTCCTCCAACTAAAGATTTTAATTTGGAAATGATGACAGTTTTCTTCTTCCGGCGACTATACGCCCCGCATTTCCCCTATGCGCGGGCATAATTGAGCCAGAATCAGTCACGTCACGTTAATATTGTAACAACGGTGTGTCTTTTTGTCAACGAACTTTGGAATTTCAATCTTCTTATGTCTATGTTTTTTTTCTTGCTTAAACTTATCCCGATTGCAAATTTCGCAATATATTTGGGCGTTTTTTCTCTTTATCCACAATATGATGTAGCCATAACGCCGAATTATTTTTTGCATTCCAATTTTGCATGATTTTCCTTTTTTTAGAAGAATTCTTTCTTAATTAAGCCTTTCACGATTTGCTGCGGCAACAAGCGGCGGTTTTATCTTCTTTGCGCGAAGGTTCCCTTTTTCTTTCATATGTATTGCCGCTATGTTACCATCAGTTGACAAGAGCACACAAGCCCGAAAGGCTTGTTTTGGGACGCTCCTGCGTTCTCGTCGCTTGTATTACATCCAGTAGTACTGCGCTCCTCGGCCTTGGATCGCCCTCAAAACAAGCTCTTTAGGGTCTTCGAGTTTTAGAAGCCAAAGAGTATGGCAGAACAAGGAGGACGAGTGCAGAAATACTGGTTGTATTTCAAATGAGGACGACACAGTTATGCCGTGCTGTTTGGCTTCTAAAACCTTGTGTGTCCTTGTCAACTGATGGTATAATATTGGATATGAAAAGCACTGACAAAAGATACGTTTTATTCATATCCTGCGCCGCCCTGCTTGCACTGGCGGTATGGTTCGCACTCTGGTGTGGGTCCGCCCGATACGCCGTGCTGCCCATGCTGTATGCATCGCTGACTGCGGCGCTGTTCGGCTTGGGTCTGCTCAGGCTCATACCCTCAGCCCTCTCCTTTGAGGAAGCCCCTGCCCCTGAGACGTCTCCCCGGAATTCCCGCCGGGACAGGCGGCACCCCTGGGCCGCCATAGCCTGCCGTGTCATACTGCTGCACATGGCGCTCTATGCCATAGCCTACCTGTTCGACCTTGTCAAAAACGGCTACTCCGGCGGCCTTTTGGATACCTTCCGGCATCTTTGGCTGCGCACCGATTCTCCCAGCTATCTGGGCATAGCGGAAAACTGGTATGTAACCGAGGGGGACGCAAGGTTCCATATAGTTTTCTTCCCGCTGTATCCAATACTAATAAGAATATTCTCCCTTTTCACCGGGGGCAGCGCCTTTGGTGGAGCGATGCTCGTCACCACCCTCTGCGCTATAGGCTCCGCCATTGCGGCCTATGAGCTTTTCGCGCTGGATACGGACAGGAGGACCGCCCTTTTCGCGGCCACCCGGCTTTGCCTGTTCCCCGGCAGCATATTCCTGCTTGCCCCCATGACCGAGAGCCTTTTCCTGCTGACAAGCCTCCTGTGCATGTACATGTGCCGAAAAAAGAAATACCTGCTCAGCGGCCTTTTCGGCTGCCTTGCGGCTCTCACCCGCTCCGTTGGAATACTGCTGATACTGCCGGTATTCATGGAAGCCGCATACGATTATTTCAAGGGAACATCCATCCATAAGCGGGACCTTGTCAGCCGTCTCGCCGGGTGCTGTATGATAGCCCTCGGCACCGCCCTCTACCTCATCATAAACAAGGCTGTAACAGGCAGCTTTTTCACCTTCATGAGCTACCAGCACGACCACTGGAGCCAGAGCCTTGGCCCCTTCTTCGGCACCGCCGCATACCAGCTCCAGTACTTCCTCTCCTCTCTAAACACGGGGGAGGCCGCCATGGGGCTGACGCTGTTCCTGCCAAACCTCATATGCTGCCTCGCGGGCCTTATCATACTGGCGCTTTCTGCCGGTAAGCTTCGCCCCTCCTACGCCGCCTACGGCCTTCTTTACTACGGGGTGACGGTGGGCTGCACATGGCTTTTAAGCGGCCCCAGGTATCTTGCGGTATGCTTCCCCCTTGCCGCCGGGCTGTGCGCTCTGGTGAAGGGACGCCTTCCGCGCCGGATATTGGCCCTTCTCTCCCTCATCATGATGCTCATGTACATGTGGGCCTACGTGCTGGGGTACAGCGTGTATTAAGGCGTCACCTTCTCTATCTCTACCCCTGTATAGTAGTGCTTGAGTATCTCCTCATACCCTGCCCCCTCCAGGGCCATGGCTCTGGCGCCGTACTGGCTCATGCCCACGCCGTGGCCGTAGCCCTTGGTACGTATAGTCACCTTTTCGCCTATGGACAGGGTAAAGTTGGCGCTGTTCAGGTCGAAAAGCCTGCGCAGCTCCCGCCCGCTGACCGTTACCTTGTTCAGCTTCAGCTCCTTTACCCGCCCGCTGTCGTAGCGGGACACCACCTTGACCTGTTCGCCTAGCCTGTTCTTTTTCAGCTTTGCGGCAGGCCATTTTTTATTTACTCTATTCGTAAACTCCCCGAGTGACACTCTCACCTCGGCCGCATACTTCCCTGCCGTCTCCTCCCCCGGGCTGTCCACCCCCACAAGATATGGCAGCGCCGCCGAAAACACGTTCTGTGCGTCCTCCGTCCGTCCCCCGGCGGAGGAGTGATACAGGGCCTCTATGGGCTCTCCCTTGTATGCGGCGTACTCCCCCTCCGTCTCATATACCGCCTGACGAAGCTTATCCATATACTGCCTGGCGTCTCCCCCAAATTTTTTCTTCAGCTGCTCCGGGCTCCTGTAGCTCTGGCAGCAGCCGCTGCCGGTGCATATATCCGCGCCGCTGCACCCGCTTCCCCCAAAGGCCGTCATGTGCCTTACGGCATATGTACGGGCGGCTACAGCCTGGGCCTTGAGCGCCTCCAGAGGAAAGGAGGCGGGCATCTCCGCCCCCACTACCCCTATGAGGTATTCTTCAAGGGGCATTTCTTCTGTTTTTCCGCTTGCCCTGTCGTAAAGGGATATGCTCAGCATTCCCTCCGGCTTTTCATTGGGCTGTCTCGATATGATGCAGCCCCGCACCGCGCAAAGCAGCACTATCGCGGCTGCGGCGGCAAGGCCCATGGCGCTCAGGCGCGGGCAATGATATTTGTCATATCTTCTCATGGCAATATATCTATGCGGCGGGGCAAACTAAAATACGTTGCGGCGGGGGCGTTTACGGTTTATAATGATATTGAGGAAAATATCGTTTTACGGCGAATTCTGGAGGATATGATGGCACAGGATACTCAAAGGCTTCGGGAGCTGCTTTCGCAATACATAGGCGACGTATACGCCGAGGCTTTGCAATATACCAACGACCCGGCCGCTGCCAAGGAGGTCACCCGCAGGGTTATGACCCTGCTCAAGCGCAGCCAGGAGGCCGGCCTTGCGGTGAACCCTTCCATGGCCAGGCGGCTCACTCAGGACTGCTGCAGGGAGCGGGAGTACTATGAGAACCGGAGGGCTACCTTCGTGAACGGCACTATAGCCGACATGCCGGATTTTGACACCGCGCTCTCCGAAATATCCCCCGCGGAGGTACGGGCCCGAGCACGCAGCGAGGCGGAGACAAAGGCCGCAGAGGCCCACGCCGCCATTCGCGCCGCAGAGGCCATGGGCGCAAAGGTAATCACCTCAAAGCCCGCGCCGTCCCCTGAGGCCTCAATACATAGCAATCCCGAAGTGATAAACCTGAACGAGTTTGACGATGAGGACGACGAGCTGGATTACGGCGACGAATACGACGAAGAAGAAACTCTAAAGGAAGAAAAGCCCCGCAGAGAAAAGCCCAAGGCCGGGAAAAAGCCCGCCAGCGGCTTTTCCATATTCCTGCTGGCGATTATGGTGCTGCTGCTGCTATTCCTCCTGATATGCCTTGTGGTAATGCTCATGAAGTGCGGCATAATACCCGGCGCAGACAGCCATTTTGTGCGCAGCTTCGCCATATGGTTCAACTCGCACCTTTTCCCGCTGTTTTAACGTACTGTTTACAATTTAGACTATATATAATGATATTATATGGTTAGGAGGTGATACCATGGACCCTGTAATGGATTATATTATGGGATGGAGCACTCCCGCCCTCATCTGCCTTATCGCAGGACTCATCCTTATGGTTTGCGAAATGTTTACCCCCGGAATGGGCGTTCCCGGCATCCTCGGCGGGCTGTGTCTGCTTGGCGCAATAGTGCTCAGGGCGGATTCCCTCACCACGGCGCTCATCACCCTCATACTCATACTGCTGCCCCTGATGATAGCCGCCGGAATAATATTCCGCTCCTTCTCAAAGGGCGCGCTGTCCCGCTCCAGGATAGTGCTGAAGGATTCCATAGACGGCGAATCCACCCCCCTCGGCGATAAGGACGCCCAGGCGCTCATAGGCCTGGAGGGCGAATGCGTAACGGCCCTCAGGCCGGTGGGTGCAGGCGATTTTTCCGGCAGAAGGCTGGATATCGTAAGCGAGGGCGGCTTCATACAAAAGGGCGCAAAGGTAAGGATCACCGCCATAGACGGCGTAAGGATCATGGTGAAAGAGATATAAGAAAAATGAGCTACAAATTCTGCAAAAAATGCGGCACCCTCTACAACGAATCGGACGGCGAATGCCCCCGCTGCGCCGATAAAAGGCTTACCGACGAGGGTATGCGCGACACGGTATACGACAGGGGCATGAGCGCGAAGGAGCTCGAAAAAAGGCGCAGAAGCGACTGGAAGCACCTCGTCATAGGAGTCCCCGCCTTCATCGCCTTCATATACCTCGTGTTCTTCCTCTATAAAATAATTGCCAAATAGAATTTTTTAAAAAAGGAGAAAAGCCAATGGAATTCTTCGCCCCAATCTTCATTATCGTACTTATAATAGTATTCCTCGCCGTATTCTTCAGCTTTGTGCCGGTAGGGCTGTGGATATCCGCAACCGCCTCCGGCCTGAAGGTGGGCATAGGCCAGCTTGTAGCGATGCGGATAAGGAAGGTAGTCCCCTCCCGCATAATCAACCCCGCCATAAAGTCCACCAAGGCGGGCATGAGCCTTTCCCTGAACAAATTAGAGGCCCACTACCTTGCAGGCGGCAACGTGGACAGGGTGGTAAACGCCCTCATAGCCGCGCAGCGCGCCGGCATACCTCTTGATTTCGAGCGTGCGTGCGCCATAGACCTTGCCGGCCGCGACGTGCTCAACGCCGTGCAAATGAGCGTCAATCCCAAGGTTATTGAAACCCCCGTAATAGCCGCCATAGCCAAGGACGGTATCGAGCTTAGGGCCAAGGCCCGCGTTACCGTCCGGGCAAATATCGACCGTCTGGTAGGCGGTGCAGGTGAGGAGACCATCATCGCCCGTATAGGCGAGGGCATAGTTACCACCGTAGGCTCCTCCAAGAGCCACAAGGACGTGCTTGAGAACCCCGACCTTATATCCCAGACCGTGCTCAACAAGGGGCTTGATGCAGGCACTGCGTTCGAAATACTCTCCATAGACATAGCGGACGTGGACGTAGGCCGCAACGTGGGCGCCCAGCTCCAGATAGACCAGGCTGAGGCCGATAAGCGCATAGCACAGGCCAAGGCTGAGGAGCGCCGCGCCATGGCGGTAGCTCAGGAGCAGGAGAACAAGGCGGAGGTACAAGGCATGCGCGCCCGCGTCATCGAGGCCGAGGCAGAGGTGCCCAAGGCCATCGCCGCCGCATTCCGCGAGGGCAAGTTAGGCGTTATGGATTACTACAACATGCAGAACGTGATCTCCGACACCCACATGCGGGACGCCATAGCGGGCGACAGCTCCAAGAATTCCTGATGTATGAGCCATATTCCAGGGCAAAGGAGGTGTGGCCATGAGCGGCCTGATATTTTTAGCGATACTGTTTTACGCCATATCCTACATTGCCAAAGAGGGCAAGGCTAAAAGAAAAGCCGGCGGTGCGGCGCGCCCCCAGCGCAGCGAGGCGGCCTCAGCACAGTTTGAGCGGCCCCTTCGGCAAGGCACGCCCTACGCCCCCAGAAGCGGCGCCTACCGCCCGGCAGCGGCTCCCAGACCCGAACCCGACGTTGAGCTCTGCACCCATGACCGGCCCGAGGCCTTCCAGCCAGCGGAGCCCTTTAAGGAGGCTTCCTCCGGCAGCATGAACTACGTCTCCACCGAAGGTGAGGGCACCGAAAGCGTGGAGTGCAGCCTGACCAGCCATACCCACCCCGGCGTTCACTCCGGGGCCGATGCCGCAGGAGCTCGTCCCCGCTCACCGGCAGAGCCCGCCTCTCGCCCCTTCCTCTCCGCCGCAGACCGGGACGCCTGCAGGCGGGCAGTAATATACGCGGAGATTCTGGGCAAGCCCAAGGCGATGCGCCGATAAATAACACGCATAATAAGAGGAACGGCATTGCCGTTCCTTCAGTCTGTCAAAAAACCCCAGGGTTGATAAGGGGCCGCAGCCCCTTATGTTTAATCCGGCTCTGACGACATGTGCGTCAGAACGGATGAAAACCCAGAGGTTTTCGTACTTTGCGGATTTTGCCGCCCGGGAGCGAATGCGAGAGGCAAAACCCGTAAAACTCAAAAAAGTGGCATTCAGCCACTTTTTTGACACTCTGGAGGAACGGCATTGCCGTTCCTTTTTGTATTTCCTTTTACTCGCTGATCCCAGCCTCGGCTTCCGCCCGGCACACCCGGTCTATCCGAAACTTCTCTATGCGGTGGTTGTCCATGGAAAGCACCTTTATGTCCAGATTTTCGTATTCCAGAGTGTCCCCCGCCTCAGGTATGTGGCCAAGCTGCTCGGTTATCCATCCGCCTGCAGAGGTAGCGTCGGTGTCCGCTTTTATGCCGAAGTAGCCTACGAAGTCGTCCATATCCATTGCCCCATCCACGGTAAAGCTGTTCTCGCCGGTCTGCTGGACTGTCTCTGTGATCTCGTCATGCTCGTCCCAGATCTCGCCTACCAGCTCCTCCAGTATATCCTCCATGGTTATCATTCCGCAGGTGCCGCCGTATTCGTCCAGCACCACCGCCACGTGGGCCTTCTTTCTTTGCAGGAGCTTGAGTATGCTGCTTATCTTCTCGTTTTTCAGCACATACACCGCAGGGGCGATTATATGGCTTATATCCCGGTCAATTATGCCGTTGCCCGTATAAAAGTCCTTCTGGTGTATCACGCCTATTATGTTGTCAATATCCCCATCATACACCGGCAGGCGGGAATACTTTGTCTCGGAAAACACTTTGGCGATATCCTCCTTGCTTGCGTCCTTGGACACCGCCTCCATATCCACCCGGTGGGTGAGTATGTCCTCCGCCTCCCTCTCGGTGAACTCTATTGCGTTTTTCAGAAGCTCGCCCTCGCTGCCGTCTATGCTGCCCTCCTGCTGGACCTCGTCAACGAGCATCAAAAGCTCCTCCTGAGACATCTTATTGTCGCTTTCCAGCCTGAATACTCTGTTGAGCAGCTTTTTCCACAGGGAAAACAGCCAATTCAGCGGGCAGAGTATCACTGTGAGCAGCCTAAGAAGGGCGGCTGATTTCAGGGCGAACTTCTCGGGACAGTCCTTTGCGAGGCTCTTTGGCGATATCTCGCCAAATATGAGCACCAGCACTGTCACGACGCCTGTGGAGATGGCCGCGCCGCTTGCGCCGTAAATGTTTACGAATATCATCGTGCCGATGGCCGCAAGCGCTATATTTACTATGTTGTTGCCCACAAGTATGGTGGACAGCAGCCTGTCATAGTTTTCCGAGAGCTTCAGCGCAAGCTCCGCGTCCTTGTCCCCCTTTTCCGCCATGGCCCGCACCCGGGTCCTGTTCATGGAGTTGAAGGCGGTCTCTGTAGCCGAAAAATATGCCGACAGCGCCAGCAGCGCCGCCATTATCAATATATTTTTAACTAAGTCGTCCATTGCCCACGTCGCAACTGTCACATTCCATTTTAGTTACATCACCTTCCTGTTTTTATTAGCACAAACGTACTTATTATAATTATACCATCAGTTGACAAGAGCACACAAGCCCTAAAGGCTTGTTTTGGGACGCTCCTGCGTTCTCGTCGCTTGTATTACATCCAGTAGTACTGCGCTCCTCGGCCTTGGATCGCCCTCAAAACAAGCTCTTTAGGGTCTTCGAGTTTTAGAAGTCAAAGAGTATGGCAGAACAAGGAGGACGAGTGCAGAAATACTGGTTGTATTTCAAATGAGGACGACACAGTTATGCCGTGCTGTTTGGCTTCTAAAACCTTGTGTGCTCTTGTCAACTGATGGTACTGTCTGCATATGCAAGCGTCAACAGCATGCCTGGCCTTTTTGAATGTATGTCAATTTTTTGAATTATAAACTTTATTATTGACTTTAATATTATTTAGGTTATACTTTAATTATTAGAAAGGAGTTTATGTCCTATGGCAATAGAGATGATACCGGAGTGGCTTGCAAACCTGGAGGAGGAAGACGTTGCCTTCATAAAGCGGTTCCTGCTTGCCTCAGGCTCCCTGAAGGAGATTGCGGCCCAGTACGGCGTAAGCTACCCCACAGTGCGGCTGCGGCTGGACCGGCTTATCCAGAAGATAAAAATGAGCGAATCTACCGAGTCCGACCCTTACATAGCAATGGTAAAGCATCTGGCCGTAGACGACAGGCTGGACTTCGACACCGCCAAGCTTCTGATAAACGAGTACAAAAAGACCCGCAAGGAGGGGCAATAGATGGTAAACTTCAGCATGATGACGTTCTTATTTTTCATAGTGCTGCCCATTGGGCTGTGTGTGTTGGAGATATTCCTTTCCCGCATGGACAATAAGTATATAGGCCTCATACTGCCGGCAATTACCTTCATCTACTCCCTCATAGCCCTGCTCAGCTTCGCCATTTTCGACGGGGCCACCACAGGTGAAATAGTGGTCAGTATGCTCACCACCTTCCTCGGTACCAACCTGCCCACGTTGATACTCCTTGGCATATACTTCCTCTGCCGGGAAAACATGAGGCGTAAAAGGCAGCTGGATAAGCGTCGGCAAGTATACGAAGCTGCACGACGCCTACCTCAGCGTCGCATAGGCGCTGCGCCACGCCGGTGTGGCAAACGACGCCCATGTGGAGATCCACTGGATCGACTCCGAGACCATCACGCCGGAGAACGTCGGCGAAATTCTGGGCGATATGTCCGGCATCATCGTCCCCGGCGGCTTCGGCAGCCGCGGCATCGACGGCATGATCGAATCCATCCGCTATGCCCGTGAGCACCGCATCCCCTTCCTCGGCCTGTGCCTCGGCATGCAGCTTGCCATTGTCGAATTCGCACGCCACGTCGTCGGCCTGCCCGAGGCGCACAGCATCGAGCTCATGCCCGACACGCCCGATCCCGTCATCCATCTGATGGCTGACCAGAAGGGCGTTCTGGACATCGGCGGCACGCTCCGCCTCGGCTCGTACCCCTGCCGTTTGGACCCGGATTCCCGCGCCTTTGAGCTCTATGGCGAGCCGCTCATCCACGAGCGCCACCGCCACCGCTACGAGGTCAACAACGACTACCGCACCGCGCTGACGGACGCCGGTATGCGCCTGTGCGGCATGTCGCCGGACGGCCGCATCGTCGAGATGCTCGAGCTGCCGGATCATCCGTACTTCCTCGCCACGCAGGCCCATCCGGAGTTCAACTCCCGCCCGAACCACCCGCACCCGCTGTTCCTCGGCCTGATCTCCTCCGCCGTGCTCTACCGCAGCGAGGAGCTGTAAGAACCTCCTGCCGCCCCGTCCCTTTTCGGACGGGGCGTTTTTTTGCACAAGGCCGGTTGAGGATTTTCATGCCATGTGGTATAATGCAGGAGAAAGCGAGAGTCCGCCTGCACGAAAAAAACAAATATCAACACGGAGGAATCATTTATGTACTGTGTCCGCAAGGTTCTGGAGGATCTCTGGTGGGTCGGCGGGAATGACCGCAGACTTGCCATGTTCGAGGGCGTTTACGCCGTTCCGAACGGAGTTTCCTACAATTCCTATCTGCTGCTCGACGACAAGACCGTCCTGTTCGACATGCAGTGGCACAATCTCAGCTCACTGCAACATCGGTGGCGCAGCCTGAGAATGCCACAGAATCTATCATCCTGACCGTGTCGGGAACGGT
>OLOW01001594.1_pt1 | contig 15880 bp, 8 predicted proteins | sample 1672801 | NCBI WGS metagenome assembly OLOW01 (sample SAMEA3136725, study PRJEB25190) | human gut metagenome | biome: human gut; feature: human-associated habitat; material: faeces | place: Austria | collected 2013 | reverse complement strand
GGGGAGACCACGGGGTCCGCAAGCTCCCAAATTTTGCCAATATCTGATTTTCAACCAGGAAATAGCAGTTGACAGAATGGAGCCTGACCAACTTCGTGACCTGGTCAAGATCAAGCCCGAGACAGTCGGCGAGTTCGCATTTGAAAATAACCGGACGATCGTATTCAAGCCATCCAAGAGTTTTGAGCGTGACACTCGTTACGAGGTAAAGGCTGATCTATCAGAGTGGTTTGATACGGAACGAAAGGACAAATATTTCTCATTCAGATTCTCGACGCAGCCTTTGCTGTTGCGTGCCAACCTGCAATCCGTCGATATCAACCGGAAGAATGAAAACGGCTACGACATTGTCTGCTCGGTATTTACGCCGGACAGGGAAATTCCCGAAACTGTAGAGTCGCTTGTCCGTTTTTCCGAAAAGGCGAATGCCAGATGGCAACATAGTCCCGACGGAAAGAGGCATGAAATTTCTATCTCGAACATACAGGCCGGGACGGATGCGACACGTGCCTTTAAATTATCCGTAGCCCCGAATAAACTGAAAGTGCCGGAGGAGGAACTGCTATCTGTCGATATTCCCGAACTGAATGATTTTGCCGTGTATGAAGTCGAATATGTCGCAGAGCCGGAACGTTACGTCGAAGTCACCTTTACGAAACTACTCGATGCGGCACAAAACATGCAGGGACTTGCCTGGATCGACGGTAACAAATCGGAGACCGTCAATGTCGAGGGCAATAAGCTCCGCCTTTATCCCGATGCAGGTAGCAAAGGTGCCCTTAATGTTCATCTGAGCCAGAACATCAGAAGCAAAAACGGGCTGAACCTGAAAGAAAGCGTCGTTCGTCAGATCGTAGTCAGTGATGAAAAGCCGGAAGTCCGTTTTATCGGCAACGGTGTGATCATCCCACAGTCCACACAACTGATGAGCGCATCGAGTGTGTCACCCGTATAGCACCAGATGGTCTTGCCCGATTCTGCAGGATATGCCGCACGCACGCGCTCGACAAAGTCCACGAGGCCCATTTGGTTTTCCGGCTCCATCGGCTCGCCGCCCAGCAGGGTAAGGCCATCGCAAAACGGATGATCGATGCTTGCGATGATCTGATCGGCAACCCCAGGCGTAAACGGGTCACCGGCAGCAAAATCCCATGCCACGGCATTAAAGCAATTCTTGCAGCCGCGGCGGCACCCGCTGACGAACAGCGTAGTACGAACCCCCTCGCCATTAGCGATATCAAAGTATTTGATAGCCGAGTAATTCACACTGCCTCCCCTAAAAAACGGCATCCGCCCTATGTTCATCGACCAAACATCCTGCAGATGAAAGAATGGGGCCGCAAAAACGGCCCCATCAATTCTTGCAGGCAGAAAGACCGCAGCTCAGAGCAATCTTTTATAGGTGCAAAACGCGGTCGCGAATCTCCTCGGTGCGGCCCTGGTTCCAAAACTGCGTACCGATATAGCCGCAGGTACGACGTGCCACGTTCATCTTTTCCTGGTCGCGATTACCGCAGTGGGGGCACTCCCACACCAGCTTGCCGTCGTCTTCCACAATCTTGATCTCGCCGTCGTAGCCACATACCTGGCAATAGTCGCTCTTGGTGTTGAGCTCGGCGTACATGATGTTGTCGTAGATGTACTGCATCACGCGGATAACGGCCTTGAGGTTATCCTGCATGTTGGGAACCTCGACGTAAGAGATGGCGCCACCAGGGCTCAGACGCTGGAACTGGCTCTCGAACTTGAGCTTGTCAAAAGCGTCAATCTGCTCGGACACGTGCACGTGATAGCTGTTGGTGATGTAGCCCTTGTCGGTCACGCCGGGCACGATGCCAAAGCGGCGCTGCAACGACTTGGCAAATTTGTACGTCGTGGACTCGAGCGGCGTGCCGTAAAGCGAAAAGTCGATGTTGCTCTCGGCCTTCCATTCGTTGCACTTGTCGTTCATGTGCTGCATGACCTGCATCGCAAAGGGCGTACCCTCCGACTCTGTATGGCTGTGGCCGGTCATGTACTTGACGCATTCGTACAGGCCCGCATAGCCAAGCGAGATGGTCGAATACCCGCCATACAGCAGCTTGTCGATGGTCTCGCCCTTCTTCAGACGCGCAAGGGCACCGTACTGCCACAAAATCGGAGCGGCGTCGGACAGCGTGCCCTTCAAGCGATCGTGGCGGCACATGAGCGCCTTGTGGCACAGCTCCAAGCGCTCGTCAAAAATCTCCCAGAACTTGTCCATGTCCTGATGCGACGAGAGCGCCACGTCGGGGAGATTGATGGTGACAACGCCTTGGTTAAAGCGGCCGTAGTACTTGGGCTTACCCGGCTCCCAGTTGCCGGCATTCGCCACGTTGTCATAGCCGTTGCCAGAGCGATCGGGAGTCAAGAAGCTGCGGCAGCCCATGCAGGTGTAACAGTCGCCGTTGCCCTCGGTCTCACCCAGAGATAGCTTGTACTCGCGCATCTTCTTCTCAGAGATGTAATCGGGCACCATACGCTTGGCGGTACACTTGGCCGCAAGCTGCGTGAGGTAGAAGAACGGAGAGTCCTCGGCTACGTTGTCGTCCTCGAGCACGTAGATGAGCTTGGGGAACGCCGGGGTGATCCATACGCCCGCCTCGTTCTTCACGCCCTCATAACGCTGGCGCAAGGTCTCCTCGACAATCATGGCGAGGTCGTGCTTCTCGGACTCGGAACGGGCCTCGTTAAGATACATGAACACGGTGACAAACGGGGCCTGGCCGTTGGTGGTCATAAGGGTTACAACCTGGTACTGGATGGTCTGAACGCCACGACGAATCTCGTCGCGCAGACGCTCCTCCACAACCTCATGCATCTTCTCCTCGGGAGCGCTCACGCCAAGCTCTTCGAGCTCGCGAGCCACCTCACGACGGATCTTTTGGCGGCTCACCTCGACGAAAGGCGCCAGATGCGTCAGCGAGATGGACTGTCCGCCATACTGAGAAGACGCAACCTGGGCGATGATCTGCGTGGCGATGTTGCACGCCGTCGAGAAACTATGCGGCTTCTCGATAAGCGTACCCGAGATAACCGTGCCGTTCTGCAGCATGTCCTCAAGGTTCACCAGGTCGCAGTTGTGCATATGCTGAGCAAAGTAATCCGAGTCGTGGAAGTGGATGATGCCCTCGTTATGAGCGGCCACGACATCGGCGGGCAGCAAGACGCGCTGGGCCAGATCCTTGGAAACCTCGCCAGCCATGTAGTCGCGCTGAACGGAATTGACGGTGGGGTTCTTGTTGGAGTTCTCCTGCTTGACCTCTTCGTTGTTGCACTCGATGAGCGAGAGGATCTTGTCGTCGGTAGTGTTCTTGGTGCGCTTGAGACTCTGCACATAGCGGTAGATGATGTAGTGGCGAGCCACCTCGTAGCGGTCGAGACGCATAATCTCGTCCTCGACCATATCCTGAATCTCTTCAACGGAAACGGTATGGCCGGCGTTCTCGCAGGCATCGGCAACGTTTTGCGCGGCATAGACAACCTGGCGCTCGGTCAAGCGATCGGCCTCCTTGACCTCACGGTTCGCCGCTCGAATCGCGCTGCTGATCTTCTCGATGTCAAACGTAACTTCCACTCCGCTGCGCTTGATAATCTTCATGAAGCTCGTACCTCTCGTCCTCTTCTACAAGGCGCACGAACGTCGCGGGTCTCTCCCGCCTTCCTGCGTCTTCTCTATTTGTTGAAAGACTTTACGCTCGCGTGCGGACAGATCCCGGCCTTGCCCATAGGGCGCAGGGGAAGTGTCGCAGCGTGCTTGGCAAGCGCGAAGTCATATCTTACGGTGCGTCGATACCTATCATACGACAAGTTACTCACCCTATATAATGTTTTCTTATTTATGGTCAACACTATATATTGTGTTTTAGCAGGTCAACGGCGTAAGAAAGATACCGTAAACATTTGCATTGCTTCCACGGGCCGATTTATTTCACGCTCCGCCAACACGTGACCTGCAGTTTGGCCCTCAAGCATATTGGACATATTCCTTTTGGAAATCTTTCAAAACCTCACGAGTCCCGCGATGAACGGCGTTAAAAAAGCACTTGACCTATATGTTGTGCGTTCAGCGAGAAAAGGGCGCGTCAAACCGCATTGATTCGACGCGCCCTCCAAAACGAAGGTTATGGATGCGAAAACCCGCGGCTACTTCACCGCATGACGGCGACGAGCAGCCTCGCCCGCAGCGATGGCAGCAGCGCCGGCGCCGGCAATGACGACGATGCCCTCAAGAGTCGCATCGCCCGTCTGCGGCAGCGTAGCGATTGCGGCGTGCGAGGTGACAGCAGCGCCGCTCGAAGCCTGCTGGGACGTAGCAGATGCGCCGCCCTTGCCCTCAGTCGGAGCCTCCGTCGAAGAGGTGCCGGATGCAGAGCCCGAGCCCGCGGCGGCACCAGAACCCGCAGCCTGCGAACACTTGTTGTAGCACTCGAGTGCAGCGTCGTAGTTTGCCTGCGCAGCATCGAGCTCATCTTTAGCTTGCTGTTCCGCGGACACAGCGCTGTCGTATGCAGCCTGTTTCGCCAACGTGTTCGCATGGGCGGCATCAAACGCCGCCTTGGCGGAGGTAAGCGGTTTCTCCTTCATCTGCAAGCCGATCTTAGCCTTGATGGCGTTCACCTCGGCCTGGGCAACCTGTGCGCTCAGCTCGGCCAGCTCCTTGTTTGCGCGCTCGGCGTGCTGCTTCGCCGCATCCAGGTCGGTACGGGACTGGTCGACCTTCTGCTTTGCAGCCGCCTGCGCCGCACGAGCCTCCTCGAGCTTTTGCGCTGCCTGCTGGGCCGCCTGCTCGGCGTTCTCGGCAAGTTTAGAGGCGGACTCCGCCACCTTGCGCGCAGCCTCCATAACGGTATAGGCGGCAGCCTCGGCGTCCTTTGCAACCTGCAGCTGGACACCCGCTGCGTCCATGGCGAGCTTCGTTGCCTTCTCGGCAACCTCAGCACCCACCATGAGCACACGGGCGGCATCCAGGTTCTTGGCAGCCACCGCAAGCTGGGCATTCACGATATCGAGCTCTGCCTTCGCCTCTTCGTACTTTCGAGTAAGCCCGCCTGGAATCTTCACGCCAAGCACGGTCTTGCCGTCAATTTGCTCATTGAGCTTCTTGAGCTCGGCAGCATGCTGCGTGTCATAGGAAGAAACGGCGGAGTTTGCAGCATCGACACCAGCTTGTGCATCTTGCTGGACTGCCAGCTTTTGATTGAGAACCTGCTGGGCCTCGTTCTTTTTCGCCTCTGCCTGCTTGGTCGCCTGCTTCGCTTGCTCGAGAGCCTTCTCGGCATCGTCGAGCTTGCGCTTGTACTCATCCAAATGGTCGATAGCGTCCAGCCGAGTGTTCACATTATCGAGCTCGGTCTGATCGGCATTGAGCGCCGCCTTCGCCGCATCGAGGCCATCGCTTGCGGCCTGTTTTGCCGCCAGTGCATCGGCCACTTCCTGTTTTGCCTGAGCCAAGGCCTCATCGAGCGGCGCCTTCGCGGCATTCGCGCTGTCGAGCGCGGCTTGGGCGGCGGCGACCTCCTCTGCCTTGGCATCCTGCTTCGCCTTCAGGCCGCTCAGTTTGGCTTCGGCAGAGTCAAGCGCCTTCTTGGCATCGTTTTTCACCGATGGAAGGACCCATTTGCTGTCCTTGATGGCGTCGTAGCTGGACTTCGCGAAGTTATATCTAGCCTGAGAAGCGCTCACCTCGGAGTCAATATCCGACTTCTCCTCCTGCCTAGCGGAAAGAGCAGCCTGGGCATCCTCCACCGCTTGCGTCGGGGCGACCAGCTTGTCCTCAGCGGTTTTTTGAGCCGTCTGCGCCGTATCGAGCGCCGCGTCAGCACTATCGAGCGCAGCTTGATCGCTTTCAACCTGTTGCTTTTCGTCCGCGACTTTGCTCTCAAGCTCGGCCTTGCGCGTGCGCAGTGCCTGAACCTGCGATGCATCGCCCGCTGCCTTTGAGGCTTCTTCATAGAGCGTACGGGCACCATCGGCTGTCTGCTGTTTTGCCTGTTGATTTGCCACCGCATCGTTATATGAGTTCGTCGCGGCGTCGAGTGTGGCTTGAGCCGACGCGACATCCGCCTTTGCTGCATCAAGCGCTGTGTTCGCCTCGTCGACCTTCTTCTCAAGGTCGGCGTGTCCCTGATTGATCTCGTCGCGACGCGCATTGGCATCGTCCAGGGCCTTCTTGGCCTTGTCGTATTTGGCCTGTGCGTCCTTCTGACGATCGACCATGCCGTTGTACCAATTCTCGGCGTTTTCGAGGTTCTTCTTAGCGGTCTCGAGCGCACTTACCGCGGCATCGTGCTTCGTGCGTGCATCATCAAACTTGCCCTGCGCCTTTTTGCTCTGAGCGTTCGCCGTCTCCCAAAGTTTCTGGGCTGCATCGTAATTCTTCTGAGCCAGCTTGGCCGCCGCTTTAAGGCTGTCGACGGAATCATTTGAAAGGCCGGCGAGGGCCTGAAGGCGCTGCACCTCAAGCGTTGCCTTGGCGTGCTCGGCTTTAGCGGCTTCGAGCGCGGCGGTCTTCTTCACGACCGCGCGGTCGGCCTCCTTGACCTCATCGCTCTTCTCGGTCCACTCCCCCTCGACATCCTTGAGATGCTGCTGAGCGGCCTCGTTGGCAGCCGCAGCCTCGTCATAGGCAGCTTGGGCAGCCTCGAGATTCTTTGCAGCCTCCTTCTCTGCCGCCTGGGCGGACTCAAGATCGGTTGCGGCATTGCCGGTCGCATCGCGCTTGGCCTGATAATTCGCTTTCGCTTCATCGAGCTTGGCCTTGGCATCATCGAGATTCTTCTTGCAGGCAGAAAGCGACATGGTGCCACCCTGGCACTCCTCATAGCAGCCGGCAAGCACCAAGTCGTTATTGGTCTGCGCCATTGCGGCGGTGGAAAGCATGGGGGAAAGTGCAAATCCGGCCGTTATCACCGCGGCAACCGTCGGCTTGAAGTAATTCTTCTTGGAAGAGGCCATGATGCACCTTTTTCTCCGCTGCACTGCCGCCGCTGAAGCGACACGTGTCCATTAAATTCATTGCGAAAGAATACCTCTCAAGCTTTTCTTCAACAATGGATAAGTAGACCACATATGTAGAGAAACGTACAATTGATGCATAATCGACAAATAATGTTTTATCGAAAGCAGAGTGTCGAGGAATCTTCCGAGAACATGCCCGCCCCCGCTCGATCCCAAATGGAGCAGAAAGTTCCATTTGGACCGTCTTTCGCCCGTGCCAAAAGGGATTTCTTGCTTCATTTGGAAAGGCGCCCGGATCCGGGAGCCGCAGCGGGGCACCGGCCGCCGGCACCGGCCGAATCTGGGTGCCGCGAACGAAAAGGGGCCCTCCTTTCGGAGGGCCCCTTGGGCGATCTGGAGGCGAAGCCCGGATTCGAACCGGGGGTAAAGGCTTTGCAGGCCTCTGCCTTACCACTTGGCCACTTCGCCGAAAAAGGACCGCCTAAACGGTCCGGAAATGCAATGGAGCGGACAACGGGGCTCGAACCCGCGACCCCAACCTTGGCAAGGTTGTGCTCTACCAACTGAGCCATGTCCGCTTGCGGGTTATTAATTTACGCGAGTTATCCAAAAGACGCAAGTACTTTTTTCAAAAAAGTTGCCGGCCGCGTGTTCTTGGTGGCTAAACGCGCTAAAGCGATTGGCTAGGCACGCGATTCCAGTGCTCCGCTAAATAGCTTCACCATCTGCACGCGCGTGCCGGTGCCGTCTGTGCGACGAGCAACCTCCACGTTATCGACAAGCATACGCATAAGCTTGATACCACGGCCGCGTTCCTCAGATGCGACCGGTTCGCTCGCTCCATCGATAGAATAGCCGGCACCCCGATCAAGCACCTCAACCACGACGCGATCGCCATAGGCCTGAACCGTCAGGACGCACCCGATACCGCCCGCATGGTCATAGGCATTACCCAGCGCCTCCCCCGACGCCAACGCGACATCGTAGCGCTCGTCGCGGCGCAACGGAAGCGATTCAAGGAGTTCGGCGATGCGATGTCGATAGTATGGAAGATTCTCGATACCCTGTCGGACCTCGACGCTCTTGCTCCATCGTGGCAACTCTCCCACCGGAATAGCGGGAATCGACTCACGCGCCGGACCCGCAACATGAAGGATGTCGACAAGTCGGGCAATCTCCAAAAAGCGAATGACCTCATCGGAGGCGTTAACGAGCGAAAGCAGGCCCTCTCGCCTCATGAGCTCTCTGGCACGTGTAAGCAAAAACGCCAAACCCGTCGAGTCGATAAAGCCCACGGCCTGGCAATTGATGACAACGCGACGCACGCCCCGGTCGATCAGATTATCCAACCGTGGACGCAGCACGGACACCGAGGCGATGTCGACATCACCCGGTGGCGTCAAAACCGCTATGTCATTCCACTCATTCATACGACCATGGTTCCCCAAAAGAGCTCGCTCGATGCATACATATCTGCAGCTGCGCAGATTTTGCCCGTCAAGTATCGCGGTCTACGATCGACCCCGTAAAAACTCAAGGGAAACCAGCGCAATGTCATCGTCCAGCGCCGACTCGGTAAAGCGGTCAAGCTCTCCCAAGACCTTACCGCAGATTCCCGATACACCCTCACCCGAGACAGAGAGCAAAAGGTCACGAAGGCGCTGCTCGCCAAAGAAAGCACCCGAGCGATCACGTGCTTCGATTGCTCCGTCGGTATACATGAATAGCATGTCACCAGGAGCGAACGTAAACACGCCTGTCTCGTACACCATGCTCTCAAAGGCACCGATCACGCCCGATTGGCACCCAAGGAGCTCCACTTCTCCCCCTCGGGTTTCTCCGCCGCCAAGCGGCGTCGACGACGGTCTAATGACCATAGTGGGAGGATGTCCCGCAGAGCAGTAGGTAGCGCGACCCGCTTTAAGATCAATCTTGGCGATAAACGCCGTCACGAACGTCTCGACCCTCGAAAAGCCCATGAGCATGCTATTGAGCGAGCGGGCCATACGGGCGGGCCCAGCACCCTCCCAGGCATAGGCCGTCAGCGCCGTCTTGACGAGCGCTGACATCGACGCCGCCTCGATTCCTTTGCCGGATACATCGCCCAAAATCATAACGGCGCAATCGTCGGGAAGACGGACAAGAGTATAGAAGTCGCCGCCAACCAACGCCGAATTCGTTGCCGAAAGGTATACCGAATCGGTCGCGATACCCGGAACGTCACCAAGCGAATTTCTCATGCCAATCTGGAGGGTCTGAGCGATATGGCGCTCCTCGCGCTTTTGAGATTCGCCCTCGTAGATCAGTTCAAAGTCATGCGCCAAGTGCACCAAGTAGTCATATTCAAGGTCATCAATCGGCTCTTGACTACCGTCACGAAGCAGAAGCGCGCGCGTCGTCGGGCCTTTCGCAACAGAAGCAGGAACGATCGCGTCGTTGCTGTGTTTGCCATCACCCTCAGAGCGCGGGCGCCCCGCCTCGATGCCGGTGTCGACGTAGAGACCCTGGCAAGGCAGACCATGCGCCCTAAGCCAGCCTCCCATAGGCATCGATTCGTCAACGCGAGTTATACGGACGTGTTTAAGATCCTCGGCACTCGTGCCGCCCAAAACAGACGCCTCAAAGCCATCAGAGCCAACCCCCAAACGTGCCGCTGGCGCCGTCGTGGAAAAGAAAAGTTTCTCGGGATCGTCCGGCAAAGCAACGCGACTGCCGCCTTCAAAATCTATGACATAGGAGCCCAGACTGGCGTCATACTCAACAGGGCAAAAATGACAGTTGAGCATATTGCAAATCTCGGACGATATAGCCTGGGTAGCCGCGGCGGAATCGTCTAGAAAGGTAAACAACTCATCACGTAAGACATTGAGCGAGCGGCCAAGCTCGGCCGTGCGACGAGAGCGAAGGCTCGATGCCATGCCGACCAGCTGGATAGACAGGTAATCGCAAATGACCTCGAGTACATTAACGTCATAGGCGAGCGGTGCCTGAGGGCGCTTCCAACCAACTTCCAGCACGCCAAGGATCTGCGTACCGTAAAAAACGGGAAGACAGATCTCGCTGCGGTACGGAGGCATATCCTGCACGCGCAACAGGTGCTTAGAACGATTGTCCAGGTCCATGAACATACCGGAGGCAGCCCTATCACCCTCAAGGTCCTGTTGAATCGACAAGCGACAGGCACGCGACTCGCGAAGAACATACGTCGGAATGCCAGCGCCATACGGCAAAAACTCGGGCAGGTAGCTGTCGTGCAGCTCCTTGGAGACACCGCGAAGCTTAAAACCGCCGCTCTCAGAAAAATAGATAGCGGCACCCGAAGCATCGAGCGTTCCTACAAGCTGGTTCAAAACGATATCTAACAAACTGGGCAGCTCATCGGAGCCCACCGTGCTCATAATGACCGACAATGTACCCGAGAGACGCTTATTCGCCACTCTAAGCTCCGAAAGCGCACGCTTGAGCTGACGGTCGTGCGAATACTGTTCTTCGATGCTATGGAGTGCCACCAGAACGCGCGGCGCACGGCGGCCAAAGATTCGAGGCGGCGTAACCGAGCCGGCACAAACCAGGACGGGAATAAACGATCCGTCACTTAACTTGAGCATCAACTCGCTCTTTGTTCCATTGGTCTCAAAAGGAAGCCGATGCTCTGTCGCGCGTTCAAAAGCCGACGAGTACAGAACGTCTTTGACATCACCGCCGATGACGTCAGCGCGTTCCTCGCACATCAGGTCGAGCAAACGATTATTCACATGCAGAATGGTTCCGTCGAGCTCACAGATGATGACAGCATCGCTCGTGATCTCGACCAATTGGGCAACGTCCGCCCACTCATTGCGCTCAAGCGTTTCCATCGTGAACCTCACCGTCTATCGGTAACAAAAAAGCCTCCGAAGAGGCTTCTCAAATGCGATGGTGTCGGAGGCGGGACTTGAACCCGCATGACCAAAAAGCGGTCACTAGCACCTCAAGCTAGCGCGTCTGCCAATTCCGCCACTCCGACATGCTATGTTGTTGATTCGCGGTTCGCTTTGTTGAACCCGCGCGTTCAACGAGGAAGATAATAACCTATGATTCGAGAACTGTGCAAGCACTTTTTTGAAAAAAGTTTACGAATTTGTAAATGCGCAGGTAGACTGACCTGTTCGGGCAGGAATGAGGTTGCTTTCCAACGCGTCCTCGGGCATGCCCTAGGGGCACGTACTCCAGGCACCGTTCTCAAACATGTTTTGAGGGCTGATGCAAATTTAGTGGCTCTGCTTTGCCGAGCCCTTATATGGGGAGGCCGGAGCCAAGGCTCCGGCCTCACACAATTCCCTATCAGATTAAGCGAGCGATCAGGGAATCGCACTCCCCTTGCCGAGTTAACGTAGGGCCCGCCCTGGTGTTACTTTTCAGAACACTCCGCAGGACGCAAGAAACCCCCGCCGCACGAAGTGCGCAGCGGGGGTTTCTTGCATGTCCGAGGACGTTCTGAAAAGTAACAACAGGGCGGGCCCGGACGAGAACAACCGACTACAGGTCGATGTGCGATTCCTTGATCGGGAACGGCTCGGCGAAGTGGCAGGCACAGCAGTGACCCGGTGCAACTTCCTTAAACTCGGGGAGCTTCTCGGAGCAGATACCCTGCGCGATCGGGCAACGCGTGTGGAAACGGCAGCCGGTCGGCGGATCCAGCGGCGACGGCGGATCGCCAGCGAGGATGATGCGCTTGCGGGTCTTCTGGATATCAGGATCGGGAACCGGCACGGCAGACAGCAGCGACTGCGTGTACGGATGGTGAGGCTCGCTATAGAGCGTCTTCCAGTCCGAAACCTCGACCATCTTACCCAGATACATAACGGCAACGCGATCGGAGATGTGCTGTACGACGGACAGGTCGTGTGCGATAAACAGATACGCGGTACCGAACTTGTCCTGCAGTTCCTTGAGCAGGTTCAGAACCTGGGCCTGAATGGACACATCCAGAGCGGATACCGGCTCGTCACAGATAATCAGCTTGGGCTTCAGCGCAAAAGCGCGGGCAATACCGACACGCTGACGCTGGCCGCCCGAGAACTCATGCGGATAGCGGTTGATGTGCTCGGGGTTCAGTCCAACGACGTCGAGAAGCTCACGGACGCGCTCAATGCGCTCCTCCTTGGTACCCACACCATGAATGGTCATGGGCTCGGAGACAATCTCACCGATGGTCATACGAGGGTTGAGCGAAGCATAAGGATCCTGGAAGATAAACTGCATCTCACGACGCATGTCCTTGATCTCATGCTTGCTCATCTCGGCAACATCTTTGCCCTGGAAGAACACCTTGCCGGCGGTCGGCTTGGTCAGACGCATGATAGTGCGGCCCGTGGTGGATTTACCGCAACCAGACTCGCCAACCAGACCAAAGGTCTCGCCAGGATAAATCTCAAAAGAGATGTCGTTTACAGCAGAGACGACGCGCTTGGAAAAACGCTTGGCGAACATGCCGGACTCTGCGGGAAACTCCTTGGAGAGGTGCTCGACCTTCAGCAGTGGAGTGCGCTCGTTATTGTCTGCCATTTACGCCTCGCCTCCCTTCTTGGAATCCTTGCGCGTACGAGACGTCTCGGGAGCGTTCTTAAGGAACTCGGGGTCACCGGAATAATGGCACGCAGAATAGTGGCCGGACTCGGTGACAACACGCTCGGGGCGCTGCTTGCGGCACTTATCGGTTGCATAGGGGCAACGAGGCGAGAACACGCAGCCCTCGGGCAGGTTCATGAGCGAAGGCGGGTTGCCGTGAATCGGCGTAAGCGGCTTCTTCTCATCGATGGCCTGCTCCGGGATGGAGCGGATAAGGCCCCAGGTATAGGGGTGGCGGCTCTCGTAGAAGATTTCCTCAGCAGTACCGAACTCGACGGGACGGCCGGCGTACATAACCATGATCTTATCGGCCATATCGGCGACGACGCCCAGGTCATGGGTAATCATGATGATGGCGTTGCCGTTCTTCTCCTGCATTTCCTGCATAAGCTCAATAATCTGAGCCTGAATGGTAACGTCCAGGGCAGTCGTGGGCTCGTCGGCAATCAGAATATCGGGATCGCAGGCAAGGGCCATGGCAATCATGACGCGCTGACGCATACCGCCAGAGAACTGATGCGGATACTCATTGACGCGCTTCTCGGGCTCGGGAATGCCAACGAGGTCCAAAAGCTCGGTGGCGCGCTTGAGCGCCTCCTGCTTGGAGTAACCACGGTGCAGACGAAGGCCCTCGCCCACCTGCTTACCAATCTTATAGACCGGGTTCAAGGAGGTCATAGGATCCTGGAAGATCATCGCGATATCATTGCCGCGAATGTGCTGCATCTCTTCCTCGGTCATCTCGAGGATGGAGCGACCGCGATAGCGAACGTCACCGCCCTCGATCTTTCCCGGAGGCATCGAGATGAGGCCCATGATGGTCATGGCGGTCACGGACTTACCGGAGCCGGACTCGCCGACGACGCCCAGGGTCTCGCCACGATCGAGCGTATAGGACACACCGTCGACAGCGCGAACGACGCCATCCTCGGTATGGAAATACATCTTAAGGTCATCGACCTCGAGTAGATGCTGACCCTCGGGAACCGGCTGGTCCTTCAGGTCCACATAGTTCTTGTTCTTCTTCATCCTTATGCGTCCTTCATCTTGACGTCGAGGGCGTCGCGCAGACCGTCACCCAGCAGGGTGAAGGCGAGCACCGTCGAGAGAATTGCCAGACCGGGCATGATCATCATCCAGGGAGCGGTCAGAAGATACTGCTGACCGTCCTGAATCATGGAGCCCCACGAAGGCGTAGGCGGAATAACGCCCATGCCGAGGAAGGACAGAGCGGACTCGGTCAGAATGGCGCCACCAATGTTCATGGTCGCGTAGACCACGATGGAGGCGACGGAGTTTGGGAAGATGTGACGAACGACGATGCGGGCATCGGATGCACCCATCGCACGCGCAGCGTCAACATAGTCGTTTTCCTTGACCGTCAGGATTGCAGATCGGAAGACGCGCGCAATCGAAGGCCAGCCGAGAATACCGATGGCGATAAAGACGTTCTGAAGACCACGGCCGATAACGGCGATCATGGCGACGACGAACAGCACGTACGGGAACGCCAGGAAGATATCCGCACAGCGCATGATGATCGTATCCCAGATGCCGCCGTAGAAACCGGCCAGGGCGCCCATGACCAGACCGATCAACGTGGAGATGGCGGTGGCCATAATGCCGACGGACAGCGAAACGCGTGCACCGTAGATAACACGGACGAGAATGTCGCGACCGAGGGCATCGGTGCCAAACGGGTGCTCGGCACACGGAGCCAGTAGCGATGTCTCGGCCATGGTGGTCGAATCGGAAGCCGTCGGCGAACCGAGCCAGGGCTTAGTCCACAGATCTGCGGTCAGAGCAACCACAACGACGATGATGATCCAGCAGACACCGATAACGGCGAGCTTGTTCTTACGAAGACGCTTAAAAGCGTCGCCCCACAGCGTGCGGGACTTGGCGGGAGCAGATGCAACCTTGGTGGCGGTAGCCTGCTCCTGAGACTGAGAATCAGTTTCCTGCATGAGACGTACCTCCCTTAGGCCTTATCCGACGGACCGCCAAGGCGGATGCGCGGGTCGAGGAATGCATAGCTAATGTCGACGAGCAGGTTGATCACCATGACGACGACGACGATGAGCGTAACGCCGCCCATAACGATGGGCCAGTCACGCATGCTAATGGCGCGATAGACCTCATAGCCGATACCGGGCCAGTTAAAGACCGTCTCTGTCAGGATGGCGCCCGAAAGCATGCCGCCAAAGTCGACACCAATATAGGTAACGACGGGGATGAGTGCATTCTTAAGCGCATGCTTGATGATGATCGCACGATTGGAGAGACCCTTGGCCTTTGCCGTACGGATGTAATCCTGGTTCATGACGTCAAGCAGCTGCGAGCGCATGATGCGCGCAGCATAAGCGGTCGAAACCGAAGCCAGCGTAATGGTCGGAAGCACATAGTGCATCCAATCCTGATACTGAGAGCTGGAACCGCCGGCACCCGAGATCGGCATGGAGATTGCACCGCCCGTGGCGTCCTTGAGGATGACGCCAAAGAACAGCTGCAGCAACATACCGAGCCAGAAAGCCGGGACCGCAACGAGGATCGACGTGGTGAGCGTTACCAAAATATCCCAGAAGGAATAACGCTTTACCGCCGAAATGATACCCGCACCGATACCCATAATTGCCTCGAGCACGATGGCGCACGCGGCAAGTTTGACCGTATACGGATACTTCTGGGCAAAGATATCCGTAACCGGCAGCTTGCGCTGATACGAATTGCCCAGATCGCCATGAAGCAGACCGTTCATGTAATACAAGTAACGGTCCACGAGCGACGTTTGAACGGGGTCGCCGTTCTCGTCAAGGATCGCGTTGCCGTCCTCGTCCGTCTGGACCAGGTGATAGCGGACGCGAAGCTGAAGCTCTACCTCGGGGGACAGAGCCTTGTCTCCACCGATCAGCTTGATCGGATCTCCCGGCACGATATTCTGGAGGGCGAACAGAATCAGCGTAACGCCCAAAAACACCGGGATGAACTGAAGCACACGTTTAACGATGTACTTACCCATACCACTCCCCTATCTAGGGATTAACCTAAATGGGATGCCGATCGCCAGACCGGCATCCCAAAATTACCATCAGCCAGTTTACCCCAGGTTAGGGAGAACTGTATGTTTCCCATGAGGTCTACGTAAATACTTGACCCTCACGGAAGCTGCAAACTCTTAGGCGAGCTCAGCGGTACCCAGATCGGCGTGCTTCTGCGGATCGACATAGAGGTGCTTGATGCGATCGGAGCCGGCGACAGTGTGCGTGTAGAACATAATCGGGATGACCGGGCA
>OLOW01001593.1_pt1 | contig 15881 bp, 16 predicted proteins | sample 1672801 | NCBI WGS metagenome assembly OLOW01 (sample SAMEA3136725, study PRJEB25190) | human gut metagenome | biome: human gut; feature: human-associated habitat; material: faeces | place: Austria | collected 2013 | reverse complement strand
TTCTCCTTTGTGTGTTATGTGTGCATTATACTCTTTTCCGCAGCTAAATTCTGATAAGACTTGGAAACATATCTTTGACGGAAAAATATCCGAAGAGTTTCAAGTTCCAAATCAGTATAAAGAGATTGTAATCCAGATAACTATTGCATCTACGGGTGTCACTGACATTACACTTCCCGAGATTTATATAACTGACCTGAATACTTGGTGGAATAAAGTTACGTCATATTGGTATAACAATAACTATAATGCGTGTGTTTTGATGACGTATAATAGCGGAAACAGAAAAATCAGTATGAACGAAAAATGGTTTATTTGCAATCCTTCTGGTTGTGATGTTAGTTATATCGTTTATGGACGTCAGTAAACATTTTTTTAATTCCATAGGAAATTTTCTTTGATCCATACAAGATCACAACCAATCATTTTGTCTTTTGGATAACTGATATTTGTCCATACTATATAGCAATTTTCGTTGTTTACTTCTTGAGATATTGCTTCAGTACGTATATATCCAGCGTCATATACATGCAATATTGCAGATGCTAGTCGATAGCCCTGTTTCCGATTAAGATAGAAATAATTATTTCCTGTTCCAGTCAATTCGACGTATTGAGTTACAAATGCATTTTTTAAGTCAGAATTTAGTTGTGTTGTTGAGTTTTCTATTTATCGTTACCATAGCTATTTAACATGGCGATCTGTTTTTTATAATATTTTTTTGCATAAAAATAAAATCTCCTTCCCTTTTAAGCAGATTTAATAGTTTATATATTAGATTGATTATTATTCTTTAAGCTGCATAACGAATATATTCATACTCAATCGCCCGATCTGAAGCATCATAATAAACATTTGCAGTCATATTTATGTCAGCATGTCCCATTAATATCGCAACATTCTGCAATGGCATTCCTCTCATTATGAGATTTGTGCATAATGTCCGTCTAAATTTGTGCGGATGGGCATACACGTTGCACATCCTTCCAAGGTCTCTTACTACTCGCTCAATTCCATCTTTTCGTAATCGATTATAAGGAAACCTTTTGGATACAAAAAGTGCAATATTATTATCTTGCCTTGTTTCTAAGTATCTGTTGAGATAAATCATAGCAGTATCTGAAATAAATACCGTTCTCTCCTTATCTCCCTTTCCTACAATTCGTACTTTCTTTCTCAGAAAATCTACGTCATTCAAGCTTATATTACTTAGCTCCGACACACGACAACCTGTGCATGCAAGCATTTCTATAAGAGCCCTGTCTCTTATATCTGTACAAGCTATACGCATACGCTCCATCTCATCCGCTGTAAATGCTTTCTTCTTTTTCTTTGTTACTTTGATTTTCTTTATTTTTCTAGTTGGATCTTTGTCAATATATTCTTCATCTACTAACCATGAGAAAAAAGAAGATATCGCTGATCGCTTATTATTAAGAGATAAATTCGATATCCCTCTATTTTTCTTATATGCATATAAAAAGCTACGAATACCTGTTGCATCAATATCTTTTACATCTTTGCCAGTAAAGTAATTTACAAACTGTGTTAGATGCAGATTATATTGTTCAATCGTCCGATTTGACTTGTTTTCAACAATCAACGTTGCCAAGAACATATCCTTAAGTTTTCCCAAACTATCATTATACTTTGCAACATCCGTACATTCTTTCTTAACCTGAACATCCTGGAACTCTTCTACCAACACGTTCTCAAGAAATTGCAATTCTTTTTTCTTAATTCTGCTGCCCATTTTGATCAAAACATTGCTTATAATTCTGTCACGCATAATACTTTCTCCTTTGTGTGTTATGTGTGCATTATACTCTTTTCCGCAGCTAAATTCTGATTTTACATTTGACGAACGGTCAGTATCAAGTGGTGGTTTATTTGTACAAAAAAATAAAGATGTTGTAATAGTATCATCTTATTTTTCTGGAAATTTTAAAGGAGGAAATACAAATAATATAGTCTCGCTCCCAGATGGTGTAAATTTTACAACATCCTTATTTGCACCTTGTGAAGTTTTAGACACAAATTGGACACCGGTTGGAAATTCTGGATATATATCAGTAAACAGAAATCAATTAACTATTAGATGCAAAGAAACTATGAATGGTGTAGTTATTGCAAATTTAGTAGCTCCTGCAGCTTATGTACAATTTAACTAGTGGTTAATTTTTTTGTCAGTATTTATACGCTATAACAACATTTTTATCAATAGGATAATAATTAAATGTTGAATTATTTGTAGCAATTAATCGAAACTTTAGACCTTCATTTTCGATTGCTTCCAAGTTAATAATCCCGTAAGGTGCAACCGATCTGGAAAAAGTACTAGTAAGGCATTCGATATAAGTAACTTTATCAAGTTTAATGTTTGGAGCCCCAACCCAGATCTGCCCATATTCATCGGTTGTACCCGATAAATGTATAACATCGAATTGCAATCCTGCTATATCAGAATTTAGCTGCGTAATAGCATCCTGTGCATTCTTCATATCAGTCTGCTTTGCAGGTACGTATCCAAGAGCAAACTCCACATTTGTGCTGGTTAATTCTCCACGGATTGCAGAGCTACTTTTGTTCTCTACGGCACCTAAGCCAATCTGTGATTTTGTTACTCCATGTGGATTTGATTTATTTCCTGTATGACTTGTTAAATTTGTATTTAAGGCTTTCCCTTGTGCAGCACTTAAAGACTGGTCTGTAGCGTCTGACGTTAAATTATTCTGGATTCCTCTCCAAGTATTTGTATCCTGTGTAGGTGGCGTATAACCAAGTGCTGTCGTTACATTCTTTTTGGTTAATTCTCCACGGATTATAGCACTGCTTTTATTCTCCACATTGCCTAATCCAACTTGGCTTTTAGTAACTCCGTGAGGATTACTTTTATTCGCAAGATGATTAATCAGAGTTGTAATTGCAAGTTTAATCTTTGCAAATGCAATAGATATTTTCTCGCCACTTGATAAAGTCACAAGAGTTGTTGTATCTGAATATGTCGGTGTCTGATCATTTGTCGCTACGTTCGGAACGTTCCCTAAGCCTACTTGCGACTTAGTAACACTATGAGGGTTGCTCTTGTTTCCTGTATGCGTATTTAACGCTGTCTGCATAGTTTCAAATGTAACGTACCCTTCTGGATCAACCGTTGCTGTCATTTTTACATCATTATTAAGCTTGATGTAAAAATTATGTACTAACGACCATGACGGCATAGCCGATTCTGCCGGAACTTCTTTCCCTGTTGTACTTTGAGAAATCGCAAACAACACTTCACTTCCGGTTGATCCTTTTGCATAAATTCCAAGCTGTGTCATGCTGTATCCGGCAGATAAACCAGCGTTTGAAAACAATACTCCTATCTTGATTGTTTCGTTTGTTTTTGTCACGCCCTGTACTGTTCCAGACTGCTTAATTGATGATACCGCCGTCTGACTTTTCAAAGCACTAACGTCAACTTTACCAGCACCAGACTTGATCGCTGTTACTGTTATTGTTCCTCCACTTAAGGCATTCTTTAATAATTCAATACCTGCATTTGTAATTACTGTATTTTCCCACATGATTTTATACCTCACTAACGATCGAAGAAGAATATTCACAAGAGCCTGAAACAATCGCATAATTCAATGTCGTCTCTGATTCTATAACGTCTGAAACACGAATATCGCACAATAAATGTGCTGGTTTCAATTCCTCAATTCTTCTTACTACTTCATCATAATTATTTACTTCGCCATAAAGATTGACTTGAAATGTATTTTTTGCTGTATTTTCTATGAGCTTTGTTTCTACACCGCTCAAAGCTTCTATGATCTTTTCAAACCTTTTAGGATTCAAAGGCCTTTTTATCCTCATTTGCGAAATCTGTGTTCTTCTCTGCTCAATCGTCTGATCTGGAAGCGGCGTTATTCCGTATTCTTTTTCCCAAATAGGGAGCCCCCATGTAGCACGATCAACAAATATCTGATCAAATATATCTTCACATATTGTTTTTACGTCATCTATCTCAAGTCCGATCACTTGGAACAGCCAAAGTCCGATTCTTGATTTCCCATAAATCGGCGATACATAGTCAATCATTTGTTTTGCACTTTCACTCGTCAGGATTTGCTCCATAAGGTCTGTTTTATACCACATAGTATTATCCCTCCGTTATTGTTACTGTTCCTAAAACCGGCATTTGTCCAGATTCAAGGTCTACATTTTTTGACACTCCATTGATTTGTACACTGTCATAATCATAGATACCTGATACAGCTCCAATGATACTGTTGATCGCTGATATTCTAACCGCACTATCATTCGATGAAACATTTAACAAATATGACTGAAGTGCAGCTTTCAAATCATTCTGCACATCGCCAATTTCTGCTTCTCTCAAATAAACCACAGCTGATATGTTAACTACTACTGTTTCAGGAGCCGTTATCTCTAATACAGCATTGGGCGGTGCTAAGCGATCTGATTCACTATCTGGACGCATAATATAATCATACACAGCATCTTGAATCTGCTTCGATGCTGGTACTCCGTTCTGATCCATTAAGATGATCTTGATTATTCCAGAGTTATCTTTTGCTGGTATCACAGTAACTGCACCAACACCGGGAACTGACAATGCCCATCGTTTATAGTCTGCCACATTCCCAACATAGGAAATGTCATGGCTTCGATCATACTCAACAATTCGTTCTCTTAAAGTATCATCGTCCTCTTCATCCAAACCGCCTGTAACAGCTTCCTCATTTGTAACAGAGATTATTTCATCGAGCAGTTCTCCTGTCTCATCTCCAGTATGTAATACGATCGTATTTACTCCAACATTGCTTGCAGATCCTCCTTCTGCTGCCTCAATTGGAATCTTTGCATTTCCAAGAGAATCGACCGTAACTTCCTCTGTTGTTACAAAATCTATCGTATTTCCTTCGTCATCTGCTTCTGTAGAAAAACCATATCCTAAAGGAATAACAAGACCGGCTTTTGCTGTAACAGTCACATATCCTGTTGCATTTACCGATTCTCTTCGTACAAGACCTCTTCCATCAGCGTGGTAATCCAATAGGTAAGATTCTTCACAGGTTACCGGCGAAAGACTTTTCAATACTTCCACAAGCACATATTCTTTTAGCTCTGCTATCTCAATCGCTGTCGGACGTGTAAAATCCCAAGGAAAACCGCCTTCGGATTTATCAATATCTTCTGGAAGATTGCTAAGCATCTTTTCATGGATTTCCTCTTCACTCGAATTATTCAAGAAATCTGGCAATTCTAGTTCTTCTGCTTCCAATGCCATTTTTAGACCACCTCACTTTCAAATTGTGTCTGTATTTCTATATCTCCATCAATACCCTGCACCTGTACTGTTACAAGACAATGTTCTGCTTCCCATTGAAACATAATATTCCCAACGTACAAAGTTCTTTCGGACGGATCAGCCATCAATGCTTCTTCGATTTCTCTTTGTAAAATGCTTTCTGCCTCTTCACGGCTATCCGCTTGCAAGGCACTTTCATAGTCAATCCCAATGTCGGTGGAATATCCTTCATGAGCGTATCTTTGTGTCATGATCGTTTTGTAACACCATTGCACCCACGCCTCGAACCCGGATGCCTCTTTTAATTTTCCATCGTGAAGCGTAACAAAGTCTCCAGTATCAAAATCAAAAAAGATGCTGGGTTTATAACCTGCATCTTCCTCTTCTTCTGTATTTTCTTCCTCAGTTCCTTCATTCTCTTCATCTTCAAAATATTCTTCTTCATTTTCATATTCCTCTGGGAAAAGATTATCCGGCATCTTCTTCATCTCCTTCCACTTTACCGATCACAACGATTTCCTCTGCATCTGTCCAGATCAGTAATACTCGATCGCCATCACTTACTTTTGCATCAGATAACATCAAAAAATCGTCATCTGGTTCTGCACCTTCTGGATAAGAGTCAGGAAGAATCCCTCCGTCTTTCATAGTTCCAAGTTCTGCAACAACATCCGCTGCACTTTGGTTTCCTTTTGAAATCTGTTCGATCGCCCGGATAAAATTTTTTCTTCCATTTCTCTGCATAGAACTCTCCTTTAGTAAAAAACAACGTCCATCGTACCAGCCACACAGTCATGTGTAATACTTTTTACTGTTTTATTTCCTTTAAGTCCAGCGGTACCACATCCAACGTAAACGGTGTCTCCACGTTTTATCTTCGGATTACTGATCGCCGTTACTATATATTCATACTTGACCTTTGCACTGCTCTTCAATTTCTTTTGTGCTTGTTTCTTTATTTTTGAAAGTTTCTCCTTCTTGTCTTTATCCATGACTTCTTGGATCGTACCAAACTTCGATGTATTCTTAGATACTGATGCAAGTTTAGGGATTGACTTTTTCTTAGCTTCTCCGTAGATCTTTATCTTTGTAACGATATCATCCATTGTCTCTTTTATCTCTATGGAGATTACATTCTTTCCTTCCTCAATCTTATAAATCGTTGTATTAGTATTTGCATACTTGACAATCACTGTAGTTCCTTCAATCGTAAAAATATATCGGCTGGAAAGTTTACTTTTCGCTTTGTTCAGCACATATACGATCATATCTCCAATGTTCTTTTGCACTGGTTTGATCCTTTTGTTTTTGATTGATCCGTAACTGTATTTCAGTTTCAACTTCCATGCCGTACAGATTCTTTTTACAATCTCTTTTGTGCTTAGCCCCTTTTTGTAATAAAAATAGTCTTGAGATTTCATCATATAGATCAAGTAATCATAGGCTGTAAATGTTACTTTTTTTTCTGTATCGGTAACCCTGTCTCTATCCCAGATCACACCTCGAAATACTTCAAAATCTCCATGTCCAACATTCGCATATATGTATAATCGATCTGATGGCTGAATCAATGTCGCAAGTGTTACACCATTTTTCGCAGCGTTCATTACTGTTAAGCTGACTTCCTTTGCCAGCGAATCAGGATCATCAGATATTGTCAAGTCCAGTATAACTTTCAGCTTGTATAGATCATATTCTTGCCCTGATGTTGTCTTTACAACCGCTTTATACAGTGGATTTCCTAAACTCGGCATATCTTCCTATCCTCCTATCATTTTTAACAGTGTTTTATAATCAGCGACACCGGTTACTGTCAATTTATGCTTTCGTTGGTAAGTTTTTATTGCTGATACTGTCTTAGATCCACAAGTACCATCCTGTTTAACTCCTACCATTTTTTGCACAAATTTTACGACTTGCCCTTTTCTTCCGGTCCGAATTGTGATTTTTTTCATGGCTGATTTCATCGAAGATGTCAGTTTTTTATCTACTTTCAGCTTCGAGTAGCCATCTTTATTCATTGCTTTCTTTAATTCCTCAACTTTGGAATTAGAAACCAATTTACTGCTTGGAACAGGGATCACAAGCACCTGTCCTTTATAGATCGTATACTTGCTGATCTTCTTTTTCGGGTGTTTCTTACGTTCCTTTTTGTTCCTTGCATCAATCATTTTCTTATTTGCGTTATAAATAACCTTGTATTTTTTACTGGATCCAAGATATTTTTTAGCAAGTTTCCGTAAGGTCTGCCCTTTCTTGACTGTAACCTTTTTCTTTGTGGTTTTTGTACTTCTTTTCGTTGATGCTGAGGAAACACTTATTTTTTCATAATCAACGAATCTTACAGTGTAATAATAATCATTCAAGCTTTTGATTGTTGAATCATATTCAGATACAAGCATATCTACATTGATCTTAGTTCCTGTAATGCAGATATTTACCACTTTCCCATATTTAGCCCAGTATTTCATCAGTGCATCCAAGGTTTCCGGATCAGTCCACTCACGAACAAATTTCATGCCTTTTCTTGCTTCTCCGGGGAAAAAACATTCCCAGCTTAACTCCGAAAGATTTTTTCCGTTTGGAATACTGACCTGACCTAATTTATAGATATCATACTCTGCAAACTTCCCTTCGATTGATGATTCAATTTCTTCGGGAATGATCGGAATTTGTATCTTCTGATCATTCCCTTTTGAATTTTTTCCAGTAATATATATATCCATCACATTACCTCCGCTGTTCTGTTGGTTGTCGTTGATCCGATTGCATCTGCGATTGCCTGCATAATAGCATCTGCGATCTCTCCTTTAGAGGTTTTAATCGCATCAACTATGCCGTCATTTCCAGATGCATTAACGCTGATCGTAATACCACCAACGTTGATAACTGGCTGACTGCTACCAGACGAAGCTTTTCCTGATCCAGATGTTCCCCCAACAAGTCCACCTTTGGCATGCTTTGTCACGCCTAAAATCTGTCCTGCTTGATTCCAGAGAGATAATGCACGGCTTCTATGCCTAGAAAGTGGAATTACCATTTCGTTTCCTTCTTCTCCTAATTCAGAAACGATATGACCTCTGACCAGACTACCTTTCGCATTATGAAAGAACTTTCCATTTTTCGGTAAGGCTGTCTGTACTTTTGGTTTTGTCGTTGTCTTCTTTCCAGACGTCTTTTTACCAGATTTTGAACCGCTGTTATTCAGATAACTTCCACTCGTAATACTGTTGATTGCATTTGCTTGTGCGGCGGTTGTGCTTGCTGCGGATGCAATCGTTGATGCGGCAGATGCTAAGGCACTCGCAAGGGATAATGCGGAACTTCCAGCACTTTGTAAATTACCACCAGCTGCAAGCGACATTGATCCCATAGTTCCTAATTTTCCACCAGCTGTTGCAGACATTCCACCTAAGCCACTGACTTTTCCACCGGCAGAACTTGTTGCTCCAGAAAAGGCTTTCGTACTCTTAGAACCAGCGTTTGTCTGCTTTGTATTCTTCTTATTCTCCTCATAAGCTTTCTGAACAGAATTAGTCAGCTGATTATACTCTTTGTCTGGTCCAACATTCAGATTCTTATTTTTCTTACCTCCAACAGTATGTGCCATTGTTCCGCTCATTGTTGAGTCAAGTTTCAGTTCTTTGTTTTGCTTTTTATATGTACTCTGTACTGATTTTCTTAACCGATCTTTTTTCTTTTCGGATTCTGGCTCATATTTCTCACGGATCTTTCGTATGGAATCTTTATTGTAAGAATAATATTTCTGCGATTTTGCAGTTAATGAATTGTTATCCTTTAGTGCTTCCTTACGATTTTTAAGATAATTATCTCCAAGGTACTTTTCTTGACCCTTTTGAATTTCTTTTACCTGTTTTGATGTTACATCCCACGATTTAGCACTTTTTTCAGACTCTTTTTTGATCTTATCCATGTTCTTTCGGATATGATCGCCTGCTTTGTTACCTTTTGTCAGTGCTGCAAATCCACCAACCCCGGCACCAATCAATCCACCGGCAAGTGTACCAACAATCGGAACAGCTGAACCAACTAAAGCTCCGGCGGCTGCTCCACCACCAACCATGCCAATTTTCGTGCCACCTCTATAGTTTTCTTTTTTCTTTGTAGCTTTATTCTTTGTTGTCGCAGCGTTGATAAAGTTACCTGCTGCACTTCCAAGACCAGCAATTCCTAATGCTCCACCTAGTAATGAAGCCCCACCAACGGTTGCTGCTCCACCGGCTGTTGCTGCTCCTGATCCTAGTTTTACACCAAGGTTTCCAAGAAAAGCTTTCCATCCAGTAGCCGCAACTGTTTCTCCATTTTTCAAAGTAACTCCAGAACCGCCCAAACCAAACAATCCACCAGGTGTCCTTGTTGGTCCTGTTGGCTTTGGAGTCGCCCCACCACCAGTTGGTGTAACAGGGTTTCCACCGTTTCCACTGCCAAGCCCTCCGTTCACATTTACAACTGATGCAGATACATTCATAAGTCCGATGGAACTTCCAAGAGGATTTCCTGAACCACCAGTGATCAGGTCCGTCAATGTCATTCCCTTTTTAAATAGTCCAGAACCTATCTTAAGTGCCAACGCACCAGCAAGATAGTCCTCTATTCCAGCTTTATCTCCACCGGGCAACAAATCCTTAAGGGATTCTTTAAACCAGTTCCCTCCGGCTTTAACGATATCCTTGCCTATACCAGATATCTTCTTAACGATCGCTGGTCTTCCGCTGGAATCCCACCACTGTGAAAATGGATCGCCGATCATCTCTTGCCATGCAATGTTAATCTTTCCACTGATCGAAGCATTTTTAAACTTGTCGCTCTGGAATAGCTTATTTGCTTTCTCTGCCAAATTTGATACTGCATCAACAGCTTTTCCAGAAATCTCTGCCGAAAACTTTTCAATCCCTGATCCCATCTCTGCAATCAGTTCTTTGTTTTCTGATCTCCACTGACGGAACTTACGAAGTCCGGGAGAAATACCATCTCCAAGACCTTTTCCAAGTTTCTTGAAAATGTTATTCGTAACAAAGGATTTGACACCTAACATCAGGTTACCTAAGTTGTTGCTCTGCTTCTCCATCAATCCGTCATACTTCTGAAAAGCTTTCATTGCCTGTGGCCATGTCTCACTAATTTTCTTATTGGACTTTGCCAACGCTTCCAGCTTCGTTCTGTCTTGTCCAGAAATAGCTCCCATTTCCTGTAATGCCGCGGTAGCTTCTCCAATCGCCTGATGGTTCTTCATTCCGTCATACATACGTCCAACCCATAAGGCTACATCAGAAAACTCAGAGTTCGTACCAGCTGCAACGTCTCCAACCATTTTTAAGCCTTTTCCAGTTGATAATGCATTGCCTGTGAACACCTGTAAAGTACGAGAAGATTGATAAATTTCATCCCTCGTAAATGGGGTACTACCAGCAAACGTTGTCAGATCATCTATTCGCTTTTGGGCTTTCTTCTTACTTCCAAGCAATACCTCAAAGGATGATTCCAAGTTCTGCTGCTGCACTTCCAGATCAATAGATGTTTTGATTGTTTGTCCAATCCCTACCGCTGCAAATGCTCCAGCAACGGCATTTTTGACATTAAATACCTTGGCTTTAAGATCACTTAATTTGGTTGTTGCAAAGTCTTTAATCTTAACTGCTGCGGTAAAAGACATTTTTCCAAACTTCAACCCAGCCGATGTAATTCTACGAATTTTTGGAGTTGCTTTATCGTCTGCTCCCACTTGGATTTTCGGTCTTTCCTTGCCCAGTCTTTCGCTTTCTTTTCGTGTTCTGTCAAGCTTCGGCTTTGCCTTATCGTCTACATCTACATGAATCCTTGGCTTTTTCTTTCCTAGATCATCAAGTTCTTTTCCAACCTTTTCAGCATCTTTCCCTGTCTGGTTCAATCCTTGCGATGCATGATCTGTATATGTCGATACAACGTCAATTACTATTTCTTTATCTGCCACTTATGCATCGCCTCCTTCCATAGCTGTTATAAGTGCTGCAAAAATAAAAGCCCTCTCTCCTTCTGGGAGATCAAGGGCTTTTGATGGCAACATTCCAGTCCGTAGATAATTTTCTGCAAGCAGAGAAGCTAACGGACTGGACTTAATTAGTTTTTTGCATAATCAATAACGTTTGTACCACTGCCGGATAATTCTTCAATCTGTCCACTGACTGCTTCAAGTTCTCCAGCTGTAAGGATTTCCTTAATGATTTCTGCCTGTGTCATAACCATGTGACCAGCTTTGTTCAGTCCTTCTTTCAATGCTGGATTATCCCAGAATTTCGTTCCATCACTTTCTGGAACTGTTGCAATGTAAATCTGCCATGCCATGTAATCTGCATTGCTTACGCTTTTCTCAATCAATGGAAGTGATGCTCCACCCGGATTTGGCATATAAGTTGTTGCTCTCTTTCTGCAATCCGTGATCTCATCAAAGGATAATGGACGAATATCGAATTTAAACAATTTCTGTCCATTTCTTTGGATGTTTAATGTCTGACTTACTTCCGTCTTATACTCTGCTGCCTTTAATAAGCCTGTGATCAGATCCATCTCATTTTCTTCCGTTACATTAATGTTTGATTTCTTCTCTGCCATTTTCTTATCCTTTCTTTATGCTGCCAATGATTTAATACAGTCTGGTACGCTGTTAACAATAAACTGGCACTGTCTCTTGATGATTTCTCCCGGTTTTACATCCAGAATGTTTGTATCTCCGTCAGGAATACATTCATCTAACAGATATTTGCTTTCTCCACCAGCAAGTGGTTCTGTAACACCGCCCTGTAAACTGAATGTAGGAATTTTTCCATTTTTAATCGCATTCAGCATTGGTACGATCGTCAGATCATCTCTGACTACAGCCTCAGTGAACGATGCTGTAAATTTAACACTGTCTGGAACTCCATATGTCTGTACATCTCCTGCCGGATGAAAGTCTACATTTGAAAAATTCATTCCGATTGTAAATTCTTCCACGGATGCAAACCAGATGGAGACTCCATCCAGTGTAATAAAAAGCTTTCCGTCTTTTCCTGTCATCAGCTTTCTAGTATCAAAACCTTTTCCACTCATCTATATAACACCTCCTACTGTGCGATATACTGGAACTGATATGTTAAGTAGATCTTTTCCATACTGTCAACGTCATCAATACGGATAATAAAGTATGCATAATCCGCTGCATGTGGATTTTCTGTATCCTCATAAAATTCGTAAGTATCTAAGATCTTTCCTTCTCTGTTCATTTCAGCCAGTACTTTTTTAGCTTCCTGAATCACATTATCAACGCCTGCTGCATTGTTACTGATCTTTCCGATCAATGGTTCTAATGTACGATTGATACGGTCAAAAGCTTCGTAACGTACAGATGTACGTTTGATCTTCTTCCATCCTTCGTCATCATCCTCATCCAGAACTGTATATGTGTTTACACCACTGTCAAACCAGACCTGCCCTTCCTGTCCTTCTGACAAGAGAAGCAATCCAGATTTAATCGCATCGACATATTGTTCATTCGTCAGCTGTTCAATGCATGATTCCGCATCTGGAATCTCTGTGTGTACAATGGATGTGTTGGAATCCTTGCATCCGATCACACCTGCCTGAACTGCTGATGCAAGATATCCTTCCACTCTATCTCCGGCGGTATTATAATATCCGCTACCGCAGTAAATAAAATATGGTGCATTATAGGATTTTGCATTCGTCTTTCTTGTAGCAAGTGACTTTCCTGCTGCTTCTCCAAGTACGCAAACTCCTAATGCTCCGTTTGAGTGGATTCTTTCCATGTATGTTTTCGCTAATGCTTTAACATCCTCTTCGACCGTATCAAGCACCAGTACATTCCAAGCATAAGTTTCAAATGCATTAAACGCATTGCTGTAATCTTCTGTTGTAACTTCCGGTGCTGATCCACCTGCCAACGCCTGCTGTGCAACCGTCTGTATGATCCCGGATGCTCCAGAAACAAGTTCTGCGGATAAATACTTGCTGTCTTTCATTGCTTCCACCAGATTTGCAGCCTCATTTACATCCGCACCAGCGATAAAGCTTACTTTCTCAACAAGTGTTGCCCCATTGTAAACGGAACACTCTTTTGTCGTTTCATCTCCTAATTTCTGTTTTACAGTTACGGAGAATTTCAAAGCGGTTGGATATTTTGTCTTTAATGTAACTGCATTTGTGGCTGTGGTTGTCTGTAAGGACAGGCTTCCTTCTTTACCACCAGTTCCAAGACGATAAAGATATACCGTGTTAGCACCTGCATCAAACAGTTTTACCGCTGCATCGATCGTTCCACTCTCCATATAAAGTGAAAGAAGATCACTCTTTGATGTGATCTTTTGAATCTCTCCAACTGGACCAAAATCTGCATGAACCGGAATACAGAAAACTCCGTTCATTGCGGATGCTACACTATTATTTGTGATCTGCTCATGTCTGCGATAAACTCCAGCTCTTTCCTTTTTCTCGCCTTTTAAAAATAATCCGGACAAGTTCTTATACCTCCTTCTTCTTAAATGTATCTACAAGTTTCTTTGCTGTGCTCTGCGTTGCTTCTTTAACACCTGCCCTTGCAAATGCTGTTCGGATAATATCTTGTGATACTCCTAACACCTGTGGATTTTCTGCATATTCATCCACAGTATAAGTAACTTCTGGCACTGTTTTTGTTTCGTCTTTCTTTTCTGCCATTGTTTCCTCCTAACTTATCGTAATTGTCTTTAATTCATCGACTGTTTCAACATCTCGTAGCTTTCCGTACTGACCTCTTACCGTTACCTGTCCATCTTTTAATGGATCAAGTTTCGTGCTGTATGCCAGCTGATTTACAAAAAACGGCGATCCATCATTCATAACGAACCGCTCCCTTTCCTGTAAATCTTGCAACAAGTTCATAACAAACTGATCAGCATTTACATCTGATCCAGAGATCACATGTACCTTGATGTTGTTTGTAAACCATGTACAAGCATATGTCGATGGGAACGTTCCTGGTTGCATAGAATCCAGTCTTGTATAAATAACAACTTCTTCATCATCCGGCTTCCAGATCTCGTCAAGTTCCGTGTTATTGATCACTGTAACGTTCCATTTATCGTCAATGTGCTTTGCCAAAGAACTAACTGCATCTAGTGGAAGGTACGAATGTTTTGGAAAAGCGTATGCATCGAATGTCAGCACCGATCCACATACTTCTACATCCGTTTGCCCTTCGATTGCTTCTTGAAATGATTCTGACTTTCTCCATACAAGAGAAATCGTTGTATCTTCATCGGTCAAGAAAACTCCTTCAAACGCTTTTTTCAGGATCTTCTTCGCTTCAAGCAAGTTCTTATACCCCTGATTGTTAAACAGATACGCTATTGCGATCTCCATCGTTCCAGAAACCTTACGCTCTGAATCATCTTTCAGATTCAGCCCATAGATAATACGTCCATACTGCGAACCATCCCACCTTGAATCAGAATCATCCGGTGCCTGATCCAAAAAGATTGCTGGTCCATTTTTAAACGCAGCCAATCCGTTAATATTCAGGTTTTTTAAGTACTTGAAAATTATTTCTTTCATAGAGTTACCTCAAAATCTGAACCGAAGATCTTAACAATCTCCGGCTCTGCTTTCTTCTTAATTGGATCCATAAATGGTCGTTTTGCCATCTTTTTTGTACCATCTTCCAGCCATTCAGCGTGTTTTGAATTACTTTTTATCCGGCTTGTAACTTGATCTCCTTCAATCAGAGTTTGATCATCCCAGTCCTGACGTAACTTTCCAGACTGTGGTGCTGGTGTCTCTCCCGGTGCAGATGATCTATTCGGAAGCCGTTTGTATTTCTTTCCAGAGCCGCCTTTCGACAATACTTCGATCTCAATATTTCTAAGCGTATTTGTTGCCATTGCACCTTTTCTAGCCATCTCTTTTTTGATACTTTCATCGAGGTTCTTTGCACACGCTTGAAATTCAGCTTCTACGCCCATCGGTATCACTTCTTTCTAGCACATAGTAAATTGAGAACTGTCCTGTTCCAGCTGGGTCTTTTGTACCCTTCACGATAAACTTACGATCATGGCACGGATCATCGCCAAGCAGTAACACATCGTTCTTACTTAGCTTAACCGCTGGATGATAAGAAACGATCGTATGACTGACTGGAGTCTGGTTTTGTTTCCAGATCTCCATTGTCTTCATATCTGCTTCGGCTAGTATGCCGTCTATGATCGCATCAGGGGCTTCTTTTTCATCTCCCTTTACAACCATTCCGTCGTCCATGACTTCTGTATCCTGCCAGTAAACACGGAAAGACTGCATATACTGATAAGGTCTACCGATTGATGTCATTTTCAAAAGCGTCCACCTCCCGGATGATTCATCATGCCAACGTAGAAATACTCTCGTTTTTCATTCTCATACGGCTTGATTCCAACACTGGAAGATGCAATTTCCTTTTTCAGATCATCATAAAGCTGTTTCCAGAAATTCATACGGTTTCCAAAATTAAAAGAGACAGGACCAACACTGTTGTCTACGTCCTGTCCGTATTTGA
>OLOW01001592.1_pt1 | contig 15894 bp, 17 predicted proteins | sample 1672801 | NCBI WGS metagenome assembly OLOW01 (sample SAMEA3136725, study PRJEB25190) | human gut metagenome | biome: human gut; feature: human-associated habitat; material: faeces | place: Austria | collected 2013 | reverse complement strand
AATCCAGTTCGCTTGCACAAGCCCTCCGGGCAGCTCCCCCGATGGGGAGCCAAGACGTTCTGCCGCTTAACTTAACAGCCCCTTTTTACTTACTCAAAATTCCGAATGCGTGCCCCGCACGACCTCGATGCCATTCTCCCGGAAGATACCTGCAAGTGCTTCGATCTCTTGGCACAGCTCCTGATCTCTCCCATCATGACAGCAACAGATCCCGAGGTGGACCGCCTCCGGATGCAGCTTTACGATCCGCTCCACCTTTTCTTGGAGCCCCTTGTCATTTTCCATGGTATGCCCGCAGCCGCTGCACCGCATGAAAGCCTCGATCTCCAGCGGCTCCTTCCCGTAGCGGACAAAGGACCTCGTCCGCTGGTTGAACGCCTGAAAGCAAGCCGCCCCCGTGCAGACACGGCTTGCCTTAAGACATGTTAAAATCACGATCCGTTTCATCATCGGCCTCCTTCCAATGGCGCGGAATGTACATGATATTCATGCGCCCCGTTTTTTCATCATAATGGATCTCGCTATCGACATCGTAGAGCGCTTTGATGAAATCCACCGTCAAGAGCTCATGAGGCGTACCAACGCCCACCACTTCCCCCTGCCGTATCGCGATCAGACGATCACAGTACATCGATGCTATGTTCAGATCATGCACCGCTGCGACCACCGTATGCCCCAGCCCCTTAACGATGTCCATGATCTCCAGCTGGTACTTGATATCGAGATGATTCGTCGGTTCATCGAGGACCAGACATTCCGTCTGCTGCGTGAGCGCCCGTGCGAGGATCACGCGCTGCTGCTCACCCCCGGAGAGCGTCGAAAAATTACGTGCTTCAAAGCCTGAGAGCCCGACGATAGAGAGCGATTCATGCGCCAGACGATAGTCCTCCGCATTGTCCCTGTCCATCATCTTCTTGTGCGGCGAGCACCCCATCAGCACCACATCGAGCACGGAAAAATCAAAATTATAATAATTGTGCTGTGCCACCACCGCCAGCTTCAGTGCCGACTCCCGATATGACATCTCATCTAGGAGCTTTCCGTCAAAGCGGATCGTCCCCTCTGTCGGCTTCTGTACACGATACACGCATTTCAGAAAAGTGCTCTTTCCGCTGCCATTAGGCCCTATGATCCCCAGAAACTCCTTTGGATGAAGGGCAAGGTCGATCCCCTTCAGGATCTCTTTCTTCCCGATGAAATACTTCACCGCTTCTGCCAGGATCTCCATCAGTCACTCCCTCCGAATCCATATGTTTTCTTAATCATCAGATAAATGAAGCTTGGCGCGCCGATCATGGAAATCAGGATACCGATCGGAAGCTCCGTATGCGGGATGATCACGCGGCAAAGACCATCCGCCACGACAAGGAAGATCGCTCCCACAAGCGCTGCGACAGGAAGCAGCCTCTTATGATCCGGTCCCGTGAACATGCGGATGACATGCGGAACGATCAGACCAACAAAGCCGATCATCCCAGCCGAGTACACCGCAAAACCTACGATAAGAGAAGAAATCAGAAGATACCACTGCCGGTACGCATGGAGATCCGTCCCCATCGTGATCGCTGACTCATCACCGAGAAGCATCAAATTCAGCACACGGCTCTGCGTCCAGAAAAAAAGGATCGAAGCCATGATGATCGGCGCGATCACCGCGAGCTCTCCCCACTGTGCCCCAGCAAGACTTCCCATCATCCAGTACGCGATCGTCTGCATCCCCTCTTTATTATTAGCAAAGTACACAATAAAGCTGGAAAACGCTCCGCACACCGCCGATAATGCCATACCTGCCAAAAGCAGCTTCATTGAGTTCGACCGGCCGCCTAGATTAGAAATAAAGAGTACCGCCAGCGAAATCACAAAGGCTCCTATAAAAGCAGCGATACCGACAAAATTCGGTCCCAGCGCTGCCCCGACGCCCAGAAGGATCGCAGAAGTCGCACCGAGTGACGCACCAGAAGAAATCCCGAGAATATACGGATCCGCCAATGGATTCTTTACGATCGCCTGCATGATGACCCCGCAGGACGCAAGCCCTGCCCCGACGAGCGCTGCCAGAATAAGGCGCGGCAGACGAAGAAGCCAGACAATGTCATGGACCGGCCCCTGCCCCGTCGCTTCGATTGGCAGTCCGCTCGTGAACTGATGAAGCACGGCATCATAAATATCTCCGGCCGGCAGCTTCACAGTCCCGATGCTGAGCGCCCAGAAAAGCGAGAGCAAGAGAAGCACGGCTAAAACCAGCAAGAAAGCGGCAAAGCCGATGTCTTTTAGATAATTTTTCATACATTATTCCTCCGGGTAAAGCCCTTTCCCGATAATCTGTATCCCATCATAAGTCCGCACGCCTGCACTGTAGATGGCGTAAAGAGGAAGCGGATAAATGCGCTTCTCCTTCACACACTTGAGCCCCTGCAGCGCCTGATCCTGATACAGCCGTCCTACGATCTCATCCATCTGATCATATGCATTTTCGCAGACCACCATGAAAAGCGCCTCGGGATCCATCTCGATCAGCTGCTCCTTGCTGATCGTACGCATACCGACACCAAGAAGCTCCCCGCCCATAGACATAAGAATATTCCCCGCAAGCGAGCGTTCCCCGTAGACCGTGATATCCTTCCCCAGATACTCGATGATAAGCCCCCGCGGATGATGCCCCATTTTTTGCGCCTTCCCTTCCGCACGCTCGATCTCATCCTGCATCTTAGAGACCAGCTCTTGAGCCTTCTCCTCCCGGTCAAAAATCTTCCCGAGATTCAAGATATCCTGATACTCATAGTCGATCGTATGTACTTGGATCTTCGACGAAGACCCGGGCGCTATGTATGTCCCGACACCGCGGCCTTCCCAGAAATCCGTCCCGCGGAGCGTCTTCTTATCGAAAGACGATGCCCAGCCCACGATGAGATCCGGATCCTGCAGCATCACCGTCTCCATGTCCAGATTTTCCATACTCGTATACGGGATCTTCGCATACGTCTCGCGATACTCCGGACGGAGATAGCTCCCATCCGGCAGCCCCATCGCTGCTACGATCCGATCCCCTACGCCAAGAGCCAGAAGATTTTCGATAGAGTTCTGCCAGATGCACACCACCCGCTTCGGCGGCTTCTTGAACGTCTCCTCCCGCATCTCTCCGTAACTGTTTAACGTTTCAACGGTGACAGGGTAATGAGCCGAATCCTCCACCACCGCTTCCATCCGCGGCGCCCCCTCCTTCACCATTGGACTGCAGCCCGAGAGAAGGCAACAGGAAAGAAGCGCCGCCGCTATCCATATCTTTTTCATTTAAAAATACTTCCCCGGAAAATAGGTCGGGTTCTTATACTCCCCGATCCATGCATCATACGTTTCCCCATCGATACCGAGATTTCTCTTGCACCAGGCTTTCCAATTTTCACCATACTTCTTATCTTTCAAGATGGCGTCCATCGTCCAGTCGGAATGCTTGGCAAGGATCCACGTCACTTTCACATAATGCATGGGGTAGCCCTGTCTCATGTAGCGCATCCCGACCTTCTTCGGGATGCCCCACCAACGTTCGAGATTCACGGCTTTGAGCTCGAGGTCTTTCTGGTAGGCCTTTTCTCCCACCGCACCGATCAGTACTTCCACGCGCTGCCACGGTTCATCTTTCTTCATCGCGAGGATATCTTTCACCGGTTTTCCGGAAATATAGGAGAGCTTCGCCGCGCGTTCCAGATCGCGGAAGCTCGTCCCGCTATCGATCAGGCTCTTCGTCTCTTCCGGAGTGACGAAATATTTCTGGGAGAGGACAGTCTGCATCTCTTCCAGGGTCAGTGGAGGACGGCGCGGCGGCCGTTTCTGCTGCTCCACCTGCGTCCCTTCTGCAGCTGCATAGACAGGATGGACAATGCCAAGCGGCACGGTCAGAAGGAGAGCAGCGAGCGCAATGATTTGCATCTTTTTCATTTGTTTGTCTCCTGTAGATATGGTGAAAAGTGCGCCTGCAAAGGCAGGCGCACTTTTCGTGCATACAAAAATCTACGATTTGAATCAGAAGGTGTACTTTGCACCGATCAGTACACTTCGTCCCGGCATAGCCGAGGAACCAATACCATTCCAAGAATTATACGAAGTTTCGTATCCTTCATTAGTCAAGTTATTGATCAAGAGGTATACATTCATATTCGGTGTCAGCTGGTAGTTGACATTCCAATCCAGTACAAGGAATCGTCTATTGGTAAAAGCGTGTTCACTGCAGCCAGTATACCAGTTTGTCAGTAAGCCAGTGTACAGTTTGCCATTTTCATAAGAGAGATTCAGTGAATAATGGTTCTGTGGACGCAAGCTGTTGATGGCAGTATTGATATCGCTTTCATTTGCATATCCCCAGCTATCATCAAGAATCCAGCCAGATTTGGCTTTCCATTTGTCCTTCATATGGGAATAAGAAGCAGACAATGTCAAGTGATCGTTAAACTGATGATCTACCGTGAAATTGAACGACTGCTTATCTTCCTTGGCATTTACCGCTGTACTTACCGGTTTCTGCTGCGCTTCATCCCAAATCGGAAGGGTAGCAATGGCATTCGTCATCTTGGTGATATCGTAATGAACAGCCAACGTCGTTTTATCAGAGAGTTCTTTACGTACGCCGAATGTCCATGCATTGCCCTCTTCATCTTTCAATGGTGTTTTAAATACGCCGTCAGTAATGGAATAATCCCCTTCACGAAGTGGACGGAATACCTTCGTCCATCCCGCATACATGCTGGTGGAATCATTAAACATATATTCCGTATTGATGGTGTAGTTCAGATCATGGGTATCGCCTTTACCCTGTGTGTTGCCTGTAGAGTGTTCAAAAGAACTATACTTGGCGTAACGAATAGCCGGTGTAAAATCCCATTTATCTGTCAGATGGATTTTGTCCTGAACATATGCCTGCAATGTTTTTCGCTGAACATAAGAACTTTTTTCAACACCATTCAAAATGCTTCTGGAATAATTACGGGCTTTATCATAGGTTACACTAGCAATCACGTCGTGAATACCAAGTGATTTAGCCAGCTGCAGCTGGATCCCCTTATTCTGTTCATCATGCCAGCTCGTTGGTTCGCCCGCCTTGCCGCCGGTCAATTCCAGCCAGCGGTCAAAGGCTTTCTGATCTCCGCTTCCCGGGAATGGAGCCAAATTATCAGCAATCCACTTGTTCAGCTGCTCACTAGTTGCCCCTGTCGGGAACATGTTATCATATGCCTTGCTTGCATCCGGGAGGATGGTCCACTTATATTTATCTCGGTGCATATAACGATGTCTCTGCGAATACAAACGAACAAAGCTGTCCATGCCATTATCTTTATTGAAGGTATAGGTTACATCGACATCATTGTTATTAAATTTACTGAAGGAATTATACAAAGCCCCATCTAGCGCATATAAATTGTGATAACCTGGATTCTTCTTATCGCCGCTTAATTTCGTGGAGGTTTCGATCTTTTGACCATTTTTGTTTAGGATATAATAAAAATCCTTCCCATCCTTTTTCTTGCCACCGTATTCATATAGGGTGCCATCTGAAGGCTTCTCGGTTGTGTATTTATATGCTATCAACTTATTATCTTTATCCAGCTCGCCTACAGCCGCATTAAAAATGATTCGATTCCAGTCATTCTGGTTCCAGTATCTCATACTCGGTGTAGCGATCGGGTAACCGTCTTTCCCATCCTTGTGGTTATAAGCAATTTTCAAGGAATGATTAGCATCGAAATCTTTATCGATTCGAATGTTAACGCCATCCTCTTTCCAGCGAGAGCCACCCAAGGTCCCTGTTTCTCCAGTGAAACCGTCTTTATACTTGGTATCGCCGGACATGTTTCGGTTTGCAGAAATGAAATAGTGCAAGGACTTATCATCGCCCTTTGTTCCCGAAACGCTGACTGCATAATTGTGCTGATGCCAAGAGCCGGTAGACACATCAACTGTAGCAGTAGAATCATCACCACCTTTTCTAGTGATAATGTTAATGACACCCCCAGTAGCATCTGCACCATATACAGAGGCACCAGGTCCTTTAATCACTTCAATTTTATCGACATTTTCCATATTGGTGACCTGATTCAGGTTCACCCCTGTGGATTTTGTCCCTTTTTTACTATTAGATCCTACACGTGTACTTGCCGCATTATCTACACGACGACCATCGACACAAACAATAACGCGAGTATCCCCGTTAATGGATACGCCATTGTTATAGAATTCGTATCCATATTCCCCGCCGCGATACCCCGGGTTCTGGAACGTAACGCCAGGAATACGCTTAATCGCTTCCGTCAGATCCGTATAGTGACGCTTCTCGATCTCTTCTCTCGTGATGACCTTCACATCACCGCCGGTACGATAGTACGACTGCTCGGTAATGGTATCACCGAATTTGTTCTTTGTCTTATCTGCTTCGACGACAACGGCATCGAGCGTATACATATTTAAATTTTCATCGAAGGCTGCGTGAATCAGAGTACCCCCCCCGATTGTCAACATCGATGCAGCCATTAACGTTAATAATGCTTTTCTTTTCATCATCAATTTCCCTCTCGCTGCTTACCAGCGTTTTCCTATAATATAGGTAAATGTATAATCCTCAGTCGCGACCCAATCTTTCCAAGTATCTTCAAAATGCCCCAGATTGAAAGTCACAGTTCTTGTGCCACCGGCTGAAATCTTGACCAACGGCATTTTTGTCGGCATAGCGACGTACTGATACTTGCTGCCATTCGCGCGCGTGAAGGTGATCTCGGTCACAAACTGATTGATTTTCGTGATACTGAGATCCTTTCTCTTATTGGTGAATGTCCCACGCAGGCAGAGGTCGCCCTTGTCGATCCACGCCTTCTCTGCTCGCCATTCCAATATCATGGTATCCGATGACTGTGTCGCCGCCGATGCACGGGCAAACGGCAGGAAACAAAGCCCGAGCAGAAACAAGCAGGCTAAAACGATCTTCCTCATCTTTCCCTCCTTTCTTCCAAATTCATAGAAATAGATAATTTATTCCATTCCCCCACCCGTCTGTCCATGTTTCGACGGCGGAAGAGATAGAATACGCTTTGAATCAGCTAACCACAAGCTCATCATTCCAAAAGGATCATAATGATGATTTTAATGTTACATGATTGGAACTCATTTTTCAAGTATTTTTTAATTTATGTGTTATGCGCAAAAATATATGCTTTATTATTTCTCATATTTTCAATAGATGACGTTAGTATTCTGTCATTTCCAGCCAAGCCTACGACTTTGCACGCACAAGATCGCTCCATCGGACCATTTCCCTTTCCTCTTGACAATCCCCCCTTGATAGAGTATTCTTTCTCTGACAGAAACGTGAGATCCGCCCATGCTCTATGGATATCCCGAAGGGAGTCTGAAAGAAATCAGGACGGCAGCATGAATTTCCAGCCATTCGAGCAGTATCAGCTGAGCTGTATCGAGGAAAGGCCATCGGGCGCTGCATTGATTTTCTATCTGTCAAACTTTAATATCGCTTGGATTTTTATAACCGAGACGAATGCAGAGATTTCAAATCAGGATGCATCCCTCTGGGATGTATTTTTAATTTGCCTTCCTGCCAGGCTGGTATTGCCGGCAAGGGCTGGTTTCTGAAACCGCATTCATTTTGGGTGCGGTTTTTTTTATGAAAAAAGTCCGCACCCCCAAGCATTTGACGGGAAGCCCTGCTTCCGGGAAGGAATTATCATGAAAGTCATCCACACCATCAAAGAGCTGAAAGAATACGTCCACCAGTGCAAGAAGGATGGGAAATCCATCGGTCTTGTGACCACCATGGGGGCGCTTCACGAAGGACATGCGTCCCTGATTCAGGCCGCTTCCAAGGAAAATGATTTCGTCATCACTTCTGTCTTTGTCAATCCGACCCAGTTCGGACCGAACGAAGACTACGAAGCATACCCGAGAACGCTCGAGGCCGATGCGAAGGTCGCAGAAGCCGCCGGCGCAGATCTTCTCTTCGCTCCGTCTCCCGCTGAAATGTATCCGCATAAGGATATGACATGGGTGGAAGTCACCGGCCCGATCACGAAGGTCCTCTGCGGACGCACACGCCCGATCCATTTCCGCGGCGTAGCGACTGTCTGCATGAAATTCTTCAATCTGACGGAATGCGACCGTGCTTACTATGGTCTGAAGGATGCGCAGCAGACGCAGGTACTTCAGCGCATGGTGGAAGACCTCTTCATGAATGTGGAGCTCCGCCTGATGCCGATCGTCCGTGAAGCAGACGGCCTTGCGAAGTCTTCCCGAAATGTCTATCTTTCCAAGGAAGAGCGCACCGCGGCTCTTGTCCTCTCGAGAAGCCTTTCCCATGCGAAGGAAGCCTTCGAAGCCGGTGAAAGGAATAAGCAGAAGCTGATCGATCAGGTAACGAAGGAGATCGAAGCCGAACCGATGAGCGATATCGACTATGTTGAAATGTATGGCATGCCGGGTCTTCCGGAGGTCGGAGAAACGATCGAAGGTCAGGTCCTCCTCGCTCTCGCTGTCCGTTTCGGCAAGACAAGACTCATTGATAATGTAGTACTGGAGGCAGAATAATGACCTATACCATGATGCACGGCAAAATCCACCGCGCCACTGTAACCGAAGCAAATCTGGAATATATGGGAAGCATTACCATCGATGAAGACCTCTTGGATGCCGCCGGCATTCTTCCTGGCGAAAGAGTGCAGATCTGCAATAACAACAACGGCACCCGCCTGGAAACCTATACCATTCCCGGCAAACGGGGGAGCGGCGTCATCTGTTTGAACGGTGCTGCCGCCCGCTGCACCGCCATCGGAGACGTGGTCATCATCATTGCATACGCCCAGATGGATGAAAAAGAAGCCCGCGCCCTGGTACCCAAAGTGGTGATGGTGGATGAAAAGAACCGCCCCCTGAAAACCAGAGGCCCTGAAAAAGAAAGAGAAATCGGCTGATACCTGTTCTCTACATTCCTTCCGGCTCTTCCGTGAAGGATGCTCCCGGAAGGAAATCTGTCCACAAAGGAGTTTCCTATGCTCAATCAAATCGTTCGTTTTTGTACGAAATACATGTCCATCGGCGTCGTGCTGATTGGCATTTTCAGTATTTTCTGGCCGGAAGTGATGAAGCCATTCGCCCCGAAGATCCCAACGCTGCTTGGTATCATCATGTTCGGCATGGGCATGAGCCTCACCCCCGGTGATTTCAAGAATGTATTTAAGCAACCGAAGAATGTAGCGATCGGCACGGTGCTGCAGTTCATCATCATGCCGGCTGCTGCTTTCGCACTGATTCATCTCTTCGCCCTTCCGCCGGAAATCGCGATCGGCGTCGTCCTGGTCGGCTGCTGCCCCGGCGGCACGGCTTCGAATGTCATTTCCTACATCGCCAAAGCCGACGTCGCTCTCTCTGTATCCATGACGATGGTGAATACCATCCTTGCGCCATTTGTCACGCCATTCCTGGTGTGGCTCATTGCCGGTGCCTGGGTCGATATCGATTTCATGTCCATGATGATGTCCATCGTGAAGATGGTGCTCCTGCCGCTGCTCATCGGTGTCGGCATCAACTATTTCTTCCCACGTCAGGTGAAGAAGGTGAATATGATCATGCCGATGTTCTCAGCGCTGGTCGTCATCATCACGGTCGGCTGCGTGGTCTCCCTCTCCGGACGTACCATCCTTGACAACGGCCTTGTGATCCTCGCCGTCGTCATCCTGCATAACCTTTGCGGTATGCTGCTCGGCCATGTCTGCGCCCGCCGCTTCGGTCTCAATAAGGCGCAGATCCGCGCTATGACCATCGAGGTCGGCATGCAAAATTCCGGTCTGGCTTCCACGCTGGCTCTCATGTACTTCACAGCGGCCGGCGGCATCGCGGGCGCCATTTTCTCCGTCTGGCACAACGTGTCCGGCTCCCTCTTCGCCTCCTACTGTGTAGGCAAGGATGAAGAAGCGGAGAAGGAGACGAAGATTTCTTCTGCTGTTGAAATGAAATGATCCACGCATGAAAAAAGAGATTCCGATTTTTCGGAATCTCTTTTTGCGTGCGGGATCATATTTCTGCTTTACTTCTTATTCGGAAAACAATTCATTGTCCTTCAATCGAATAAGCAAATCCCCCAACAAATGTCCCGCTAAGTCAGGATGTAAACCATAGTGAGAATTCATTTCATTCACAATCTCAACATTTCCAAATCCTTTCTTTAGCAAGTTCAGGATATAAGCCGTTTCTTTATTTACAACATAGACATCTTCTCCACCATTTTTAAAAATTGCCAATTCCGTACCACTCATTTCTACAATTTCATAATCAACCAGTAATCTGCTTTTCGTCATTCTTTTTCACCTGCTCTTCAAATAAACGGTAATATCTCCCTTTCTTTTTCATAAGTTCTTCATGAGAGCCATTTTCTTGCACGATTCCTTCGTCAAGCACATAAATCTTGTCCGCTTTTCTAACAGAAGACAGCCGGTGCGAAATAATAATAACTACTTTGGTCCTTGATAATTCTCGTAACGTCTGTTGTACTATTTTCTCCGTTTCTGTATCCAACGCTGATGTAGCCTCATCAAAAATATAAATGCTCCCATTCTTCAACAAGGCCCTGGCTAAATTGATACGCTGCCGTTCACCGCCAGACACCGTTGTTTCTAAGTTCCAAGCCTTCTCATTTTGTTCAAATCTTTTTTGCATTTCCTGAATGCCCGTTCGAGCAATCACTTTAGAAACATCTTCATCACTCACCCTTTCAGGCGCTTCATATAAAATATTTTCACGTAAAGTTCTATGAAATAGCGGCGCGTCTTGTGGGATATACGAAATTAGAGATCTCATCGACTGTCCGTTTATCTGGTTTACATCATTTCCATTCCATAGAATTTTCCCTTCCTCCACTTGATAAAGTCCAAGCAAAAGCTTGATAATAGTTGACTTTCCTGCTCCACTTTTCCCTACAATAGCGGTGATTTCCCCTGGTTTAAATGACATGGAAACTCCTTGGAGTATACGCTGATTGTTATAGCTGAATTTTACATTTTGCAGCTCAATTTTCCCTCTACTCTCCATCTGCCCCTTTTCATCAGCAGATGTCTTTCTCTCGGGAATATGTCGTTTCAACTCATCGACTCGCTCCATGGCACCTTCCCCAATTTTGAACAAAGGTATTAAGGGAACTGCCCCTACAAAAGCACTGCTCAATTTTTTATAAAACAGCAGGAATGCGGTGATTTCCCCTATCGTCATCTTTCCGTAATACATCGATACTCCGCCTAGAACAATGATAATCATATAGCTGGCATCTTCTGACATACGCGTGAGCAATGAACGAATATAATTGATTTCGTCCCGTTTGTTCCAGGTACCATAATACTGTTTCAAGCATTCCTGAAAGCGCTGACTTTCTTCTTTTTCCTTTCCAGCTGCTTTAATAATCAAAATATTTTTCAAAACATCCTGTAGCTCACTCGAAGCAATAGCTCTTGCTTCATTATGTTCCTTATATAATTGTTTTAAAGGAAAATAGAAATTACTGAACAAATCCAGACATTTCAGCAGAACCGCACCAATTCCAAGCCATACATTTAAATAAAACATACAGAATAAAATAACAAATGATTCTGCAATGGCTAAAAGTCCTTCCACTAAATGATGAGGCATCATTCCTTCTAAGTTGAAAACATCATCAGTTTGCCTTGCCATAAGGTAGCCAACAGAAAACTGGTTAAAAAATGCCAAAGGTGCTGATAAAATAGTCTGAAAAATTGAAAGTTGTATATTTTCCATTCCAGAGAGCATAGAGAATAAGCCGATCCGCATCTTCTCGTAACTTACTGCATATTTCAGAATAAAAATAGCGAGCCATAAAAGTCCAAGCTGCCAAATTTCTGTTTTGACTTCATTTGACAAGAATGCGTCCATTATATGTCCAGCCAGCACGGGCTCCACTATATCTAAACCCATGTATATAATGCCTAATAGAGCCAAATAGAAAAAGAGCCGATAGGGATGCCTCAAATGCTGAACTATTTTCCTTATATTTCGGAATTTGGCTTCCATGGTCCCTCCACCATTCGTTTTAAAATATGTGCCCTATAGCAATCTCTATTTGAAGGTTTTCCCGAATTTCCATTCTCATACTTCAATTTAGGGTTACAAGATGAGCAGAATTTACGATAACAGCAGCGATCACAAACCGTTTCAATATCTATATTTTTCCCTCTCTCTTCAAACATTTTTTCCCAGCAACGTTCAAATCCAAGTTTTAAGACATTGTACTTATTCCCATCGCATAATTCACAGAGATACATGTTACCATATGGATCTATCGAAAACGAATTTAATCCCGCTGCACATTTCTTTCCTAAAAGGCAACTACCATTTTGAATTTTATCTGATAACATCTGAATATCACCAAACTTAAACTGATAATCAATTACATCAATTAAACGGAGTTGATAGCGTTTGCTGGCTCTACTGCCGTCATTATAATTGATGATATTGTAATAAAAGAAGTAAGAAATCTTATATTTTTGAAAAAATATATACATCTGGTCAAGCTCGTGCTGATTTATAGTATTAGCTATCACTTTTACTTTGATCCGAATATGTTGCTTTATTAAAGTATGAATACTTTGCATAACTTTTGAAAAAGCATTAGCGCTTCGGGTAAAGCGATAATAAGAGTTTTCAGAAAATCCATATAAAGTTAGACTAATGCACATTGGTGGATGATCTTTGAGAAAGTCTATCATTTCAATGCACAACATACTTATATTTGACAAAATCGTTATTTTAAAATTCTTCTCATAAGCATATAAATAGATTCTCCAAAAATCAGATCTAGCAAGTACTTCGCCACCCGTAAAAGTGATAGTTAAGATACCTTGTATCTTTAACATGTCTATGATTTTAAACCAATCTTTTGTATTTAGTTCTTGCTTTGGTGATATGCCTTTTTCTGGCGTTTGATAACAATGCACACATCGAAAATTACATTGATACGTCAATTTTAAGATCGCATGTATTGGTTTTCTTTCATCCCGCATTTTTTCCATCAGTACCGATATATGCATTTTGCACTCTCCTTTAATGTAAATATAAAGAAGCATTGATTAAATCGTTATTCGATTTTACTCTTGTATTTTCATACAACACTTGTGAAACCGAACCCGCGATTTAATCAACGTTTCCACAGAAATCTACTGCGCAAAACATTCATTACCTGACTAAGATCTGATTAATTAGGCCAGGGGTTGTCATCACCACCATTACAGGAGCAATGATGCTCTACAACTTTAAGTAAAGAAATTTTCTCAAATACAATTTCAAAAGTTACATGTTTTGATTCCATAAGAATTCCTCCCCAAAATACAAGCACCATACAACACGCAGTAAATTCTATTTCTTGATTATAAAAGGAATATTATAATAAATCAAGTGTAATTTTAATGTTTATTTTAATTTAAACAAATTTTCTAATAATACAAAAAGGACCCCGAATAATCAGGGTCCTTTTTGTATTATTATCTTTCATTACACAGAAAAGAGCTTCATGCGCTCGTGCTGCTCTTTCTCGATCACGATCGGTACAAGGCCTTCATGGAGACAGAACCAGATCATCAGCGCGCGCCCAGTCCGCCCATTCCCATCCGCAAAAAGATAATTGCGCTCAAAACGCAAGTGTTGGCTCATAATAATTTCCACCTTATCCGCGTCGTTCTTCGCCCCGTATGCTCCTCCAGATACGGCAAGGGCTTTCTGTAATTCAGAACTTCATTCAGCTCTCGAAGATCCATCGGGCGCGGGATGAACTGGTCAATAAGTACACTTTTCGTTTCGCCCTGCGTGAGGGAGTTTCCCTCGATGGCTGTACTGTGGTGCGCCATGCGTACCATCAGGTCGAGCATGTATTCTGGGTTCATAGATTCACCAGCTTTCGGAACAGCTAAGGAAATACTGATTCAATCGTTGTCTGATTTGATCAGTGTTTCCCTAAACATAGGAGGTAAAACGACAAGGACACCTCCTCTACCCGATCCGCAGCACACGCCTCCCCTCTTCCCAGCCGCTCAGGTGGCGGAGAAAGAAGCGGGCGATGATGCCGGTGATGAAGACGGAAATCAGCGTGCCTTCACGTACGCCCTCAATGCTCCCGATTTGTACATAGGAGAGACAGACGGCGAGCGTCACGAGGATCCCATCGTTTGCGATCTTGACCTTGCCGAAGTCCAGGTGATAGGTATCTGAAATGGTATAGACGAGTCCCTCCCCCGGAAGCTTCAGGACGTCTGCGATGCCCTGAAGTGCCACCCCCAGAGAAACCATGGACGCACCGAGTAAGAGAATGATGAGCTTTTGCCAGTAAGCGTCCGGCGTGATGTTTCCGAAAGCCTGCATACAAAGGTCGATGAAGGCCGCAAAAATCATCGTCATGGGCGCCTGCAGCAGTTGCACCTTCGGAAAGTCCTTTTTCAATATCAGCATCTGTCCCAGAAGGAAGACCATATTGACCGTAAAGGTCGTCTCCCCGAACGTGAAAGGAAATGTCCCGCTCATGACATAGGGCAAGCTGGAGATCGGAGAAGTCCCGAGAAAGCTTTTCACCACCAAGACGATCCCGGCGGACTGGATCCATAAAGCCACTAAAAAAAGCAGCCAACGGCTGACAACAGACATGTTATTCCTCCCTTTATAATATGATATATGTCTATTGTACGGCGCAGGCTGCCTACATGTCAAAGTAAGTGTCAAGTTTTACTCGGTAATTCATTTGATTGTCGATAATTACTATCTCCGCGGCTTCGGTAATTTACTTTAATCTTTGTACTATAACCTTTCAAACAATGCACCTGAATGTATCTAGTGCCACCCTTCAAAGTCGAATATTTATTTTTGCCGTTGCTCTTTTTATAACCTGTAATAGCAACCTTCTTTTTTTTATTTTTTCCTTTCATCCACCATTTAGCAGCTTTAACTTTTACTTTTTTAACACATAAATCTTCATAATCAGGAAGACTTCTAATTGTTATTGTTATTTTGTCCTTATTTTTTATTTGTTCATCCTTTAAGCTGATTTTAAAAGACTTTTTATTGTTAATCTGTTTGCTAAAAACTTTCATTCCATCTTTTCCATCTACAATTACTCTGAAATTAGATGTTGAGCTTTTACCACTTATGTAATAGCCCTCATATACTTTATCTATCTTACATTTACTCTTTGCCTGTGCCTACACATTAACGCATAAAGTCAATACTATTACAATCATCATTAATCCTAAAATTTTCTTTGTTAATTTCTTCATATTATTTTTCATCATTTTCTCCAATACTTTCTTCTAATATATCTCTAATCATTTTATCTACATCTGTGTAGACATTTCTGCGATTTGAACAGTTTTTTAATAATTCTGTTTCTTTCATTGCTTCAAAAGTTTCATCATTTAGTACATTCTCTTTCATAACAATATTTTCTTTTTTATCTTTCATTATAATCTCTCCATATACATACCATTTACTTTTATATTGTAGAACATTATTTTTCTAATCTCAATAAAATCATATTTTTGCTACAATATATTTATTTAATTTTCCGCCATATCACTAAGTCCATTAAAATCAAGACAACTAAAATCAAATAATTTTTCTAGTTGAAATTCCCCTAAAAATATTGTATTCTTTACTTGTAAATTGAAAATCGTCCATGCGACTGGCGGATAAGTGGAGTTCACCACAGGGAGCATGGTTTTAAGAATGTAAGTCGACCGCCTGGGCAACCTCTCTGGTTACCCAGGTGGTTTTGTTATTTTAAGGAGGATTTATTAAATGGAAATGTTATCTCTTGAAAATGAATTAAAAGAAAATTTATATCCGGGACGTGGAATTGTTATT
>OLOW01001590.1_pt1 | contig 15905 bp, 14 predicted proteins | sample 1672801 | NCBI WGS metagenome assembly OLOW01 (sample SAMEA3136725, study PRJEB25190) | human gut metagenome | biome: human gut; feature: human-associated habitat; material: faeces | place: Austria | collected 2013 | reverse complement strand
AATGCACGGATGGCAAGGATGTTTCCAAGGTCAGAAAGAAGGTTGCACTGATGGAAGCCAATTTGAAAGAACTGGACGAACAGGAACAGAAATACTCCGCCGAATTGGAAACCACTCTTGCCGAATATGCCGAGCTGAAAACACAAGGCGAACAATTCGACCCGGTGGAGCTGTATGATGCTCGGCAGGCAATACGCCATGAAAAGGAGCAGAATGTAATTAACCGGGTACAGCGTGCTTACGGGGATAAGTATAACCCGCTTACTATGTTCGACAGCAAGCGGGAGGCATCCATGCTTCTTCGTGAATATGCAGATGAACAGGCGGTGCAAAAGATGAAACGGGAACAACAGCAAAAAATAAAACCTGACTTTCGTCGCAATCAATCAACGAAAGAAAAGCGGCGAGTTGATTGGGAACGTTAATTTGCTTAACTGTAAGCGAAGACTTGCTTTCCAGGTTCCCAAAGACGACACAAAAGAAAGCTATGGGCTGATTGTATATCTTTACGCAGGCGGCTTTGCCACAGGAGATAAAACTGATGACGCAAAAATGTTGTAGTGGCTCTACTCTCTTGGATATGTGACGGCGGGTATCAACTACATGTTGTTCAATGAGGAATACCCCGATGCAAATATCTATGCACAGTCACTGGAGATGCTTTGCCGTGGTGCCCATTCAGATGGAGCCGGACACGGTGATCTACTTCTATCCCTGGTGGGACCTGTAAGCGGCGACGCGATCTGGCGGCGGGCAGTATCTGTCCGCCGCCCCTTGTATCCTGAAAACCACTCACTGGGCGAGTGGTTTTCGGGATACAAAAAGGGAAGGCCCGTACGGGCCTTCCCTTGCTTTTCATTGATCGGTACGCGGGCAGGCTGTTGCCCGCAGGACGGTCATTTGCGTTTGGCGGAGTCCACCACCACCGCCTGGGCGGCGGCCAGCTTCAGGTCGTGGCGCAGGCGCAGGGGCGGCAGCTGCTGGCGCAGCAGCTCCACGGACAGGCCGTACTGCTTGGACAGCTCGGCGTACTTGGCGTCCACGTCCGCCTCGGTGATGTCGATGCCCTCCCGGCGTGCGATCTCGGTCATGGCCAGCTCATAGCGCGCCGCCGCGGCGGCCTGCTCGCGGGCGTGGTCACGCAGCTGCTCCATCGTGGTGTTCCCCATCTCCAGATACTGCTCCAGGGACACGCCCTGGGCCTGCAGGTGGCCGCGCAGCTCGTTGATCAGCCCGTCCAGCTGGTTCTCCACCATGGCGGCGGGAATGGTAACGGTCATGGCCTCCGTCACCTGGCAGATCAGGTCGTTGGCGAACTGCTCGGCGGCCTGGGCCTGCTTTTTCTGCACCGCCGTCTCCATGACGGCCCGGCGCAGGGCAGAGACATCAGCAAAGCCCTGCCGGCGGGCGAAATCATCGTCCCACTCCGGCATGGCCCGCCGGGTGATCTGGTGGACCTTGATATGGAACACCGCGTCCTTGCCGGCCAGCTCCGGGACGTACTCCGTGGGGAAGGTGACCTTTACGTCGCGCTCCTCGCCCACGGCGGCGCCGGCCACCTGCTCCTCAAAGCCGGGAATGAAGTAGCCGCTGCCCAGCAGCAGGGGATACTGCTCGCCCTTGCCGCCCTCAAAGGGCACGCCGTCCACAAAGCCCTCGAAGTCCAGCGTCACCTCGTCGCCCATGGCGGCTCTTTCCGGATGCTGCACATCGGGGTTGGCCCGGGCGTACTCGTCCAGGGCGGCCTCGGTATCGTCATTGCTCAGCTCCACCTGGGGATAGACGGCGGACAGGCCCTTGTACTGGCCCAGCTCCACCTCCGGGTACAGATCGATAACGGCGGCGAAGGTGTAGCCGTCGGGGCCGATGGTCTCCACCGACAGGGTGGGGGTCCCGGCGATCTGGATATCGCTCTGGCTGATGGCCTCCACCAGCGCCTGGGGATAGGTGTCGTTGACGGCCTCCTGGTACAAAAACTCGGGGCCGTAGGCCTTTTCCAGGTTTTCACGGGTAGGCTCGCCGGCCACGGGGCAGACGGACTTGACGCCCTGGTAGCATTTGGCCAGGGACGCCTGCCAGGTGTCCTTGTCCACGGCGATAGTCAGGCGCACCTGGCGCTGTTCGGGAAGCTCCTCCCGTTTGATGATCTGCATGGCAGTTCCTCCTGTGTCTGTATTGGAGACAGTATACTATACGCCGCCCCGGTTTGTCCAGTCCGTTCAACACCTGCGGTGATTTGCCTGAGTTGTAAAAATTCTGTGATATTTGCGGGGCGGGGGTTGCCTTTTCCGGGGCGGTTCTGGTACAATACGGGATACGAAATCATCAAGTCTGTCGGAGTGGTCGTATGCAGGTGATCAAGCAATTCTTCAAAACCCATCCCCACGCCTGGTGGGGCGCGTATCTGCCGGTCTATCTGGCGATGTTTTTTACCATCGAGCACTTTATTACCGATAACTACTGGGCCACACAGACGGTGCTGGACACCTATATCCCCTTCTGCGAGTGGTTCATCTTCCCCTATGTGTCCTGGAGCCCGCTGCTGGTGGTGCTGGGCATCTATCTGATCCTGAAGGACGCCGAGGGCTTCCGCCGGTATATGTGGTTCATCATGGTGACGTTCACAACGGCGGTGGTGTTCTGCATTCTGGTGCCCAACGGGCAGGATCTGCGTCCGGCGGTGATGGCGCACCACAATGCCGCCACCTGGCTGGTGGAGTACACCTATTCCATCGACACCAACACCAACGTCTTCCCCAGCGTGCATATTCTGGGCTGCATGGCGGCTGTGGCGGCGGTGTGGCACACGCCGGGACTGCGGAAGCCCGGCTGGCGCTGGGGCGTAACGCTGTACGCTATCCTCATCATGGCGGCCACCGTGTTCGTCAAGCAGCACGCGGCCATCGATGTGCTGGCCGGACTGCTGACCGGCGCCATCGCCTATGTGTTCGTGTATGTCATCGTTGGCCGGCGCCGCGACAGGCGGCTGGACCGGGATTGCTGAAAAAGCGCCCTGCGGGGCGCTTTTTTGCGGCCTTTTTGCGGCGGCAACTTGACAAGTCACATGGCGGCGGGTAAAATGTGAAGTTGGCACACACCCTATATACTAACAAAGGAATGGTATAAAGCTATGGCTAAGGATCAGAGAAATGTAGAGGCGATCACCCCCATGGAGGAGGATTTCGCCAAGTGGTATACGGATATCTGCCTGAAGGCGGAGCTGGTGGACTACGCCAGCGTCAAGGGCTTTCTGATCCTTCGACCTTACGGCTATGCCATTTGGGAGAATATCCAGAAGTACATGGACGCGGAGTTCAAGAAGACCGGCCACGTGAACGTGGCCATGCCGGTGCTGATCCCCGAGAGCCTGCTGAAAAAAGAGGGTGAGCTGGTGGCCGGCTTCGCCCCGGAGGTAGCCTGGGTCACCCATGGCGGCAGCGAACAGCTGGAGGAGCGTCTGGCCTTCCGCCCCACGTCCGAGACTATGTTCTGCGACCACTGGAGCCACGTGCTGCACAGCTACCGTGAGCTGCCCATGCTGTACAACCAGTGGTGCTCCGTCATCCGCTGGGAGAAGACCACCCGCCCGTTCCTGCGGAGCCGCGAGTTCTGGTGGCAGGAGGGCCACACCATCCACGAGACGGCCGCCGAGGCCGAGGCCGAGACGGAGCAGCAGCTGAACTGCTACGCCGACGTGTGCAAAAACGCGCTGGCCATGCCCGTGGTGAAGGGCCGCAAGACCGACAAGGAGAAATTCGCCGGTGCCGAGGCCACCTATACCATCGAGTGCATGATGAAGGACCACAAGGCCCTGCAGTCCGGCACCAGCCACTTCTTCGGCGACAAATTCTCCCGGGCCTACGACGTGACGTTCACCGGCCGGGACAATACCCTGCAATATCCCTTCCAGACCAGCTGGGGCGCGTCCACCCGCCTGATCGGCGCCATCATTATGACCCACAGCGACAACCACGGTCTGGTGCTGCCCCCGGTGATCGCTCCCACCCAGGTGGTGGTGATCCCCATCGCCCAGCACAAGGAGGGCGTGCTGGAGGCTGCCGCCGGTCTGCGCGACCGCCTGACCGCCGCCGGTATCCGCGTCAGCATGGACGACAGCGACCAGTCCGCCGGCTGGAAGTTCGCCCAGTATGAGATGAAGGGCGTGCCCCTGCGTGTGGAGATCGGCCCCAAGGACATGGAGAAGGGGCAGTGCTGCATCGCCCGCCGCGACACCGGTGAAAAGACCTTCGTGCCCCTGACGGAGCTGGAGAACGCCGTGAAGCAGCTGCTGCAGGACGTCCACGACAACCTGTACGCCATGGCGGAGAAGAACCTGGAGGACAACACCTTCGATATGACCTCCTGGGAGGAGGTCAAGGAGATGGCCCAGGGTAAGGGCGGCTTCGCCCGTACCAAGTGGTGCGGCAGCCTGGAGTGCGAGCTGGCCATGAAGGAGAAGGCCGGCGTGTCCAGCCGCTGCATGCCGCTGAAGCAGTCCGGCACCGAGGGAAAGTGCGTCATGTGCGGCAAGCCCGCCACCACCGACATCTACTGGGGCGTGGCGTACTAAGAAGAATCAAAAAAGAACAGTCCGTGAAGGACTGTTCTTTTTTTGCTATGCTTTCTCCCAGTCCGCGGTGAGGGTGACAGAGACGGTGGTACGCCAGTCCGTTTCGCCGTCGGCGGTTTTGGCAAAGAAGGCGGAGGCGGGCAGAAGGTCCACCCTCTCCCCTGCCGCGTTCAGCCAGCCGGTGAAGCGATAGCCGTCGCGGGTGGGCTGCGGGTAGGCGCACAGGTACACGTTGCCGCCGGAGGCCATAGGCACCGCCGCCTCATAGGTAACGGCATTGATGCCGTCGTCCAGGGTCAGGGACCAGGGATAGCGGCTCTGCTCCGTCATCCGCCAGGCGGCGCGGAGCACGATCGACCTCTCCCCTGTATCTCCGGGTCTGATGGACGCCGCGAAGTCCGCTGTCAGGGGGTCCGGCACCGTCGTCCAGACCTTTCCGCCGGCGGTGTCATACCGGCCCGCCCAGCCCAGGAACGCATAGCTGCCATCGGACGGCGTCTCCGGCTGCGGCAGCGCCAGGGGCGTATCGGACAGCGCGGCCATGTCCACGGTACCCTCGGCCAGGATCAGGGGCACGCCGCTGTCGTCGAAGGTATCGTTGTATATGGTATAGTGCAGAACACCGGCAAGGGGCTCCGGCTCCGGTTCCGGCGGAACATACGGCTCCTGCTGGACCGGCGGGGTGTCCGGCGTTGCGGGGACGGGATCCTCCGCTGTGCCGCCGCCGGTGACGGCCACCGCCGTCATGGCCGACAGGCCCACCAGCATAATGGCGATCTTTTTCCACTTGGCGGTCTTCTTTTTCAGCGCGGTGGCACTTTCCGCGGCGGAGGCCTCGCCGGGAAGGACGGTGTCCGGCGGCAGGACCTCCGGCGGGAGGGCAGCGCACTCCGGTGGAGGGGCGGCGTGCTCCTGCGCCAGGGTGAACTCCTTGTTCTTCTCTTCCATGGCTTATTTCATGTGTACGTCCATCTGAGGGAAGGGGCACTCCACACCCAGACGGCGGAAGCCCAACAGCAGATCACGGTTCAGGGCGCGGGCGCCGGCGTAGATGTTCTTCTCCGCCACCTTCACCCAGAAGCGCAGGACGATGCCGGAGGCGTCCAGCGTCTGGACGCCCAGGTACTGGGGCACATCCAGCATCACGTCGCCCCGGGCGCGGAAAATCTCCTCCAGCAGGGTGGGCAGCTGCGCCTCCAGCTTCTCCAGGTCTGTCTCATAGGGGATGGAGATATCGCTGACAGACCAGGAGTTGTTATCGGAACGGTTGAGGATATTCTTCATCTCCGAGTTGTTGATGATCTTCACATTGCCGCCGCCGTCGGTGATGGAGGTGGTGCGGATTCCGATCTTGGTGACCACGCCCCGGAAACCGTTGACCTCCACGATGTCGCCCACGTTGTACTGGTTCTCCAGCAGCATGAAGGCACCGATGACCACGTCAGCGATGAGACTCTCGGCGCTGAAGCCGACCACCAGGGCCAGCACGCCGACGCTGGCGATGATGGTGCCCACGTTAACGCCCAGCAGGGACAGACTCTGGCAGACGATGATGATGCCGGCCACATATTTGACCAGGCTGCTCAGCAGCGACAGCACAGACCCGCCGCGGTGGGTGCGGGGCTTGATACCGTGCAGAATGAAGATGACCAGGTTGGACACCAGCAGCACCAGCAGGACCATGACAGCCAGCTTCAGCAGTGCGGTGAGCTTCAGAGAAAAAACAGCCTTCAGCTCCGTGAAGTCAACGATGTCGGTGAAATAGCCCAGGGCCACCACCGCCGCCAGAAGCAGCAGGTAGACAAGCATACGCACAGGCGACTTTTTTGTGCCATCGGATCTCATATCAAGTGACCTCCCCGTTTCATTTGTGTCAATGGTATCTTACCACAAAGTGACAGAAAGTGCAACGAAATACCGGCTGTGTCCACTGGCGGAAAGCGGAAATGCGCCGCAAAATGCACGGAAAACGGCGGCGCGGTACCGGGAATGACCGGTGGACGGATTTTTTACAAAAGAGCTCTTGACAACGGCGCCGCAAGGTATTATAATCGGCGCTCTGAGAGAGATAATTGTCTATACTACACAAAAGAAGGGAGCGATTTCTGTGAAAACAGCACATAAAAGAAGGGAGCCCATCGACTTGACCCAGGGGCCGTGCTGGAAGGTGATCCTCCTGTTTTCTCTGCCGGTGATCCTGTCCTACCTTTTGCAGCAGGTGTACTCCATCAGCGACGCGGCCATCGTTGGTCAGACGCTGACCGCCGCCGAGGTGGCCGGCGTCAACGATACCAATTCTCTGGTGTTCATCTTTTTGCAGTTCGCCTTCGGCGTCAGCGCGGGCTTCTGCGTCATCACGTCCTACTATGTGGGCATGCACGACGAACGGGGCGTACGGCGCTCGCTGGCCACGCAGCTGCTGCTGTCCGCCGCGCTGACGGTGGTGAGGGCGCCCTGCATCTGGTCACGAACGCCCAGTGCGACAGACTCGTCATGATTGGCTTCCGGTCCCCCTGGATTCTTCTGCCAGGGGATGCTGCCAAGCTGTCTGAGGAGGAGCTTTTTGGCGCACTGTGTCACGAAATCTGCCACTTCCAGCGGCGGGACATGTGGCGCAAGATTGGTTTTCTCTCCCTGCGCTGCCTATTCTGGTGGAACCCCGCTGCCTATTTGATGGCCCGGAAGGGAGAGCACCTGATGGAACTGGAGTGTGACCGGCTGGTGTGCCAGCATCTGAGCAGCACCGAACAGCTGAGCTACCTGAACGCCATCAAAAAAATGATCCAGCCTGGCTCCCCCAACGGGGATAAAATCCCCATGGGCTTTGTGGGACGGACTTCCAAAAAAATGTTGCTGCAGCGCTTCCGGGTTGCCCTGCATCCCCAACGTGCCCTGTCCAGGAAGGCATTGATTTTAATTGCAATCTTGTGTGTTCTTGCATTTTTGGCTTCATATTGTTTCATCCTACAGCCGGCCTCCCACCCCACATCGGAGGACCTGGGGAATAGCCAGGTCATTCCAGGTCCAGCAGAAACTTCCTTTATCTTACATGAATCAGACGGGACATACTCTCTATTTATTGATGGAATCATGCGTGATATTCTGACTGCAGCAGAAATCATGACTGAACCATACTGTACATATGAAATTGTTGAAATTGGAGGTTGATTGATTGTGTTGATTACAAGAGCTCAAAAAGCTGAATGGCATTATCGGAACTACAATGGAAAATGCCAAAAGCGCCTTTGGTCTGTCACAGAGAGCAGATGGTTGACCGACTGGATTGACTGCAACTAAGTCCGCCGCCTTTCCCCGGTAAGCCCCATTCCTTAGGATCAACAACATATGCAGCAGATGCCGACGCTGCAGAATGGGCATTTGCTACGTATGTGTTGATCCTTTTTATTTTTGCCTAATATGCAGCAGCAATCAAAAGGCCGTCAAGGCAACCGCACGAACTGATTAACTGATTTTCATCGATCCTGCACTTTACCAATGTCGCGAACTTAAGGATAAACGAACAGCTTCGCTTTTGACACTGGCGCTTTCGCGCCAGTGTGATCGTGAAATATTTTACGCACCTAACCTGTTGGCATTGGGCCATACTTACAGTTAAATATTCTTACAACCCATCCGGTTTTATTTTTTGGCATTTTGCTCAAAATCCTGTTGACAAATGTAATGGTATATGCTATTCTGTCTACAGAAATGATGCGCAGCATCATTTCTGGCCGGAATTCCAAGTCTCAGCGTAATAAGCCCTCCCCTTAGGATCAGCTTCATGCAAAGCGGATGTTTGCGCTGCAGAGCAAACCAACGCGGCGGATGGGTTGATCACCGTCCTTGCAGCCTATGGATCGCAATGTCCCGCGCTTACCCCATCTGTGGCTGTGAGGATGCATCCGGATCCACCCCCAATCAGCCGTAAAGGCAATACGAAAGGAGCCCATTATGAAAAAAACCCACCGTAGCCGCATTGTCCTCCTGGTTCTGATTCTCTCCCTCTGTGTCTCCGCTCTGTGCTCGCAAGCTTTTGCCGTCACCTCGTATGTGTACGAATTGGCAGCGAAAGGGACCTCCAGTGATATCGGCAACGTCCGATACAAGGAAGACGCGCAAGAAGCCAAAGTCATGCCTTCCAGCGGTGCATATTACGGAAATGGCGCTCGTTATTTCATCAAAAACACGACAAGTACCGGTGTTTTCAAAGCCTCCGCGACCGGATACACCGACCGCTTCGACCTGATCACCTTCTACATTTCATATAAGCCCGCTTATGCTAAGGCAGGAACATATATGAGAATGGGTATTTACAGCTATACACAAAGTACAAGCTACACCGTCAGCGTAAACGGCAATTGGATGCCATAATCTTAGATTCTGCATAGATTTTACACATTTCACTAGGGCAGTTTGCAATATGTTTGTAAGCTGCCCTAGCAGCAATTGAGGTATCCAAATGGAAAAAAGCAAAAAATGGTCCGGAGTCGTTTTAGCCTGCATGATTTTACTATCACTATGGGGCTGTGACCATGAAGAAAAAAGCATACAGCCGGTAGATGTTGACACAGTTCTGAACTGGCAGATACCGGCAGAAACCATGCCCAAATCAAAGGAATTACCCATCTTATCGTCTCACCCGGTCCTGATATCTGAAGCAGCATTAGAAAATGCCGTAAAAACCTTTATGGAAAGCAAGCATTTCACCTACACTGCCAGCCCTCCGCAAACCTGGGATTCTCCTGTCTCTTATTTTTTTACTACATGGTCTGATCATCTTTACCAAGCGGGAAAGGATGGAAACGCATCCTACTCCCTCAATCTGGATGGCGAAGGAAATATCGTTTCATTTGGCCTTTCTCTTAGTACTTTTGAAAACAGCTACATCCGCCAAACCTTCGTTTTGCCAGATAAGGAGACAATCCCCAGCCATGCCTATACCTCAGATCGTTTCCAACAAGGCGTGGACCTGGATTTCCTCAGCTGTGAGGAAGCAAAAGCAAAGACCAGGGAATTTTTGGGGAACCTCGGCCTGCCAGTGGACAACCTGGAATTCACCATCTACACCATTGACCTGGAAACCCTCCAAACTGTGGCTGATGAGATGTACGCCGCCGGCCGGCTTGAAGTAATCCCTGCGTCAACGACCCCTTCTGGCCAAGTGAAGGAGGGCAGCACCATGATGTACAAGCAGTACGCCAAAAAAGACGAGTGCTATTATATCATCGTCCGGTTTACCTATGAAGGCATCCCCCTCTATGATGACGAGGTGGGACTCTCCGATGGCACCAGCAGCGCCACAATGGGGAAGATGGATGGTGAGAATCCCCCGTTTACAATGGCTGGGCCAGTCTGTCACCTGCTGCTGGAGCAGGACGGCTTCACCTATGCGTGGCTTAGTACCGGAGTATGCCTGAATTTCGAAGCCGAGGGGAAGCCCAAAGCCGTCCTCACCTTCCAGGAGGCCCGGGAGGCCCTGGCGTCCCTCTACGCCGGGCAGGTCATTGTAAAGCCGGACGCGGTGCAGAAGCTGGAGCTGTGCTACATTCCCATATACCACGAGGAGAGCAAGAGCTTCACCCTGGTCCCCGCCTGGCATGCGGAGCTGTATACATATCCTTACCAAGAGGACCCAGACCACATCCGGGTAGCGCAGGTCTTCCTGGACGCCTACGATGGCCACCAGCTCTATCCGCCGGAGGAGGTGCCTACCGATGCTGCGTCATGACCTGCGCCGGGCCCTGCTCTCCCCCAGGACCCTTTTCGTCGCCCTGGCCTATGGCGTGCTGTTGAGCCTGGGCGCCACAGAGACCTGGAACGACAGCGCCGCCTACCAGTTCGCCTTTTCCTACAAAACCGGATTTTACATCCTGTTTTACCTCTGCGCCGTGCTGCCCTATGGTTGCGGCTACCTGGAGGACCGGCTCAGCGGCTACTGGCGGTTCCTCCAGACCCGGTGCAGCTCCACCCGCTACTCCGTCTCCAAGGTCCTGGTCACGGCCCTCTCCGGCGCGCTGGTGGTTCTGGCCGGGTCCTTTCTCTTTGTGGTCATTCTGCGGCTGCAATACCCGGCGGACAACGACTTCCGGGTGGACTACAGCGGGTATGACGCCATCATCTCCATGGGGCGTCCTTACCTGTACTTCTTTGTGAAATCCCTGCTTTCCGCCGCTCTGGGCAGCGCCTTTGCGGTGGTGGCCCTGTACCTGTCCACCTTCCTGCGGAACATGATCGCCACCTTGGCGGTCCCTCTGGTGCTGTACTATACGATCAACGAACTGACAGTATTCGGCCTGATTCCTGATTTTTTAAGCCCCACCGTCATGATGTACCGCCCCCCTCTGAGCAGCCTGAACATGGCCGGAAACGTGGCGTACACCCTGCTACTCTGCCTGGCGGTGATCCTGTTGATGGGATGGCTCTTCGACGAGCGGGTGAGAAAGGAGTTCGAACATGGTTAGTCTGCGATGCTGCGCCATGCAGTTCCGGAAATGGCGGGCCTCCCTGCGGGTGATCACGGTGTTCATCTTCCTGGCGATCTTCGCCTATGACGCCAACTGGAATGTGCTGACCTTTTCCCGGACCTCTGGCGTCCCCGTGACCCCCTGGGTTTATCCCGCCGTGTTCTCAGACCGGTACCTGATGATGTGCATTTGCCTGGCGGTGATGGTGCTGTTCTGCGACGCTCCCTTCCTGGACCGGCACCAGCCCTACCTCATTCTCCGGTCGGGCCGGGGACACTGGGCCCTGGGCACCGCCGGGTACCTCCTGGCCAGCAGCGCGGTGGTCTCCGCCTCCATCTTCCTGATGGGGATGCTCCTGGGCATGGACACCCTCACCTTCTCCACCGGTTGGGGAAGCGTGCTGCAAAGTGTGGCGGGCAAGTCCATCATACCCACCCGTATCCTGGCGCTGTATTCACCTCTGGCCGCCTGTGGTCTGGCCATGCTGCTGTCGTCTTTGATTTTCTGCTTCCTGGGGCTGCTGTTTTTCCTGTGCAATCTCCTGGCGCCCCCTGTGGTGGGAACTTTGGCCGTAGGGGCGTTTTGCGTGCTGGACTTCTTCAGCCTGTTCTTCCTCCATGACGCCCCATGGCTGCTGCACCTCTCCCCAGTCTCTTGGGCAAACCTGAACCAGCTGGGGACCACAGGCTGGCCAACCGTTACTTACGCCCTGAGTATGCTCGTGGGGTTAAACGGAGTCCTCCTTTGCCTGATCGTCCTCCGGTGCCGCCGGATGGACATCCAGGTCACACATTCTGAGATGGGGCGGTGAAGTATATGAACGAAATTGAAATCCGCAATCTGACCAAATCCTACGGAGAGCAGACGGTCCTGAAGGACGTGTCCGTCTCCTTTGAAAAGGGGAAAATTCACGGCTTGGTGGGCCGGAACGGCTCCGGCAAAACGGTGCTGATGAAATGCATCTGCGGCTTGACCTACCAGGATCAGGGAGAAATTCTTTTCCCCGGCTGCAAGGGGAAGGCACGGCCCCCCATGGGCATCATCATCGAAGAGCCGGGATTCCTGCCCCGCTATTCCGGATTCCAAAACCTGTGGCTCCTGGCCCAGATTCGCCGTACCATCTCCAAAGAGCAGGTGGCAGCGGCGATGGAGCTGGTAGGCCTGGACCCCAAGAGCCGGAAGCATGTGGGGAAATACTCCATGGGTATGCGGCAGCGTCTGGGCATCGCCCAGGCCATGATGGAAGAACCGGAGCTTCTGCTCCTGGACGAGCCCTTCAACGGCCTGGATCAGTCCGGCGTGGAAGAAATGCGTGCCCTCTTCCTGGAAAAAGCCGCCTCCGGCGTGACCATCCTCCTGGCCTCCCACCACGGCGAAGACATCGACCACCTGTGTCACACCGTCCATCGAATGGAGAGCGGCGTCATGACGCCGCTTATGCCAGCTCAGTCTCATTCCGCAAATTTCTCAAGGTAGTGCAGAGACATTGCAGGGGCATACCGTGGCTCCCATCTGTCCCTGAGGCCTAGGGTGCGGCCTCCTGGACGCACCGGCGGCAGGAGGCTTCCCAATCTGTAGCATTTCGGCAAATTCGAACTTCCTCACAGGCTGGTACGAATTCGTAGGAAAGTAAAGCGTCCATGATACATGTACGCCGTGATGGAGCCGAGGCTGCCCATCACGGCGTCCTTTGTAAATGCACCGTTATGCTTCTGTCAAATCACAGTTCTGCATCTTCACTGCTTACAGGTCACCGTGACATTGCAGCATTGGAAATCGTAGTCCACATAATGGCTGAAGAGGCGCACCCGGAGATTGCGTGGGGTGCAGAGCTTTCCCGGCGTACCGGAGACATTCAGATCCTCGGGCAAAATGAACCGGATACCCCGCACCAAAACATTCCGGCAGGCCGGGCAATGGTGCACGGGAACCGTCACAGTTTTCATCCCCCGGGGATGCTCCTTCCCTTTTTCGTCCACCTCCGAAAGCAGCACGGCCAGGGCCACCCGCTTTTCGGGGCACACATTGTGAAGGGTTGCCCGCACCTCCAGAATTCTCCCCTGGGATTGCAGGTAAGTGTCCCCCAGGTCCACCGAAACGAAGTCCTGGCACCCGTCCATCGTCACTTCCACCGGCTCCGGGCAGCCCTCCGGTGTCGTCACGACGCCGCAATCCACCAGCACCTTGGGGTCCGGGAACGAAACATCCTGCTTCTCCCGGTCGGTGTAGGTGATCGATTGATTGACCGGTTTCGTCCCACCGGTTTCCCCAATGTGGCGGACATAAAATTCCAGGGTCGCCGTCTCCACATCAGTCGCCCCCAACTCCTCAATGGTCCAGCGGATGGTATTCGGTCCCATCAGCGTGGCGTCCCCCTTCTGGGGGGTGAGGATGCTGGTAATCTGGAAATCCGAATGGACCACCTCATCCACCACAATGCCGGTGGCGCCGGGCTTCGAAATGGACTGGGCAATGTCCGCAAACAGCTCCTCCAACTCGGCAGGGTCCGGCGTAACGGCTACATGCTCGCTGTCCGGGTCCGTGGCCCATTCATGGAGAGTCGCCACGTCGATTCCATCAGAGCCGGTGAGCCCAATGCAGTAAATGACAACGCCGGAGTCGCGTAAGGCCGCCGCAACCGGCGCAGGCGGCGGACCAATGGTGGTCTTGCCGTCTGTGAAGAGCACAATGATTTTCTGGGCGCTGGAGCTGGGGTCAAACAGCTCCCCCGCTTTGGTGAAGGCGTCTGCGTGGTTGGTAGAGCCAGCCGCTGTGAGGCTGTCTACCGCCGCCTTCAGAGCCGCCACTGAGGTGATCAGCTGGGTATCCTTCGTGGCTGTGCTGGCAAAGCTGACGACGGCGATCCGGCTGCCGCCTCCAATTTGCCCATCCTGGCTGCCCCCGGTGGACTCTGCCAGGATATCAATAAAGGTCTTGGCTCCGGCCTTCATGCTGGCCAGGGGCGCGCCGGCCATACTTCTGGACCGGTCCAGAACCAGGACAACGTCTGCCGGATGGTCCTGAATATCCGGCTTGGCTGTGAGAGAAATGGTCACCTTCAGCGTGCCGTCACAGGGGATTTGGCTGGCACTGATTCGTTTGTCAGAATGGATGATGCTCATATGGTGATTCCTCCTGTCGGCCCAAAGGACCATGACAGCTTATGATAAAAACCTTCCAAATGTGCAAAAAGCCGGAGGCCTCCGCCTCCGGCTTCCATATCGTGGGGTTATTTCAACATTTCCAGAAACTCCGCTTCCGACAGAACCGGAATTCCCAGCTCATTGGCCTTTTTCAGCTTGGAACCGGCATTTTCACCGGCTACCACATAGCTGGTCTTTTTGGAGACGGAACCGGAGGCCTTGCCGCCGCAAAGCTCAATCCGTTCCGTGGCCTCCTCCCGGGTGAAGAGAGACAGCGCCCCGGTGAGAACAAAGGTTTTTCCGGCAAACCGGTCGTCCTGCAGCTGCCGGGTGGACTGGAAATTGACCCCCGCCTCCCGGAGGCGGCGAATCAAATGCTGGGACTGGGGCTGCGCAAACCAGTCCAGGAGGCTGAGGGCTGTGATTTCTCCCACGTCCGGAACCTCTGTGAGGTCTTCCAGACCTGCCTCCATCAGGGCGTCCATGGAGCCAAAAGCAGCCGCCAGCGTCTTGCCGGCTTTCGCTCCCACCTGCCGGATGCCCAGGGCGAAAATCAGCCGGCTGAGATCCTGGGACTTACTGGCCTCAATGGCCGTCAGCAGCTTTTTGGCCGCTACCTCTCCATTTTTCCAGAGGCCCTTCAGCTCCTCCAGGGTCAGGTAGTAGATGTCCGCCGGGGAGGAAATATAGCCCTTTTCAATGAGCCCCTCCACAATGGCGCTGCCCAACCCCTCAATGTCCATGGCGTCCCGGGAGACAAAATGGGCAATGTTCCGGGAGAGCTGCGCCGGACATTCCGCACCGGTGCACCGCAGGAAGGCACCGTCCTCATCCCGGACCACCGGCGCGCCGCAAACCGGGCAAACTTCAGGCAGCCGGGACGGCTCCGCACCCGCCGGACGCTTGTCAAATTCCACCTCCAGGATTTCCGGAATGATCTCCCCCGCCTTGCGGATTTTCACCGTGTCGCCAATGCGAATGTCCTTTTCCGAGATGAAATCCTGGTTGTGCAGGGTGGCATTGGTCACGGTGGTGCCCGCCAGCCGGACCGGGCGAACCACTGCCTTAGGCGTCAGTACCCCGGTGCGGCCCACCTGGATTAGAATATCCTCCACCACCGTAGAGCGAATTTCCGGCGGATATTTATAGGCAGCAGCCCAGCGGGGAAATTTGGCCGTGCTCCCCAGACTGGTTCGTTGGGCCAAGTCATTGAGCTTGATCACCGCACCGTCAATGTCATAGGGCAGATCATACCGGCCTATGTCAATGTCCCGAACTGCCTGGGAAATCTGGTCCGGCTCCCGGCAGAGGGTATAGGGAATCACATGAAACCGCTTCTGCCGCAGATAGTCCAGAGTTTCGGCGTGGGTAGAAAAAGAAATCCCCTCTGCCAGCTGCAAATTGAACACCAAAATGTCCAGCTTGCGCCGGGCGGCAATTTTGGGGTCCAGCTGCCGCAGAGACCCGGCGGCAGCGTTTCGGGGATTGGCAAACGGTGGCTGCCCTGCCTCCTCCCGCTGCTCGTTGAGGGCCTGGAACACCTTTTTGGGCATAAACACCTCACCCCGTACAATGAGCCGCCTGGGCGCGTCCTCCAGCACCATGGGAATGGAACGAATGGTCTTCAGGTTTTCTGTGACGTCCTCCCCGACCCGTCCGTCCCCCCGGGTGGCGCCCCGAATTGAAGGAAAGCTTGTTGATCCTCCGCAAAGCTTCGAATCAACGGCA
>OLOW01001574.1_pt1 | contig 15977 bp, 10 predicted proteins | sample 1672801 | NCBI WGS metagenome assembly OLOW01 (sample SAMEA3136725, study PRJEB25190) | human gut metagenome | biome: human gut; feature: human-associated habitat; material: faeces | place: Austria | collected 2013 | reverse complement strand
GGTCATGCCGCCGAAGTTGAAAGGCAGATTGCCGCTCTGGCGGGCTTGCAGCGTCAACTGGTTACGCGGGTTGGTAAACCCGCGTAACTACCTACTCCCGAGCTCCGTACTGCTCGTAGTAGGCATCGATAGCGGTCTTGAGCTCGTCATCGATGACGACCTTGCCGTCGATCTCGTGGTTGTAGAGAGTCTCGACGACCTCGGCCATGGAAACGATACTCGCGACGGGGAAACCGTACTTGGCCTCAATCTCCTTCTGCGCGGTGGTCACGCCGCCCTTACCGACCTCCATGCGGTTGAGGGACACAATCAGGCCCTTGATTTCGACGTCGGCAGCAGCCTTAACCTTGGGATAGGTCTCGTCGATGGACTTGCCGCTGGTGGTAACGTCCTCGACCATGACCACACGGTCGCCGTCCTGGGGCTCATAGCCCAGCAGGTTGCCCTTATCGGCACCGTGGTCCTTGGCCTCCTTACGGTCGCAGCAGTACTTGACCTCCTTGCCGTACAGCTCGTGGTAGGCAATCGCGGTCACGACGGCCAGCGGAATACCCTTGTAGGCCGGCCCAAACAGCACATCAAAGTCGTCGCCAAAGTTATCGTGGATGGCCTGGGCGTAATACTCGCCCAGCTTCTTGAGCTGATAGCCCGTCACGTAGGCGCCGGCGTTCATAAAGAACGGGGACTGACGGCCGCTCTTGAGCGTAAAGCTGCCGAACTTAAGGACGTCGGACTCGACCATGAACTTGATGAACTCTTGCTTGTAAGCCTCCATGCGGGCTCCTCTCGTAATCGCGTACGTGCTCTCCAGTTTAGCGCAGGCGAAGCGTCGATGCGGGCGCGCTTTGAGGTCACGGCATTCTGTAAAAGCTTTGTCAGGGGGAATGGTTTTCCAAACAATGGGGTTGACACAATAAACCCCCTCGTCAAGAATACGGACGGATTGAAGCGGGTACTAGATACCCAAAGCGCGCAGCGCCCGGCCTTAAGGAGGTGTGCCATGGAAGGCAGTCATAGTCGAAAAACCTGCATGTCGCCCTCGGCACGCCGCAAGGATTCCGTATTCGCATAAGCGCCACTAACCGATTGTCAAAACCACCACAAAGGTGCCTGTGAACTGCCCCCTTTGTGGTGGTTCGTGAGCATGACGTGAGCGACATCTAGGTTTTTGCAACTCAATACGACACGTACGCTAACTCCCTTCAACAAGGAGGACCCTATGCTGATGCTCAAAACCGCCACGGTACTCGAAGCCATCTCCAAGCGCCGCCGCACGGCGCGCCCTGCCGCTCACACCGGCCTGTCCAAGAACACCATATTCGCCGCCACCCATAGCGCCGAGGACGTCCTCGTACTGCTTGACGCCACGGCAAACGGCCTCATCGCCGAGCAGGCAGCCGAGCGCCTGGACGCCTCCGGCCCCAACACCATCGAGGCACCGACCAAGACGCTCGCCCGCCGCATCGCAGATGCGTTCGTCGACCCCTTCGCCGGCATCCTCGCCGCGCTCGCGCTGGTCTCGCTCTACATCGACGTGCTCGCCGTGCCCGAGCCGCAGCGTGACCCCTCCACGGTCATCGTCATCGGCATTATGCTGCTGGTATCGGGCGGCATGAAGTTTATCCAGGAAGCCCGCAGTGGCAATGCGGCCGAGGCCCTCAAGGACCTGGTCTCCAACACCTGCACTGCCCTGCGCGACGGCGGGCGCACCGAGATCCCCTTCGATGAGCTCGTCCCCGGCGATGTGATCCGCCTCTCTGCCGGCGATATGGTGCCAGCAGACGCCCGCATCATCACAGCACGCGACCTGTTTGTCATCGAATCCGCACTCACCGGCGAGAGCGAGGCCGTCGAGAAGACCGCTGCCGTCACCGTCGTCGAGGGTGCCGACGGCTCCATGCTGCCACTCTCTACCTGCAAGAACATTGTCTTTACCGGTACCTCCGTGCAAAACGGCACAGCCTTGGCGCTTGTCGTTGCCACCAGCTCGGACACCTACCTGGGCGGCATCGCCAAGATGCTCAACGGACGCGGCGAGAAGAGCGCGTTTGACCGCGGCGTCTCGAGTGTCTCCATGTTGCTCGTACATCTTATGCTCGTTATGGCACCGGTCGTCTTTGCCATCAACGCCGCCACCAAGGGCAACATCATCGACGCGCTGCTGTTCGCCACGAGCGTGGCCGTGGGCATCACGCCGCAGATGCTTCCCGTCATCGTGACCACGAGCCTGTCGCAGGGGGCCAAGGACCTCGCCCGCCGCCAGGTTATCGTCAAGGAGCTGCCGGCGATTCAAAACCTCGGCGCGATGGACGTCTTGTGCTGTGACAAGACCGGCACCCTCACCGAAGACCGCATCGTGCTCGAACGCTACCTCAACACCGACGGCAACGAGGACGCGCGCGTGCTGCGCCATGCGTTTTTGAACAGCTTCTTCCAGACCGGCCTCAAAAACCTTATCGACCTGGCCGTAATCGACCGTGCCGATGCAACGCCCTCGACCGTCGTGCCCGATTCCATGCTGGGCCAGAGCCTTCGCGACCGCTATACCAAGGTCGACGAGGTGCCCTTCGATTTCTCGCGCCGTCGCCTGAGCGTAGTTGTAGCCGACGCCCAAGGCAAAACCCAGATGGTTACCAAGGGCGCTGCCGAGGAAATGCTCGAGATCTGCTCCTTTGTCGAAGTCGATGGCATCGCCCAGCCTCTCACCGAAGATAAGCTCGCCCAGATTCGCAAGCAGGTCGCCGGGCTCAACGCCGAGGGCCTGCGCGTGATTGCCGTGGCGCAGAAGACCAATCCGCGCTGCGTGGGCGAGTTTGGCGTTGCCGACGAGTACGACATGGTGCTCATGGGCTTTTTGGCCTTCCTCGATCCGCCCAAAGCAAGTGCCGCGGGCGCTGTCGCCACCCTCGAGGCCAAGGGCGTGGCGGTCAAGGTCCTGACCGGCGACAACGACCGCGTCGCCGCCACCGTCTGCGAGCAAATCGGCATCGACGCGAGCAACGTCTTGCTCGGCTCCGAGATCGATGCGCTCGATGACGCCGAACTTGCCGAGCGCGCCGAGAAAACCCACCTCTTCGCCAAGCTCTCGCCGCTGCAGAAGGCGCGCCTGGTACGTGTCATGCGCGAGATGCTCGGCCACACCGTGGGCTTTATGGGCGACGGCATTAACGACGCCGCCGCCATGCGTGCGAGCGATTGCGGCATCTCGGTCGATTCGGCCGTCGATATTGCCAAGGAATCCGCCGATATCATCTTGCTTCAGAAGGACCTGGGTGTGCTCGAGCGCGGCACCATCGAAGGCCGCCGCACTTACGGCAACCTGCTCAAGTACCTCAAGACCACGGTGAGCTCCAACTTTGGCAATGTGCTGTCCGTGACCGTCGCGAGCCTGTTCTTGCCGTTTTTGCCCATGAGCGCCCTGCAGCTGGTTCTGCTGTCGCTGGTCTACGAGATCGTGTGCATCGCACTGCCGTGGGACACCGTCGATGACGCCTGGACTGCCCGCCCGCGTGCCTGGGACGCCGCGTCCATCAAGGGCTTTATGCTCGAGCTGGGCCCCGTGAGCTCGCTGTTTGACATCGTGACCTTCGCCGCGCTCTTCTTTGTCGTGTGCCCCGCCGCCGTGGACGCAAGCTGGTCCGAGCTTGCCGCCGCGGGCGACGTCGCGGGTATGACGACCTTTGCTGCGCTCTTCCAGAGCGGCTGGTTTGTCGAGTCCATGTGGTCGCAGACACTCGTGGTCCACATGTTGCGCTCCCCGCATCTGCCGAGCCCGCGCGACCACGCCGCGCCCGCATTGTGCGTTCTTACCGTGCTGGGCCTGGCGCTCGTCACCTGGCTGCCGGCAAGCCCCATCGCCGATGCGCTCGGCCTCATGCCGCTGCCCACGAGCTTTTTTGGGCTGCTCATTGGCATCGTTACCGCCTATATCGCGCTCACCCAGCTGGCAAAGCGCCGCTACATTGCCCGCCACGGCGAGCTGCTGTAGCAAGTAGACGGAAAACACCCTGCCGGCTGCCGTTGCCACTACCACAGCTGCCAACGCCGCTGCCGTTGCCTCTGCCGCCGCCGCAGTCTATCCCCCCAGCAGTTGCGGTGGAATAGTTCCTGTTTAAAGCCCCGTGACTTTAATTTAGGGACTATTCCACCGCAACTTATTGGAGAATTAGCTAGTCCTTGGGCGTCCAGGACCAGAAGAAGTTGATAAGGGCCACGCGCGAGGCGGTGCCGGTCTTCTTGTTGATCGAGGAAATGTGACGATAGAGCGTGGAGCGCGAAAGGAAGAGCGTTGTGGCGATGTCCTGAACGCTCTGGTCCGAAACGACCAAGACCTCAAGAATATCGCGCTCGCGCTCTGTAAGCCCAAAGGTGGCGACGAAGGCATCGAGGCGTTCATCGGACGTGAGCTCCGCTGCCTCCACGGGCCCGGGGTCGGAGCGTGTGGGCGCAAGATCCCCACCAAGATCGTCGGTGGCAAGCGGCAGGCCATCCTGCATCACGGCATCATCGGCTCGTTGCCCCAACTGCCCCAGCAGCGTAATCGCAATGCCCACAAACATCACGAGCGCCGCACCGATCGCAGCCAGCACGTTTTGACTCGAGATGATCGCCGGCGCCGTCACGAGCATCGAGCACACGTTGTTGACGACGCGACCCATGCACGGCCAAAAATATGACCAGCGCGCATAGAGCGAGACGGCGGCATATTTTTGTGGTAAAGAACACCACGAAAAAGCCCGAGCCCAGATAAAAGATAATCGTGGCAGCAAGCTCGTTGCCGCCATTGCCATCGACGATGAGCACAAAGAACGAAAGCGTGGACAGTATGGCGGCACATGTCATGCCGATATTCATATACGAGCGGCCGTGCAGGTCAAATAGGACGCCGGCAGCCAACGAGCTCACGACAAGCAGCAGGCGCGGCCAGTCACCCAAATCAACGGCTCCGGTAGCATGCAAGGTTGTGAGACCCGCGTTGAGAGCGGCGAATACGCCGGAAAGATACGCCGTCGCCACGGTCAAGCGAGCTACGGTGCGGCGGAATGCCGCCTTTGCCTCGGGATCGTCTTGCCACTTGGCGCCATATTCCAAAGCATCTACCGAAAGCCCGGCAACGCTGGGTTCAAAGTTGGGATTGGACTCGTCGCGCAGCTTAGCGCGTCGGACGCTGTGGAGCAACGCCACCTGCGCGATCGCACAGACAACCAGAACAGCCTGCTGAGGAATGCCGGCAGGCATCACCATGTGGTTGAGAACCTGCACCAGGACGCCCATGGCGTAAGAAAGTGCGGCGGCGCGCGCCAAGCAGGGCGTTCGCGCAAAGCGCCTCGCAAAATTTGCATGAGCAGTCGATCCGCAGTAGCCCAGCGCGCAGCACGCCACCAAACCGCCGGCAATTACCACCTCAACCTGAACCGCCATAATCAACAGCAGCAATGCAGCCACCAGCAAAACGCCCGTGACGTCACTCGTTGCGTCGATAGCATGGGGACGGCGATAGTACAGAATGGGACGCACAAAAAAGCCAATCACGCTCGCGCCGATAACAAGGCTCTCATAAATAACAACCTCGTCCGGAGACACGAACTCGGCCATGCGCGCATCAAAAGATACTCGCACGCCAAAAAACGTGAAGAAGAACAGCGCCAGGCATATAATCTCCCGAATGCCCCGACGCAGATATGCAGTTGTGTCTCCCATGTCCCTCATGGTTAACCCCCAGCCGCTCAATTGTCTGGAAAACTATTTTAATAAAGAACCAGTCTCAATATCGAAGCCGAGCTCGAAATGCTGCAAATTTGACCCCAGCCGTTCACGTCACACCGCGGTTTTGAGCCTCATGGACCAGAAGGGACACGCGCGGCCTCTAGCTCGGCAAGGAGTGTCTCCAACTGCCACTCATTTAAGTACGTCCCCAATGAGTGCCCAATGACTACCCGCAGCAAGGAGTGTCCCTATGTGTCGGATGAAAAATGGGCCATGTGTCCCAGTTGTGGAGACTCCTTGAGCCGTCTGGGTATCGCGAAGGATCGCGCACTCCCCCATCATCAAAAGTGACACACGCTACCAGTTGATGGGAGGCAGCCATGGGCTTCTTTGACAAGATGTTCGAGAAGAAAGAGTGCGCGATTTGCGGTACCGAGCTGGGACTTCTAGGTAAGACAAAAATCAATGAAGGCTACCTGTGCAAAGAGTGCACCGGCAAGCTCTCCCCCTACTTTCACGGCTATCGCTCCAGCACCGCGGACGACATCCGTGAGCAACTCGCCTACCGCGAGGCCAACGCCGAACGCCTGTCTTCGTTCAACCCCACGCGCACGCTTTCTGCCGGGCGCACCAATATTATGCTCGATGAGGACGCGGGCCTGCTGATCATCACTTCGCAGAGCCGCTGGCGCGACGCCAATCCCGACATCATCGAGTTCTCGCAGGTACTCGGCTGCGATATGGATATCGACGAGCATCGCACCGAGATCTATCGCGAGACCAAGGACGGCGAGCACGAGAGCTACAACCCGCCGCGCTACGACCTGGATTACGACTTTAATCTGACCATCCACGTCAACACGCCGTACTTTACCGAGATCAACCTGCGCGTGAACGACTCCACCATCGATCAGCGCGGCTCCATCGAATACCGCGAGGCCAAGCGCCAGGCAACCGAGGTCCGCGACGCGCTGGTGCAGCTGCGCCAGGAGACGCGCGACAGCGTCGTGGCCGCCAAGGCCCCCAAGACCGCGGTGACCTGCCCCTTCTGCGGAGCCACCACCATTCCCGATGCCAGTGGGCGCTGCGAATACTGCGGCGGCGCCATCGGCGCATAGCCTCCGGCAGCGAAAGGACCGATCATGGCCTTCGAGAGCGTTAACTATCAGTGCCCTGCCTGCGGTGGCCCCTTGCATTTTGCCAGCGCCGAGCAAAAGCTCGTCTGCGACTACTGTGACTCGCGCTTTGAAGTCGAAGAAGTCGAGGCCCTCTATCGCGAGCGCCAGGACAAGGCAGATGCCAAAGCCGATGCCGCAGCCGCGGCCCCCAAGCCTGCTGTCGACGATGCCGTGCAGGAGCTGGCCCAAAACGCCGGCTACATCTGCTCGTCGTGCGGCGCCGAGCTCGTGTCCGACGGCACCGTCGCCGTCACCACCTGCCCGTACTGCGGTAACTCCGCCGTGGCGCCCGGCCAGCTCTCTGGCGACTTCTCGCCCGACCTGGTGATTCCGTTTAAGCTCGGGCGCGATGACGTCACGGCCGCACTCAAGGAACACTACAAGGGCAAGATCTTGCTGCCCAAGAGCTTTGTCACCGGCAACCACATCGACGAGGTCCAAGGTGTCTACGTGCCGTTTTGGCTCTACGGCGCTCGCGTTGACGGCGAAGTGTACTTTGACGCGACCAACGAGACCGTGACCGAGGAATCCGACCGCACCGTCACGACCACCGACCACTACGATGCCTATCGCAAGGGCAATATCTCGTTTAAGCGCGTGCCCGTCGACGGATCGTCCAAGATGCCCGACGGCCACATGGACGCCATCGAGCCGTTTGACTACGACGCACTGCGTCCGTTCTCGATCGCATATATGCCCGGCTACATCGCCAACCGTTACGACGAGGACTGCGAGACCTGCAAGGCGCGCGCCGAGCGCCGTATGGAAGAAAGCACGATCTCGGCCCTGCGTGAGACCGTCGTCGACGAATACGACGATGCCACGGTCGAAAGCAAGCAGCTCGACTACACCTGGGAAGACAGCGACTACGCCCTGTTCCCCGTCTGGATGCTCTCCACCTCGTGGAACGGCAAGAGCTACCTGTTTGCCATGAACGGCCAGACCGGCCGCTTGGTCGGCGAGCTCCCCTGCTCCAAGCCCAAGCTCGCCATCGCCTCGGTGCTGTTCTTTGTGATCGGATTTATCCTCTCCCAGATTCTCTTTATGGGGGAATACGCCTTCGATCCGGATTACCTCACCTTTGATATCGAGGGCATCCTCATCAACGTCATCGCGCCGCTGATCATCGTGATTATCGGAGACGTGCTACTGGTAGGCCAGCTCAAGACGGCCAACGAGGCCACCCACGCCGACGAGTACTGCGGCGAGCTCGACCTGACCGAGAAGCACGACACCTTCAGCCACACCGAGACCACCGTTGTCATGAAAGACGACAAGGACGACTAAGCAATCCAACCAATACCACCCGGCCTTTGACGAGAAAGGAAGATTACCATGGGACTCTTGAAAGCTGGATTGGGAGCTGCCGGCGGCGTCATGGCCGACCAGTGGAAGGAATTTATCTATTGCGAATCGATGCCTGCTGACGTCTTGGCCTGCAAGGGCAGCAAACGCACCGGTGGCCGCAGCTCCAACACGCGCGGCGAGGACAACGTCATCTCCAACGGCTCGGTCATCGCCGTCAACGACGGCCAGGGCATGCTCGTGGTGCAAAACGGCAAGATCATCGAAGTCGCGCTGGAGCCCGGTGAGTTCGTCTTCGATACCGGCAGCGAGCCGAGCGTCTTTAGCGGCAACCTGGGCGACTCCATCAAGGAGACCTTCGCCAATATCGGCAGCCGCTTTACCTTTGGCGGCGACGCGGGCAAGGACCAGCGCGTCTACTTCATCAACACCAAGGAGATCATCGGCAACAAGTACGGCACCGCCTCGCCCGTGCCCTTCCGCGTGGTCGATAACAACATTGGCCTGGACGTCGACATCTCCGTGCGCTGCAACGGCGAGTATTCGTATCGCATCACCAACCCGCTGCTGTTCTACACCAACGTGTGCGGCAACGTGACCGATAGCTATACGCGCGACAAGATCGACAGCCAGCTTAAGTCCGAGCTGCTCACCGCCCTGCAGCCCGCCTTTGCCAAGATTTCGGAGATGGGCATCCGCTACAGCGCCATCCCCGGCCACACCACCGAGCTCGCCCGTGCGCTCAACGAGGTCCTCTCTGCCGACTGGCGTGACCTGCGTGGCGTCGAGATCGTGAGCTTTGGCGTCAACTCCATCGCCGCCTCGCAAGAGGACGAGCAGATGATCAAGGACCTGCAGAAAGCCGCGGTCATGCGCGATCCCACCATGGCAGCCGCCAACATCGCCAGCGCCCAGAGCGATGCGATGCGCGCAGCAGCCGCCAACCCCAACGGCGCGATGGCAGGCTTTATGGGCATGGGCATGGCAGGTGGCATGGGCGGCATGAATGCCAGCCAGCTGTTCGCCGCCGGCCAGGCACAGCAGCAGGCCGCCCCGCAGCCGGCTCCGGCGTCCGCACCCGCCCCGGCTCCCGCCGCCGCGCCTGCAGCCGGCACATGGACCTGCAGCTGCGGCGTCACCAACACCGGCAAGTTCTGCTCCGAGTGCGGCAGTCCCGCACCCGCCCCGGCACCGGCCAAGTGGTTCTGCCCCAACTGCGGTAGCGAAAACGGCGGCAAGTTCTGCAGCAACTGCGGAACGCCCAGGCCCTAGCCCCTCTATCTGGTAATTGGCGGGGGTTCCGCCACCCCCGCATTTGTTTCTATAGGTTTCGTTCGATAAAGGAGGACACCATGAAGACAACGTTCAAAAAGTCCGTACTCGCATTTCTGACATGCGTCCTGGCGCTCGCCTTTGCCCTGACGGGCTGCAGCGGCGGCGGCAAAGACCCCAAGGCCAACTTCGTTGGCAGCTGGGAACTCTCGGGTGGAACCGTGGATGGCGAAGAGCTGACCGATGAGTACATGAAGATGCTCGAGGATTGGGGTGTCCACTGTGTTCTGATTCTCGATGAGGACGGTACAGGTGCCCTCGACCTGTTCCTTGAAGTCATGGACCTTAAATGGGAGGCAAAGGACGCCACCACCGTAACCATCACCGCCGAAGACGAGTCGCATGACATGAAGCTCAAGGACGGCAAACTCATTCTCGAAGAAGATGACGGCAATCTTGTCTTTACCAAGTCCGACAAGGACCTGTCCGGTACGGTGAAGAAGGATCGCGAGGCGGCCGAGAAGGAAGAAGAGATCGATGAGGCCGTCGAAGACGAAGATGTCCAGAGCGTCGAAATCTCCCCCGCCGTCACCGTCGCCGATGACGATCTGTGCACCATCACCATCACCGAGAAGTTCAAGGACGACTGGGGCGACATCGGCTTTGTCGTCAACATCACCAACAAGAGCGACAAGGACCTGACCTTCTACGCCCCCACCGGCAAGACCAACGTCAACGGCACCATGAAGGAAGCCTGGTTCTCGGCTCACCTGATGCCCGGCACCAACGCCACCGAAGAGTTCACCTTCTCGAACGGCACACTCGATAGCCTTGACGACGTTTTTCATAAGCAACTTTAAAATTTCAAACTCGGTGGGGGTAAGCGGCACTTCCTCGCCCTCTGCAAAAACCTGCTTTGTTTTATCGTTAAGCTCTATTCCGCCCACGGTGTAGCCGTCCTCTTTTTTGGGGCTGCCGCCGCCTAACTGCATATACCGCCGCAGCTGCGAGCGCACCCGCGCTATAACCTCAACGGGGTTAAAAGGCTTTGTAATGTAATCGTCCGCGCCCACGTTAAGCCCTAAAATTTTATCGGTGTCCTCGCCCTTGGCGGTAAGCAGAATTACGGGTATATTTGAAATTTCGCGTATTTTGGTCATAGCGGTAATTCCGTCACATTCGGGCATCATAATATCCATAAGCGCCAAATGCACCGCGTTATTTTTTACCGCCTCTACCGCCTCGTTGCCGTTGTACGCCGCAACCGTGGTGTAGCCCTCCGCCTCCAAATAAATTTTCAAAGCGGATACAATATCGCGTTCGTCGTCGCAAATTAAAATGTTATACATTCTCTCCCGACCTTTCACACCTATTGTAACAGATAAACTATTAAGAATAAAGTCACAAAATTATTAAGATTTCTTTAAGAACACTTGAAACGCCCCTAAATAAATGATATATTAAAAACAGGCGGTGATACATATGCGGTTGGAAATTTTAAGTGCGTGCCCCGATTTTATCCGTGATTTTTTAACCTACAACGAAACTATTAAGGGGAAATCCTCAAAATCGGTAGAGCAGTATTATTCCGATCTGCGCACGTTTTTCAGGTATATTCTGCTTGTGCGCGGTAAAGCACAGCCGGGTATTCCGTTTAATAAAATTGATATATCGGGCGCTGATATAGAGCTTGTGCGCTCGGTCACCGTTTCCGACCTTTACGGCTTTATGGTATACTGCAAAGAGGAACTTCGTAACAACACCGCCACCCGCGCCCGAAAGACCTCAACGCTGCGCCTGTTTTTTAAGTATATGTCAGTGCAGACGCATAGGCTGGAAAGTAACCCCGCCGACCTTTTGGAGGCACCGAAAATAAAGCAATCGCTGCCGAAATATTTATCGCTTGAAGATTCCCTTGAGCTTTTAAACTCGGTGGACGGTGAAAACGAGCGGCGCGATTACTGCATTTTAACAATATTTTTAAACTGCGGCTTGCGCCTTTCCGAGCTTTGCGAGCTTAATTTATCCGATATATCGTCCGACGGCACTATGACCGTAACCGGTAAAGGCAACAAGGAGCGTATGGTCTACCTTAACGATTCCTGCAAAACGGCGATAAAGCGCTACCTTGAGGTGCGCCCGCACGAGGGACTTACGGCGGAAAGCAAAAACGCGCTTTTTATAAGCCGCAACCATAAGCGCATAAGCCCGCGCACGGTTGAACACATAGTAACCTCATATATAAAAAAAGCGGGGCTTGACGGCAAGGGACTTTCCACCCACAAGCTGCGCCATACCGCCGCCACGCTTATGTATCAGCACGGGCATGTGGATATAAGGGTGCTTAAAGATATTTTGGGTCACGCAAACCTCGGCACAACCCAAATTTACACCCACGTTTCCGATGAGCAGATAAAAGCCGCAATTGATTCAAACCCGCTTTCGTCGGTAAGGGATAAATCAAAGTAGTATTTAAACACACCGTACGGAGTATCCCCCTTCAAAGAACAGTTTATAAGATAACGCTTTCGCAAGTATCTGTTTATTCCGCTCTGTACCCCACGCCGGGTACATTCGTTATAATTTCCGCTCCCAGCTTTTTGCGTATATTCGCAATATTTACCTGCAGCCTTTTAATACTGCCGCGGTCGGAGTAATCGCCCCACACAGCTTTAATTATCTCACGGTAGGTCAGCATTTTACCGCTGTTCAGGGTCAGCAGTGCCAATATATTATACTCGTTTTGGGTAAGGCTTACTTCATTGCCGCCGGCAAATACCCGCCGCGCGCCGTAATCCACCCTTACCCCGCGGCTTGAAAATTCCCCGGTGCCGGTACCCGACGCTTTTCGGGCGTTTCTCAGCGCTACCCGTATTCGCGCCGAAAGCTCGGCAGCTCCGCAGGGCTTTGTTATGTAATCGTCTGCGCCTGCGTCAAGCGCCGCAACCTTGTTGTACTCTTCCCCGTTATCGGATAATATTATTATCGGCACGCCCGATTCTTTCTTTATTTTCTCAATTAAAAATATTCCGTTCGCGTCGGGCAGAAAAAATTCAGAAATTATAATATCCGGCGTATAGGATTTGAACATAAGCACAGCCTCTGCCGCCGTTGCCGCCGTTATAACCTTATATCCGTTGCTTTCAAGCAGTTCTGACAGCTCTTTGCGTGCTTTTATATCCGTATCGGCAATTAAAATTTTGTATTTATTATTGCTCATTTGCACCACCGCTTATATTATACAGTAAAAAATTACGGTTTGCAATAAAATCTTTACCGTTTCTTTACCGCTGTTTATGTATAATAAAAAACGTATATATACTTAAAGGAGATGGTTTTGTGGATCCGCTTCCCCGAAGTAGCAGGGAATTGTATTTAAAGAATTACCGCGCGTATAAAATTCATACCTCGGTTGCCCGGCGCTTAATGCGCAATGTGAATTGATAAAACAGGCAAACGATATATGAATTAAAAACGGAGGTAAATTCTTACAAATGTTAAAACAACTGTTATTACAGCTTATTCTTATTTTTCTCAACGCATTTTTTGCCGCTACCGAAATAGCGGTAATATCCATAAACGAAAAAAAGGTGCGCGCGCAGGCAGAAGAGGGCGATAAAAAAGCCGCTAAAATGCTTAAAATAATTGAGGAGCCAACGCGTTTCCTTTCCACCATTCAAATAGGCATTACCTTAGCGGGCTTTTTGGGCTCGGCTTTTGCGGCAGATAACTTTGCCGAGGGCTTTTCGTCTAAAATAATAAAAACGTTCGGAATTTCCGAAAAGTACACGGGCACCGTCAATACCGTATCGGTAGTGCTTATAACAATTATTCTTTCTTATTTCACCCTTATTTTGGGCGAGCTTGTTCCCAAAAGAATTGCAATGAAGCACAAGGAAAAGCTTGCGAACGGCGTTTGCGGCATTATTTCGTTTTTAGCGGCGGTATTAAATCCGATAATCTGGTTTTTGACCGTTTCAACAAACGCGGTTTTGCGGCTTATAGGCATTGACCCGCGCGAAAAGGACGAACCCGTTTCGGAGGAGGACATTGTGCTTATGCTTGACGCGGGAGCGGATGAAGGCTCGCTCAATGAAAACGATATTGAGTATATTAAAAACGTTTTCAAGCTTGATACGCTTACCGCAGAAAATGTTATGACCTCGCGCAAGTCAATTGTTTCCGTCTCGCTTGAGAGCACCGATAAGGAAATTATGGAGCTTATTGACGAGGAGGGATATTCGCGCATACCGGTTTATAATGACGATATTGACCACATAGTGGGTATACTCCACACACGCGATTATTTAATTAAGCGCGCCGAGCCCGATTTTAACCTTAAATCAATTCTTCACCAGCCCGAATATGTGCCCGAAACCGTAAGCCTTGATTCACTTTTCAAGGATATGCAGAAGACCCACGCGCATATGGTGGTTGTGGTTAATGAATACGGCGAAACCGCCGGTATTGTTACAATGGAGGATATTCTTGAAGAGCTTGTGGGCGAAATATGGGATGAGCGCGATGAGGAAATAACCGAGTTTTCAAAAATCGGGGATAATACATACCGTGTGCTTTCCACCGCATCCATTGAGGACTTTAAGGAGTATTTCTCGATAGATGATGATGAGCTTGAAACCGACGCGACTACCGTAAACGGCTGGCTCACCGAAATGACCGGCTCAATACCGGAGGTCGGCTATAAGCTGGAATTTAAAAATCTTTGCATTACCGTTACCAAGGCGGACGATATTATGACCCACGAAATAACCGTTGAGGTTAAAAACGAAAGCCGCGATACGGAAGAAACACACGCAGAATAATATAAAGCAAAACGCCCCTTGTCGGTTTTCGGCGGGGCGTTTTAAAATTGAGGTATTGCTATGTATGATGAATTGACAAAGGTAGATATTGACAAAATGAAGGAGGAGCTTGAATACCGCATTACGGTAGTGCGCCCCAAAATTCTAGAGGAAGTAAAGTTCACCCGCAGCTTTGGGGATTTAAGCGAAAACGCCGAATACCACGCCGCAAAGCGCGAGCGCGGCAAAAACGAAAGCCGAATAAGGTATTTGCGCAATATGATTAAAACCGCAAAGGTTATAAACCCCGAAAGCCGCCCCGACGAGGTAGGAATATTTGATACGGTGGAATATTATGTGGAGGAAGACGACGCGTTAGAAAAGGTGCGCATAGTAACCTCACTCAGGCAAAATTCACTCGAAAGGCTGATAAGCCGCTTTTCGCCTATGGGTAAGGCGCTTATGGGCAAAAAAACGGGCGACCGCGTGTATGTTAAGGTAGATGACGAATATGGCTATTACATTGTAATACACTCAATTGAAAAGGGCACCGACGACGCCAGCCTTGAAATACGCAAATATTGATTTGCAATAAGGGTATCCAAAGGGGAGTTTGCCACTTTAAAAATATTTTTACACACCTTGTTTTTAAAACAAGCCCCCGTCCGGGCAATGCAGTCCGAGCGGGGGTTGCTTTTTCAGCTAAAATATTATACCGATTTTTCTATTTCGGCTATGCTGTTTTCAAGCATAGCTATTTTTTCAAGCACCTTTTTAAGGCTCTCGCGCTGCTGCTCAACAACCGCCGCGGGCGCTTTGGCAACAAAGCCCTGATTATTGAGCTTTTTCTCAAAGAACTCCTTATCGTCGTTAGCCTTTTTAAGCTCCTTTTTAAGCCTTTCAAGCTCGGCGGTAAAGTCTACAAGCTCGCGCATGGGCATAAACACGGTGGCGGCGTCGGTAATAACGCGCACCGCTCCCTCGCTTTCAAAGCTGTCGCCTATTTCCACGTCCGAAGCATAGGCTAAGCGGCAGATATACGCCGTTCCGCGCGAGAATGTATCCTTAAATTTGGTTGCAATGCAAACCTTTGCTTTCTTTGAGGGCGGAACGTTCATTTCGGCGCGTCGGTTTCTCACCGCCTTTATTACCGTCATAATCTTTTCAAAGTCCTCTTCCTCGGCGGCAAATTCAAGTGATGTGTCAAACTTAGGCCAATCGGTCACCATAAGCGCCTCGCCCTTATGCGGCAGCGACTGCCAAATTTCCTCGGTTATAAAGGGCATAAAGGGGTGCAAAAGCGCTAAAGTGCCTGTAAACACATATATAAGCACGGCCCTTGCGGTATCGGCGGCTTTTTCGTCATCGCCGTTTAAGCGGGATTTGCAAATTTCAATGTACCAATCGCAGAAAACGTCCCAAATAAAGTCGTAAAGTTTTTGAACCGCCATACCAAGCTCATATTTTTCAAGGTTTTCGGTAACGTCTCTTACAACCGCGTTGTATTTTGATAATATCCACTTATCCTCAAGCGCAAAGTTATCGGGTTCAAGCGGCAGAACCTCGTCCGATTTTAAATTCATAAGAATAAATCTTGCGGCGTTCCAAAGCTTGTTTGCAAAGTTGCGGCTTGACTCAACGCGCTCTTCAATGTAACGCATATCGTTTCCGGGGCTGTTGCCGGTTGCAAGCGAGAAACGCAGCGCGCCAACAA
>OLOW01001573.1_pt1 | contig 15983 bp, 10 predicted proteins | sample 1672801 | NCBI WGS metagenome assembly OLOW01 (sample SAMEA3136725, study PRJEB25190) | human gut metagenome | biome: human gut; feature: human-associated habitat; material: faeces | place: Austria | collected 2013 | reverse complement strand
CAGGAACAGGTTGCGTGTGACAGATGTTTTCAGTGCCAGGATTTGGTGACCTTTACGGATAATGCAGAATATTTTGCGGAGAAAATATCAGAGATCGCAGAGTCAGGCATCTGTATCTTCGGTGGATGCTGTGGAACAACACCGGATTATATTCGGAAGATAGCAGCAGGGATATCACCGGATTATCCGGTTGGCAGCAGGGAAACAGTGGCAGAGGTAACTGTATCTTCGGAGAAACCGGCATATGGTTTCATGGAGCGTCGGGTGAAGGATCCGTCCCATAAGCTGGTTGCAGTCGAACTGGTTCCTCCGTTAAATGCAGATGATGAGAAGTTACTCGATGCAGCGCATATATTAAAGAATGCAGAAGTCGATGTCGTGACTTTCCCGGATTCTCCATCGGGAAGAACCAGAGCCGATTCGGTATTGATGGCAGAGAAGATAAGACTTGAGACAGGACTGTGCGTTATGCCGCATATTTGCTGCAGAGATAAGAATGCGATCGCGATCCGTTCCACGATACTTGGAGCAAGTCTGAACCATATCACGAATTTCCTTTTGCTGACAGGTGATCCGGTTCCCGTATTATTCCGTCAGACGACAAAGAGCGTGTTCAATTTCGACTCTGTAGGAATGATGAAGATCGTTCAGGAAATGAACAGTGATACATTTAGCGAGCACCCGGTTACATATGGCGGTGCAATCAATCATAACCGGATGAATACAAAGGCAGAGACAGAACGAATCCGAAGAAAGATGGCGGCAGGAGCGACATTTTTTATGACCCAGCCGATCTTCTCGGCAGAGCAGGCAGAGATTATAAGGCAGATGAAGAAAGAGACCGGAGCTACGATCCTTGTCGGACTGATGCCGCTTGTCAGCAGGAAAAATGCTGTCTTTATGAAGAATGAAATGACGGGTATCGAGATACCGGATTCAGTTATAGATCGTTACAGAGAGGATATGAGCAGAGAAGAAGGAGAAAATTGTGGTATCCGGCTTGCCAGAGAATTCATGGCAATGACCGATGATTTTGCAGACGGATATTATTTTTCATTCCCATTTAACCGTGTTCATATGTTGAAAAAGATATTAGGATAATGATAGAAGTACGCCATTGCTAAGATTTTAGATGGTGGAAAGCTTACATGACAGATAAGACAGAAACAGAGGGATACAGATGAAGTCAGAAACGAAAAAAGGCACTCTGATGACAGAGGGAAGCATCATAAAAAATATATTATTTTTTGCAATTCCACTAATATTAGGAAATCTGCTGCAACAGTTGTATAACACAGCAGATTCGATCATCGTTGGTAATTTTGTAGGAAAGAATGCACTTGCGGCAGTCGGCTCCAGTACATCGGTGATTTACCTGCTGATCGCATTCAGTCAGGGCGCTTCCGTAGGTGCAGGTGTTGTAGTTTCCCAGTATCTGGGCGCAAAGAAGAAAAAAGAGACAGAGGATGCTGTTCATACAGCCCTTGCGATATCTGTTATATTAGGCGTGATCCTTACGATCGGTGGTGTTCTGTTCAGCCGTAGACTTCTTTTGTGGATGCATACCCCGGAAGAAGTATTTGACGGCGCAGTTCTCTATCTGCAGATTTATTCTGGTGGACTGTTATTCAATGTTCTATATAACATGGCAGCAGGCATCCTGAACGCAGGTGGTAATTCGAAGCGTTCACTGATCTACCTTGCGTATGCATCGGTTACAAATATCATCCTCGATCTGGTTCTGATCCGGGGCTTTGGCATGGGTGTAGAAGGCGCTGCGATCGCAACAGATATCAGTCAGGTGGTATCAAGTGTTCTTGCGACCGGTTATCTGATGCGCGTAAAAGCAGATTACAGAGTTTCTTTGAGAAAGATAAAGATACATAGACAGATGGCAGGACGTATCGTGAAGATCGGACTTCCAACCGGAATCCAGAATATGGTCATTTCCCTTTCAAATATCCTTGTGCAGTCCAGTGTGAACGGATTCGGAGCAGATGCGGTAGCGGGATTTGGCGCATATCTGAAGATCGACGGCTTCAATATCCTTCCGGTTATGAGTATTAGCATGGCAGTTACGACATTTACCGGACAGAATTATGGAGCCGGAAAGATAGACCGGGTAAAGAAAGGCATGTGGGTGACGATCGCGATGGGATTGATCTATACGATCACCACAGGAATCCTGCTTCTGGTATTTTCAGACCCGTTGATGCGGTTATTCACAAATGATGATGCAGTCGTCGCATACGGAGAACTGGCGATGAAGTACTTCTGCCCGTTTTATTTCATTTTAAGTATCATGCACGGTCTGGCAGGAACCATCCGGGGGGCAGGAAAGAGTGTACCGCCAATGGTCGTACTGCTGACATCTTTATGTCTGTTCCGTATCGTGTGGATTCAGTTTATCCTTCCTACTTTCCATGATATTGACGGAATTTTTGTCTTATATCCGGTCTCATGGGCGTTCGGAGCGGCTCTTATGGTGCTCTATGCATGGAAGGGAAAATGGCTGCCTGCAAATACGGTCGGCAAACAGCTTTCTTAATTTAAAAAACAAACTTAATCCTTGGCAAAATTTAATAAATACAACCTTGCTGCTTTGTTGACTTTTTTATGGTAATGGCGTATGATGTGATGAACTGGAACGTTTATGCCCTGGGGGTGGTCTGTTCATTTTTAATAATCTGTAGAGTTGTACAGAGAGAAAGAATATTTAATGTAGGAGGAAGAAAGATGAATCAAATGAAACGAAGTAAAATTGTGGCATTTTTACTTGCATTTGTATTAGTTATCAATACATTATTTGTTAATTTTTCAGGTGCAGTATTTGCCGATGATGACAGTATGACGATAACCAATCTGGTTGTTGAATACTATGATGAAGCAGCGGGGGCGTACAAGCCGTTAACTAGCGGAATAACGCTGAATGACCAGACGAAGGTGAGGATTAATTTCAACTGGCAGTTCCCGAATTCCTCAACAACAACAGCGGGAGGAGATTACATAACGAAGATCGATCTGGGTATTGATAATATCAGTATGGACAGTATCACAAATGTTCCGTTTAATGATACGACCAATGCAGAGATGGGTAAATACAGTATAAACAGTAGCGAGTTCACACTTGTTATTAATAAGGATTATTATGATAACTATTCCAACCGTTCAGGAAAGGCAAGTCTGGATGGTGTGGTTTCGGTTAACAACGATGATAATAAAGCAAGCACGGATGCGACGATCGCTGTCAGCGGTAATAAATTTGACATCCATGTTGTATTTAATCAGGCAGAAAGTAATCTTAAAGTAGCGAAGAAGACTGTAGGTAAAGCAACTCTGAATGATGACGGAACATTAAACCAGACATATCAGGTTGATATTGCATGTAAGAATGACAATATTTCGGATCTTGTATTAAGTGATGATGCGGGATCTGCATTATCCGATGCCACAAATTTTGTTTATAATGGTGCAACCTATGGTTCTCTGGCAGAACTGAGTACAGCAATCGGTTCAACAATGACAAAGGATCAGAAAATCAGCTTTACATATGATATGAAGGTTGATGCATCTGTTTTGGAACAGGGTACAAACCATTATACAGGAAGCGAGACAAATAAATTCAAGACAGAATATAAGACAAACAAAGGAAATTCTAAAACATCAGACAGTAATAGTGTTAATCTGGATCTTGATATGCCATCTGTTTCAAAGAATGGTACATATGACAGTACAACAGGAAAGGTTACTTGGAAGATAACTGTTACACCGGGAGTCGTTGGATGGGATAAGGTTGATATGTCCGGGGTTACGGATAAAGTGACAGAGATGCTTGGGGGTACTGCTCTCGGAGCATCTAAGGATATATCCTTTACCAAGAATGATTTTACAACTACCGATAATAAGACATACACATATGAATATACAACAAATGTGTCGACTGACGCACAGAGTTCTTCATCAAAGGTTACCGCACAGAACGATGTAACAAATATTCAATTTGATGGACACAAGTACAACACTTCTGCCGAAGTGGGAATTACAGAGTCAAACTGGGCAAAGAAATCTTATGTATCTTACGATGAAGCTTCAAAGATTCTGACATGGAAGATAGATGTGGATATACCAACAGGCGAAAATATTACAGATGTTGCGGTAAATGATAGTCTGTACGGTGCTTCAGGAAATCATGACTTCAATATCGGCAATCTGGAAGTTACACTGACTGATAACACCCATACAGATGCAACTATCCTGAAGTACACAGAAAAGAGTAACCAGCAGATGGATTCTGATGTACTGGAGACCACATATACAGACTTTAATAAACAAAATAATCTTACATTTAAGGATTCATATATTGCATCATTGCAGGCAAGCGGCTCTGCACATATGACATTGACCTTTAAGACTCACATAACAGATGAAGATCCAATAGGAACATATTCAAACAAAGGTGAAGTTCGATATAAGAGTAATGGAAAACAGGGTGTGATACCGGTATCTGCAGATTATAAATTCAAGGCTGTCAGCATTACGGATAAGAGAGCATTTTTTGCCGACGACGACAAAGAAACCATCCAATACAATGTATGGGTTGATTTCTCAAAGGACGATTCTATAACTCCGGAGGTTGGAAAGCAGATAATCTTTACAGATGAGATGCCGGACAACATGGTGCTGAAATCAGTTGATTATCTGGGTGCAGGACAGGTTGATGGCTGGTTTGATAACCATAATAACTATCAGAGCTCGCAGCTTGGTGTTACGGATACATCTGCAGAAGACGGAAAAGTTGTCTTTACTGTAACTTTATCACAGGAGATGATCGATAATATCAATAATGCTGCGCCGAACCAACGTGGTATATATGTCACATATACAGCCAAGGTAAAGGATGGAATGAAATTCCACAAGGGCGGAACTACTACATTTAAGAACAAGGTATCAGCTACTTATGACGGAACAAGTGTGGGAAAGAAGACGGTGTCGTCACAGCTGACACCGGGAAAACTTGTAGACAAACAGATGGAATATAATACCAGCAAGAGCGTTGATAAAATATTCTATACCGTTGATATTAATAAATGTGGATATGATCTGGCATCAGGTACAGATGTTCTTACTTGTGAGGATGATATGGGTACCAGCCTGATCCTTGATCCATCTACAGTCAAGATCAAGCAGATTGATGATGACGGAAATTCATCGGAGTGCAGTTCAGCGTCATTTTCGTATGATAAGCTGAATAACCGCATTACATTTAAGATTCCTGATGAAACACATATCCAGATCACATATACAGTAAAGCTGGCTCTTTATGGTGATGGAACTGCTGCGGATTCAGACAAGATTACATTTGAAAACAGTGGTAATACATTTACAGTGAAAGGCGTAGAAACTGTTGATACAAAGGATCAGGTTTCCAGATATAATTACGCATATTCATCAAAGGTACAGGGTGCCGGTGATACCGGATCTATAACATTGTTAAAGTATTACAGAGGAACCGATGGTAATATGAAACCATTGGGAGGATCCTCCTTTAAGATATACAGAGCAACATATGATGAAGCAACCGGATTATATACATATGACAGCAGTGCCACTCCGGAAAAGGAGAAGACACTGAGAGATGATGAGACGGAGTGGGTAATTGACAATCTCCGACTCGATATTGTATATGCATTGGTTGAGACAGGATCTCAGCTTGGATATAAGGTGAATCCGGATCCTATGTATTTTGTACTTCCGGGTGACGATTATAAGAAGGTACAGCAGACCTCCCAGTTGGAGAGGATTGTAACCAGCAGTTACCTGAGATATAACAACGAAAAAGGTAGTTTTCAGATAAAGAAGACTATAGATGGATCAACGAAAAATCTACAGAAGTATGAGGCGTTTACATTTGAACTTCAGGAGATAAATAAACCAAGTATCAGTTCTGTAAATGGTCAGAAAGAGATCACATATACAGACAAGACGTCTGGTGTAAACCAGCAGATTACGTCAAGCACTGCGACCGGTATTGGTGATTTCAATGTAATAGATTACACAGCCTCGGATATAGGAAAAGAATTTTATTACAAGATATCTGAGAAGAAAGGATCAAATTCGAATATTGCATACGATACATCCTTCTATGTTGCAACCGTAAGCGTGAAGCAGGATGCTACCACAGGAGAGATTTATTCAGATATAAACAGTATAGATAAGTATTCGGAAGATGGAATATTAATAGGTAATACTATTCCGGAAATGATCAGTTTCAATAATTCGGCAGATATGAGTGGCAGCCTGACTCTGACAAAGACAGTAAGTGGAGATAAGACATTTGCTGATGTTAAGGATGGTTTGAGCTTTGAAATAAAAGGACCGGGAAGCTACAGTGCAACCATAAAGGGCAAAGACCTGGATGCAACAACCAGAACAAAGACCCTTACTGGTCTTGTGCCGGGTCAATATACGATAACCGAGACAATAACGGATATTACAGGATTTAAGCATTCTACTAAATATACGGTTGGAAGTGGAAGCGAAAAAACCGGTAAAGTAGCAACTGCAACTGTAGAGGCAAAAAAGAATACAGAGGTAGACTTTGTCAATACCTATACAAAGAAGGCAGGTAGCCTGAAGCTGACAAAGACAGTAACGGGAGATAAGACACTCGCAGACGTAAAAGCAAGTATCAGCTTTAAGATCACAGGATCAAACGGCTACAGTGAGACAGTATCAGGAAAACAGCTTGATGCAAGCGGCAGTTATACGATCAATGACCTTGCGATCGGTGACTATACAGTAACTGAAACAGTATCAGGAAGCACGGGTTATACATTAACAACCAAGCATAAGGTAGGAAGCGGAAGCGAAGTTGACGGAAAGACAGCAACGGCAGCTGTAACAGATGGAGTAACCAGTAACGTAGAGTTTATAAACAATTATGCAGAGAATCCGGGAAGCCTGAAGCTGACAAAGACAGTAACAGGAGATAGAAGCTTTGCAGATGTAAAAGCAACTATTAGCTTTGAGATCGCCGGACCAAATGGCTACAGTGAGACAGTATCAGGAACACAACTTGATACAAGCGGTAGTTACACGATCGATAATCTTGCAAAAGGAACTTATACGGTGAAAGAGACGACTACCGGACCAAACGGCTATACAGTCACTACTACTTACAAAGTAGATGGTGGAAGTACAGAAGCCGGAGCAACAGCAACAGCAGCCGTACCAAATGGCGGAACAGCAGAAGTAGCATTTACAAACAACTACAAGAAGCAGGTCGGCAGCCTGAAGCTGACAAAGACAGTAAGTGGAGACAAGACGCTTGCGGATGTAGCAGCGGATATCAGCTTTAAGATCACAGGCCCAGACAGCTACAGCAAGACCGTAACCGGAGCAGAACTGTTAACAGCAGGCGGCAGTGTACAGATTGATGGCCTTGCAGTAGGTGACTACACAGTAGTCGAAACTGTAGCAGGAATCACAGGTTATACATTGACAACCAGCCACAAGGTAGGAAGCGGAACCGAAGATAATGGCGATACAGCAACAGCAACTGTAGCAGATGGAACAACGATCGATGTCGAGTTCATAAACGATTACGCTAGAGAACTTACCTCTGTAACAGTTAAGAAGATATGGAACGATAATAACAATAAAGCCAATAAACGTGCACCATTTGTAAGCGTACAGCTTTATGCAGGAACAGCCGTTTCTGGTGTAGCAGCTCGGTTGGATGAGAATAATTCATGGACGCATACATGGACAAATCTTCCAAAGTATGATGATGCCGGACAGTTAATCTCATATAGCGTCAAGGAATTAAATGTACCGGCTGAATATACAGACAGCGTAACGACAGATCCTGTAACAGGCGAGATAACGATTACAAATACAAGAGTTGGAACTAAGGGCAAACTTGTACTTACAAAGATGGTTGTTGGTTCTGTAGATAAGACTACAGCAGCTAGCGCGATCGAGTTCAAGATTACAGATGAAGCCGGAAATGTCGAGACATATTCATTGAATGATTTCAAGTATGATGTGACTACAAAGCAGTATACATTGGAACTTGAAAAACCTGCTGGCAAATATACAGTAGAAGAAACCAAGTATGATATCGATGGATATGAGACCAAGAGCATCAAGTATGCGATTGGTACAGGACTTCAGAAGGATGGTAAGACAGTAGATGTTCAGGTAGAGATAGATGAGACAGTAGATGTAACATTTGTGGATACCTACGATGAGACCACAACTACAGAGACAACCACCGAAGATACTTCTGAGACGACAACTACGGAGACAACCACTGAAGATACTTCTGAGACAACAACCACAGAAAATACAACTGAGGCTACATCGGAGAAGACTACAGAAGTAACAACTACAGAGACAACAACAGAAACGACGACAGAGGAGACAGTAGATAAGCCAAAGACAGGTGATGATTCACCGATAGCTTTCCTTCTTATTATGATGTCAGTATCACTTGCGGGAGCAGGAACTGTTGTCTATAAGAAACGTAAGAATCAGAAATAATATCTGATAGCAAGCAAAAATAAGACGCCGGACTGTCATAATTGACAGCCCGGCGTCTTTCGATAAGATTATCATATATATAAATAAGACAAGCCTGTCTGTGATGATGGCTGCTGTGATCAGTAATGACATTCATGTAGTTTCGTAATGAGATACACTCTAGCTGTCAGCATCAAGCCCTTGTCTGAACCCACAGGGTGAGTTAGGGCGACTGCTGACAAATAGGCGAGTGTGTCGAATAGAAACGAAATGAGTCATTCCCGATCATAGAAGGCTGTTACTACACATGGGCTTTATCGTTGCCACACAGTGAGCAGGGCATGGTCTACTCGCTACGCAAAAAGGACAGAACCCAAAGGGTTCTGTCCCACTCTGTCTATACTGAATTATTTGACATATACGTCAACAGTTCTTCTTCCGTAGTTTAAAGCTGCCTGATGGCTTGAGAAGAAAATATCGATTCTGTTACCACGAATTGCACCACCTCTGTCCTCTACGACATATGTGTGACCATCAATGATAAGTTCTGTACCAAACGCAAAATTACTTGGTGCCGCAATTGTTCTTCCTTCTGTAGCATATGTACCGCTGGCTGTAATTCCATCGGACTTACCACAACAGTATGAACATCCGCAGTAAGCTGTTGTTGTGAATGTACCAAGATAAGTTCCCGGCTGATAGCTGTCATCTTCTACATAGATTGCACCAGCTGTAGCTTCTTCCGTAGCTTCTGTAGCTTCGATACCACGCTGCTGCTTCTCATCGCCTACGCTCTCTGTTGTCTTCTTTGCTTTCTTGCTCTTCTTTGCGAGTGCCATCTCTTCTGATGAAGATGCCGGCTCCTCTGTAGTCGTTTCTGTCGTTGTTGCCTCAGCGGTTGTTGCCTCAGTTGTAACTTCTGTTGTTTCCTCTGTTGGTTCCTCAGCAGTTGCTTCTGTTCTGTCTTCAACTGTAAGAAGATCAACTTTATCTTCCTTTGCTGCAAGAGCAACGGCTTCTGTCTCTTTACTTGTCTTCTCAACCTTTGCCAACATATCGGCATCATTGATGGACTTCTGTAAATCTGTGTATTCTATCTTAGAATATTCAACCTTCGTATCTTCGATTGCTGTAGATTCAAGCTGTGAAACAGCTACCAGCTTTGCTTTTGAATGAACTCGTGATTCATCCGAAGCCAGAGTGACAAATGATGCAACTCCGAGGGAAGTGGATACTACAACAATACCTGCTCTCATCAGATATTTCTTAATATTTTCTGAAAACATCTGGCTGGAGCTTGAAAATTTCTTCATAATTTTCTCTCCTTGATTTCTTTTCAGTTTCGAAATTGTTACAAAAAGATTAACTCTTGTTTGTATCGTTATTATAATGCCTGACAATCAAAAGGTCAAGCAAACCAGCCATTTTTATTAATTATGTCGTAGCTACAAAATATTTTACCAAAATAATATGGTATTTTTATATAATTTTAATAATTATGTATTGTGCATTTTGCATATTTTAACATCTTAACATTTATGCAACAACTTGGCACATTGGACACTTCCACAAAGATAAATTCTTAATTTTTAGCATCAAAACTGCATTTTTTCTTAAAAAAAATAGAAATAATTTTGAATCGCACACGCATCCAGCTGCATATATTTCAAAATCATCTCTATTTGTTTCTAATGTCTGACACACCAAGTCTGTATCTGAATTCGCAGGTGTGTTTTTGGGGGGCTGGCTGGTTCTATATGTAACCAAGGACGTTCATATAGTTTCGTTATGAGATACACCCTAACAGTCAGCACCAAGCCCATGTTTGAGCCTATCAGGGCGAGTTTGGGCGACTGCTGACAAATAAGTTGAGTGTATCGAATAGAAACGAAATGAGTCATTTGTTTACATATAGAACCAATCAGCCCCCAAAAACACACCTGCGGATTCATACATGACTTAAAGCAGCATTCCATCCGTCCATGCATCAAGCAGCTCCACCATCTCATCATAGCTCTCTACCTGATTGATCAGATTCCGGAGTCTGGAAGAATCATACATACCTGCCGAATACCAGGCAACATGCTTCCGCATCTCATGAATCCCTGTAAACTCTCCTTTAAAATCGATCATCAGCCTGGCATGACGGAGCATTGTTTCCTTCACCTGCTGCTTATCCGGTCTTGGCGGAATCTCTCCTGTCTCAAAGTATGTCTTTAATTCATGGAAGATCCATGGATTGCCTCGTGCACCTCTTCCTATCATAAAAGCATCACAGTTCGTCTGTTCTTTCATCCGAATCACATCCTCGGGTGTCAGGATATCCCCATTTCCGATCACAGGGATATTCACTGCCGCTTTCACGTCTGCGATCACTCCCCAGTCCGCATGGCCATGATAATATTGCTCTCTGGTCCTGCCATGTACAGCCACGGCAGCCACACCGCTTTCCTCCGCTATATGTGCAACCTCGGGTGCATTGATATGCTCACTGTCAAAGCCGCTTCGGATCTTAATGGTAACCGGAAGCTTACATGCTTTTGTCATTGCCGACACGATCTTTCCTATTAACAGCGGATTCTTCATCAGCGCAGATCCCTCGCCGTTATTCACAATCTTCGGAACCGGACAACCCATATTCACATCGACAAATGCAAATCCACGATCTTCGATCTTCTTCGCCATCTCTGCAAGCAGCTCCGGGTCTGACCCAAATAACTGCACACCGATCGGATCTTCTTCCGGCGAAACCGCAAGCAGCGGAACTGTGTTCTTATTATCATAGTACAAGCCCTTTGCACTGATCATTTCCGTATATAAAATATCGCAGCCCTGTTCCTTTGCCAACAAACGAAATGGCTGGTCACATACCCCAGCCATTGGCGCCAAAACAAGTTTATTCGTAAAATCCATAAATACTCCTATGCCTGTTTTTGTTTATCCATAATAATTCGTAATCCATATAAGGTCAGATCCGGATCATAAGTATCGATGCAATCGGTATTCTCATAGATCATCTTACCGAGTCCACCGGTCGCAACAACCTTCATATTATCAAAACCGGATTCCTTCCGCATACGTTTTACAATGTATTCGGTCTGTCCGATATACCCAAGGCATACACCTGCCTGCATACTGGAGATCGTATCCTTACAGAGTATCGTATCCGGCACTTTGATCTCGATTTCCGGCAGCTTCGCAGTTCCGCTCCATAATGCATTTGCACCCAGACGGATACCCGGCGATGTTACTCCTGCTATAAATGAACCATCTCCATTTACCAGATCATATGTGGTTGCTGTTCCAAAATCGATCACCAACACAGGCCCGCCATACATATGATACGCGGCTACCGCATCTACAATACGGTCTGCCCCGAGCTGCCTTGGATTTGGAATTGCAATATTAATACCTGTCTTTACTCCCGGCTCTACGATCAGAGGATCAAGTTTGAAATATTTCCTTATTCCGTTTGTCAAGGAATGCATCACATTCGGCACTACAGATGCAATGATAACTTCATCGATCACATCTAACGGAAGATTTCTCATTCTGAGCAACTCTCCCAAAAACACACCAAATTCGTCTGAAGTTCTCGATATTCCTGTCGTCATACGGAATGTCTTCTCTAACTTTTTCCCGTCAAACAATCCCATCGTGATATTCGTATTTCCTACATCAATTGCAAATAGCATCTCTCACCTCTAATAGTCTTCCAGATAAAACACCTTATAAAACAATTCCAGACTGGAAAACAGCTGCTGCTTGTCCTTCTGTAACTGCTTGATCTTCAATTCGCATCCGATCTCATCATATAACAGATCTTCATCAAATGCCTCTGTTACAAGATTCAGGCTTCCTTCCTGGTCAAATTCAAGCCTCAGTATACCACCTACATCCTCTGTAAACAATACACACATGATTTTTAATTCTTTTTTTATTTCTTCCGGAAGTCCTTTAAACTCCTCATTCAGATAAAATTTCTGTTCGTACTTCGAACTAGCACATAATACAACCTTTTCTGGTTTCATTGTTTCTCCTATCCTATCACATCTGCCATATCATACATGCCTGCCGGTTTTCCTGCCAGGAATTTTGCGGCTTCTACCGCACCCTTTGCAAATACTGACTTGGAATATGCAGTATGCTTGAATTCGATCACTTCGTCAATTCCTGCAAAGATGACCTCATGTTCACCAACGATCGTTCCGCCACGAACGGCTGAGATACCAATCTCTTTCTTATCTCTCTTTTTTCTGACCTGACTTCTGTCGTAGACATATTCATATTCTCCGCCTCTTGCTTCATTAATAGAATCCGCAAGTGCTATCGCTGTTCCGGATGGTGCATCTACCTTCTGGTTATGATGCTTCTCAACGATCTCGATATCATAGCCTGCCGGTGCAAATACATTTGCAGCATCCTTTAACAGCTTCATAAGAGTATTGATTCCAAGCGACATATTGGCTGACTTTAAGATCGCAACCTTCTTACTGCTCTCTTTTACCCTTGCAAGCTGTTCATCACTTAAACCGGTTGTACAGAGAACTACCGGGATCTGTTTCTCCACGCTGTAATCAAGAAGTGCGTCCACTGCCGCTGCTGCTGCAAAATCAACGATTACATCTGCTGCCACATCACACTTCTTAATATCTGTAAATACCGGATATCCGTTATCTCTGTTATCTGCTATATCAATACCTGCAACGATCTGTGCATTTGGATCATCTGCTACAAGTCCTGTGATCACCTGTCCCATCTTACCGTTACATCCATGCATTATGATTCGAACCATGTTCTTTTCCTCCATTTATCCTGTGTTTTACTCATTCATCCGCGGCAGCCGCCAGATTCTCATGCGGCATGAACTTTGGCTTACGTAACCGCGTAAACAAAAATCCCGCAGAGCCTGCGGGATTTTATATACTGCAGACAGATTCCTGTATCCCTTCTGTCCATCTTTGTCTATATCATACAGAATGGCTCTTTATCAGATCATCTGTAGTTTCTTTTTTAAAGTAAGCCGTATGCTGTCATTGCAGCCTTTAACTTCTCTACATGTGCCGGCTCCATCTCTGTTAATGGCATTCTCATCGTTCCGCCGCATAAGCCCATAAGCTCAACTGCCTTCTTAACAGGGATCGGATTTACTTCACAGAACAGTGACTCACACAGATCGATCATCTTTAACTGAATATCAAGACTTTCCTTTACATCGCCATCCATGAACTTCTTAACCATATCATGTACATCTCTCGGAGCGATATTTGCTGTTACTGAGATAACACCTTTTCCGCCTAATGACAGAAGCGGTACTACCTGATCATCGTTACCGGAATAAATATCAATACAGCCGTCTGCCAGCTTTGCCAGCTTAACAACCTGTGCGATATTACCGGATGCTTCCTTGATACCTACGATATTCGGCACAGTCTTTGCAAGTGTAACCGCTGTCTCCGGCTGAATGTTACATCCTGTACGGGATGGTACATTATATAAGATGATCGGAACCTTTACAGAATTTGCAATAGCTGTAAAGTGCGCGATCAGACCGTTCTGAGTTGCCTTGTTGTAATATGGTGTTACTAACAACAATCCATCTACGCCATAGCTTTCTGCTTCTGTAGAAAGATAAATGGCTGTTCCTGTACAATTAGAACCTGCGCCTGCGATAACAGGGATTCTGTGATCTACATATTCTACACATGCTTTTATACATGCAAGGTGTTCTTCATGTGATAATGTGGATGCTTCACCTGTTGTTCCACATACTATAATGGCATCTGTACCATTTGCAATATGGAATTCAACGAGTTCTTTCATCTTATCGAAATCAACCTCACCATTCTCCTTAAACGGTGTTACTAAAGCTACACCTGATCCTTCAAAAATTGACATGAAATTTTCCTCCTTAAAATCTAATACATAAAATCGTCGCGGAACTCTCTTTACTGTATCCATACAGCACTAAAGGTCGGCATACGAGCGCCGACCTTTAGAAATAATATACTTCTTTAAAAAGTAGCCCTCCATCTGTGACGATGACAGTCATACAGTTATTCGCTGCACAACCAGGTTACAGCTCTATGGATAACTGCTTCCTTCGGCGGTATCCCCTTTCAACACATATCATCTACCTCCATATATATCCATATATTTACTGATAAATACCGCGCCTCTACTGAATTTTTCTTTTTTCCATTAGATAAAATTACTATATCATTCCTGTCTGTTTCTGTCAATATGTAACGACTTCTTTTCCCTGTCTGTTCATTGCTTTACTGTCCCTTTACCGGTCTACTCCAGGCATTCCATTTTGCTGACAGATACCTCATAAGCAGTCTTGCTGATGATCTGATCATTCCCGATTCGTTTCTGGTATTCCCGGCTCTGGATCCTGCCCCATACAGCGACATGCTCGCCCACCTTCAGTTTTCCCGCAAATCTTGCGTTTCTGCCCCAGCAGATGCAAGGAATATAGTCGCTCTTGCCATATGCCCGGTTGACTGCCAGCAGAATATCTGCGATCTCCCGTCCCAGTGGTGTCATACGGTACACCGGTTCTTTGCATATATAACCGTCCAGATAGATCTGATTCGGCTTATTCTCTGCTTCCTCATCATCTTCATCCAGTACCGATATCTCCCTGACAAATACCGATAAGATCAGACGGTTTCTCGTCTCTTCATGCTTGTTATAAGACCGAAACTGTCCTCTCGCCATCACCTTTTCCCCGATATGGGAATTCTCTACATCAAATAACCGATCAGACACCATAAGTGGTATTACGTCATAGGTATCACTCAGTCTGGCAACGACAAGATCCACCATATAAAATCCTTCTCCGAAGATCTCATGACTGAATGTAAAGTCTGATGCAATCTCCCCCGCTACGATCACCTGGTTATTGTTTAATGTTTTTTCCATGTTTTTTCTCCCTTCTGGTATATCCCTTCGAATGTATACCATAAAATATATTCTTTTATACCGGAAGATATGCTGCTTTTTTTTGTCTTGTTTTGTCTTATATCGGGAGTTAGGGCAAATTAATTGAATAAATAGAATAAAGCCGGACTATATAAGCCCGGCTCCTTTTTAATATCACATATTTCTAATCATCTGCGTTGTCTGTATGCTTCATACGCAAGAAGGGTTGCCGATATTGCAGCATTTAATGATTCCACCTGTCCTGCCATCGGAATACGGAGCAGACGATCAGCCTTTGATGATAACTCATCGGTCAGTCCGTTTCCTTCATTTCCGATCAGAAACGCATTGTTTCTTTTAAGCTTCCCTGCATACAGGTCACATCCATCCAAATGCGCCCCATAGACAACGATCCCATGTTCTTTCAACCGGTCAACCGCCTTCGCCGGATCATCCACATAGACAAACGGCACACGGAAGATCGTTCCCATTGTGGAGCAGCGGAAACTGAACCCGCAGAGCGGATCGGCAAT
>OLOW01001569.1_pt1 | contig 15991 bp, 14 predicted proteins | sample 1672801 | NCBI WGS metagenome assembly OLOW01 (sample SAMEA3136725, study PRJEB25190) | human gut metagenome | biome: human gut; feature: human-associated habitat; material: faeces | place: Austria | collected 2013 | reverse complement strand
ACAAGGGTAAAGCCCTTTTCAGCAACCTCATCGAAGGATGCGCTGTAACAAAATTTGCCCAAACGCGTTTCCGGCCTTCAGCACCACGATGTCGAGCAGTCCGTCGCGCGGGCTGTTCTTGTTCGTGACGGAGATATCGAATTGAATTTTCGAGAAGTTCACGATCAGGATTCCCAACCCCTCTTCCTCAACGGTCTCGCCGTCAAGCGTGAGCGTGATCTTCGAGGTGGGAGGCAGGGGGTTTGCGAGCGCGGCGGAAAAGTAGGCCATAGGCCCGAGCAGGCGTTTCGAGGGCTGTGCCCCCTTCATGATCATCGCGTCGTACCCGGCACCCGCCATGATGCCGAAGCCTTTCTTCGCGGATTCGCCGTCATCGACGCGAAATTCGATTTCGGCCATGTCGAAATCGAGCGTGATTCCGGCGCGCAGCATCTTCGCGAGCGCATGGGGCTCGTTGGGCGCTGCAAGGTTCAGCGCGAGAAGATTTGCGGTGCCTGCGGGAAAGGGCATGACGGGAATTCCTGTGCCGGCAAGGGAATACGCGGTGGTCGTGACCGTTCCGTCGCCGCCGCTCGCGATGACCGCGTCAAAGTCGCGAGCGTCGGTGATCAAGCTTTCGAGCTCTGTCGTCCCGTCAGTCGAGCGCAGGCAGACCTCGTCGCCGTCGGCGGCGAACGATCGAACAAAATCGTAAATCGCGCCTTCTCCATAACCAGACGCCAGGTTGTTCAGCACGAGTAGTTTCACAGATTCCCCTTCGATTGCTATTATGAGAATTGTAAAGCAACACGCGATTCAGGCGTGCTAGATAAGTAAGGAAACCATTTTGTACCTAGCCGACCAAGCGAGCCTCGAAGCGTTCGTCGAACGCGTCGCAGGCGCCGAGGTGCTCGCCATCGATACCGAGTTCCTCCGCGAGACAACCTACTACCCGAAGCTCTGCCTTTTGCAGATGGCCACTGACGACGAAGTCGCCATCATCGACCCGCTCTCGGTAAAAGGAGTAAAAGTACCGAATTCCGGAGGATTTCTGTGGTCGCCCCGCTACTAGAAGACGAGCGCACGGTGAAGCTCTTTCACGCGGGCGGGCAGGACATTGAGATTCTTCTGCGTGAGGTGGGATCGATGCCGCGTCCCCTTTTTGACACGCAGGTGGCTGCGGCTCTTCTCGGCCATACGCAGCAGATTGGCTACGGGGCGCTCGTGCATGCTGTTTGCGGCGTCACGCTCAAGAAAACCGACTCCTATACCGATTGGTCGCAGCGCCCGCTTTCCGATTCTCAGATCGACTATGCGGCCGACGACGTGATCTATCTTCCGCGCGTATACCGCAAGATGAGAAGCGAGCTCGAATCGAAGGGGCGCCTTGGGTGGCTTGCTCCCGACTTCGAGGAGATGATGAACCCCGCGAAGTACAGTGAGGATCCTCGCCTGCGCTATCGTCGCTTGAAACGAGTGACGCAACTCGACGAGAGGCAGTTGTGCGCGGCGCGCGAGTTCGCGGCGTGGCGCGAGGAGGAAGCCCGCAAACGCGATATGCCCCGCAAGTGGCTTGTCTCCGACGAGCAGATTGTGGAGGCTTGCCGTCGCGACGCGCGCACGATTGACGATCTTTACATGGTTCGAGGTGTGCGGGAGAAACTTCCCGTGCGCGATGCCCGCGCGGTAATCGAGCGCATGAACAAGGCTCGGTCGCTTCCGAAAAGCGAATGGCCCAATCTGGGGAAACCGTCGCGCAATGAGCGCAATGTGGACGCTTCAATCGACCTCATGGCAGCGCTTGTCCGCCTGCGCGCGAAGGAGAACGGGGTTGCCATGCAGACGCTGGCGAGCCATAGCGATTTGGCGGCGCTTGCGCGAGGCCACTCTGAGGACAGCGATCTGATGCGCGGGTGGCGATGGACGCTTGTGGGGGAGGAGCTTGTCGATCTCCTCGAAGGCCGCATCGCTTTGAGCCTCAGCAAGGGCGAGCTCGTCGTCGAGCGTCTGGGGTAGCGAGGGCCTGCTTGGAGGGGACTCCTTCCGATTGAGGACGTTTCGCGTAAAGCGCCGCCCTGTGTTTGGGCACGGGTTTGCATGCGCTAAAGTGTACAATTGTTCGTAATAACGAGAAGGCATCGTCTCCCCTTCATGAAGGAGTGAGTTGTATCTATGTTTATGAGTGGAAGCTACCTCGCATTCATCGTCCTCACCATGGTGATCGGCCTGGGGGCTCAATGGTATGTGAACAGGCAAATCTCTAAGTTCTCGCGCGTGAGGTCGTCGTTCGGCATGACCGGTGCCCAGATAGCGCAGCGCATGCTTGCCGACCACGGCATCACCAACGTCGCGATCAGGCAAGGCGGCGCGGGGCAGGACCACTTCGACCCGCGCAACAATTCCATCACGCTCGACCCTGAAGCCTACAACGGCACGAGCATCACGGCGATTGCCACGGCGTGTCACGAAGCGGGCCACGCGTGCCAGTTCGCGCAGGGCTATACACCCATGACGGTGCGCGGCGCGCTCGTCCCTGCGGTGAACCTTGCATCGAACGCCTGGGTTTTCCTGCTCGTGATAGGAATCGTTCTGCAGCTTGAAGGCCTTCAGGCGCTTGCAATTGCCATGTACGCGGTCGTCTTGGTATTCCAGCTGGTCACGCTCCCTGTCGAGTTCAACGCTTCGCACCGCGCGATGGACTACCTGTCAGGTGTCGGAGTCGTCTCCGCTGAGCGCAAGGGCGCCTTCAACGTGCTGCGCGCCTGCGCTTTGACCTATGTGGCCGCGGCACTCATCTCCGTGCTGCAGCTTCTTTGGCTTTTAAGCCAGCGCGAAGAATAGCTGCCATGGAACGCTGGGAGGAAAGCCTCAAGCGTGCTCGCAGCGCAGCGCGGGCAGCGGAGGGCCAAACGGACGCAACTTCTCGTAAATATGCTTCCGGGCAGGCGAAATTCGGGTCAACATATGCGGTCGAGTCTACGGGCGGGGAAGGTAAGGCAGAACCCGAGCCCCTCACCGTCTCGGGTGCCATGGCGCTTGCGAAAGGAGCGCTCGAGAACGTCACCGTAAAGCTCGTCGGCGAGGTATCCGAGGTGTCGAACAAGGCGGGCTATAAGGCCGTCTATTTCACGGTGAAGGATCAGAAGGCATCGCTTCCCTGTATGATGTGGCTCAATCGCTATCGGGCATGCGGAGTCGAGCTCGATGTCGGCGCGCTTGTCGAGCTGACGGGGCGGTTCACCCTCTACGCGCCGAAGGGTCGCATGAACTTCGACGTGTTCTCGGTAAGCTTGGCGGGCGAGGGGAACTTGCGTATGCAGGTTGCGAACCTCGCGCGCAAGCTTTACGTGGAAGGTCTCACCGACGAGGCGCGAAAGCGTCCCGTTCCTGCAAATATCCAGGTTGTAGGCCTTGTTACCTCGCCTCGTGGAGACGCAGTGCACGATGTCTTGCGAACGCTTCGCCGTCGCTGGCCGCTTGCGAGGGTTCTCGTCGCGGGTGTACCTGTCGAAGGTGCGCGTGCGCCGCAGGAGCTCGTCCGCGGCATCGATTGCGTGTCGCGCGCGGGTGCCGAGGCGGTTCTGCTCGTCCGCGGCGGCGGGTCGTATGAGGACCTCATGCCCTTCAACGACGAGGGGCTTGCGCGCGCCATCGCAGCATGCCCCGTCCCCGTGGTGACAGGCATCGGCCACGAGCCTGACACGACCATTGCCGACCTTGTGGCCGACGTTCGCGCTTCGACCCCGACCGGCGCTGCCGAGGCGGTGTCGCCCTCGTCTGCCGAGCTGTCGGGGAACCTCGTCGCCCGTGCACGGGCAATCCACGACGGTCTTATTCGAAGACTCGACCGCTCCCGCGTGGCCGTCGACCGCGTTGCCACCCGCCCGGTCTTCAAGGACTCGTCCTATCTGCTTGGCACCGACATGCAGACTATCGATTTCCTCTCCGAGCGGCTTGTACGCACCGAGCCTGCCCGCATAGCGCGCGAGCGCGATTCCGTCGATGCGCTCGCCGCCCGCCTCGCCCACGCGCTTCCTGCGAACACCGAGCGAAATCGCGTGGAGCTCGCCTCGCTTACTGTCCGCATGCGCGCAGCGGGCGCAGGCATCGCGCAGCGGGACGAGGCGCGTCTCGAGACGCTTTCGGGCCGTCTCGCTTCACAAGGGAAAAGCCTGGTCGCGCCCTTCGCTCACGAGGTTGGGCTTGCTGCCTCGCGCTTGAACGACCTTTCTCCGCTTGCCGTCATTGCCCGCGGTTACGCGATTGCCCGTACTGACGACGGAGCGGTGGTGAAGAGCATCGGTCAGGCACCTGTGGGCTCGAAAGTCGCCGTGCAGGTGTCGGACGGCACGCTTTCGTGCACGGTGGACGCGGCAGCGCCCGCGACAGATGTCGCATCCAAGTAGACTAACGACAGCGATTGATAAAGGAGAAACCCTATGGTAGAAGAGAAGCCGATCGAGGAGCTCACCTTCCGCGAGGCGATGGCGGAGCTCGACCGAATCGTTGGTGTGCTCGAGAGCAATTCGCTCGAGCTTGAGCAGAGCGTCACGGCCTATGAGCGCGGGGTGAAGCTGATCGCCTCGCTTAAGAAGCGCATTGACGGCGCCCAGCAGCGCATTGACGTCCTTATGGGCGAGCTGGAGAAGCCGGCGGACGACGAGGTCCGCGACACGACGCTGTCCTAGGCGCGAGCGACGGTTCTCTGCCGATAAAGCTTGGACTCACCACCGTCCATCAGCGGCTTTGCGGGAACACAGGCTTCCTGTTCCGTGCGAAAGGAAGCCTGCGTGTCCGCTTTTCGTCTCGAATGAGCAGCGGAACCGCTTGCCGAATTCGAACGGCTCGCACGTCCGCTGTTTGCAGTGCATGCCTACAATTTACCTAAACGTAACGTTGTAGGAGGTTGGCTGTTGAACGTTCTGGTCATCAATGCAGGCTCGTCCTCTCTGAAGTATCAACTTGTCCACGTCGAAAATCATGCTGTCATCGCGAAGGGCATCTGCGAGCGCGTGGGCTCGGCAAACGCCTTCCACAAGCACGGAATCGACGAGAACGAAGTGGTCATCGATGCGCAGATGGCCGACCATGATGCAGCCATGGCGCTCGTACTGGACTCGCTTATCAACAGCGACGACGCCCCCATCAAATCCCTCGACGAGATCGACGCGATCGGGCACCGTATCGTCCAGGGCGGCAAGTACTTCGACAAGTCGGTCCTCATCGACGACGACGTCATCGAGAAGATCGACGAGCTTGCCGAGCTCGCCCCGCTTCACAACAAGGCAGCGCTCATGGGTATTCGCGCCTGCCAGAAGCACATGCCGAATATTCCTATGGTCGCCGTGTTCGACACCTCGTTCTTCCAGACGCTGCCGCCGAAGGCCTACATGTACCCGCTTCCGTACGAGTATTACGAGAAGTACGCCATCCGCAAGTATGGCGCCCACGGCACGTCGCACCGCTACATCTCCGAGCGCGCAGCCGTCGTGCTCGACGAGCCGTTGGAGGACTTGAAGCTCATCACCTGCCATCTGGGCAACGGCTGCTCCATGAGCGCCATCGACCATGGCGTCGCCGTAGACACCTCGATGGGTTTGACGCCGCTCGACGGCCTTATGATGGGCACGCGCTGCGGCGCGATCGACCCGGCCATTGTGCCGTTTCTCATGGAGCACGAGAATCTCACTACCTCCGAGGTCAACGACGTTATGAACAAGAAGTCGGGTCTGCTTGGCATCTCGGGTGTGAGCAACGATCTGCGCAGCGTGCGCGACGCCTCCGAGGGCGGCAACGAGCGCGCACAGCTCGCCTACGACATGTACTCGAACTCGGTGAAGAAATACATCGGTGCCTACATTGCCGTCATGGGCGGCGTCGACGCCATCGTGCTTACCGCAGGCGTCGGCGAGAACTGCGAGAAGATGCGCCGCATGATCTTTGCCGGCCTGCAGCCGCTCGGCATCATCCTTGACGAGGAGAAGAATCGCCAGCGCGGCTTCGAGCGCGAGATTTCCGCTGACAACTCGGCTGTGAAGATCATCATTATCCCCACCAACGAGGAGTACATGATCGCGCTCGACACCTTCCGCATTGTGGAGGAAAGCGAAATCGATCGAGATATCTAGCTCTGCAGGCAATTTCTCTTCGTGTGCGCGTCGGTTAAAAGTGCAAGGGCGCTAGCGCGAGGTTGAAAAAACAATCGGGGGGCTCACGTTTGAGCCCCCCGATTCGTTGCCGGTATAAGTGCCGGGTAAAACTTGCGCCTGAACCTACTTCATGGCCTGAGCCTGCACGCAGGTGATTGCGACGACGCCCACGATGTCATCGGCGGTGCATCCGCGCGAGAGGTCGTTCACGGGCGCGGCGAGTCCCTGGGTGATGGGGCCGTAGGCTTCCGCCTTCGCGAGGCGCTGCACGAGTTTGTACCCGATGTTGCCCGCATCGAGATCGGGGAAGATGAGCACGTTCGCGTGCCCCGCGACGCGCGAGCCGGGCGCCTTCGAATCACCCACGGAGGGCACGATGGCGGCATCGAGCTGCAATTCCCCGTCGAGTTCGAGGCTCGGGTCGAGCTCGTGGGCAATTTCCACCGCGCGCACGACCTTGTTCGCATCGTCGTTTCGCGCCGACCCCTTCGAGGAGTGGGAGAGCATTGCGACGGCGGGCTCGGTTCCCATGAGGGATTTCCACGAGCGTGCGGAGTTCACCGCGATATGGGCGAGCGCCTCGTCGTCGGGCTGCACCTCAAGGCCGCAGTCGCTGAAGATGAACGTGCCGTTTTGGCCGTATTCGCAATCGGGGACCACCATCACGAAAAACGAGCTCGCGAGCTTCACGCCCGGGGCGGTCTTCAAGATTTGCAGGCAGGGGCGCAGCACGTCGCCGGTCGAGTGACAGGCGCCCGACACCATGCCGTCCGCTTCTCCGCACTTCACCATCATGACGCCGAAATACAAGACGTCGGAAATCTTGTCGAGCGCGTCTTCGGGCGTCATTCCCTTGTGTTTACGCAGTTCATAGAGGCGCGTAGCGAACTTCTCGCGCAGATCGGACGTTTCGGGGTCGATGATGCGGACTCCGCGAAGCTCGCGGCCTCCCGCTTTCAGCTCCTCCTCGTTGCCGAGGACGATCACGTTGCAGGCGTCGTACGCGATGAGCTTCTCGGCCGCTTCGAGCGTGCGGGGGTCGTTGCCCTCGGGCAGCACGATCGTCTGCTTGTCGGCCTTCGCTCGCGCGAGCATGGTTTCCAAAAACGACATGCGCATTCCTTTCTCCAGGTATACGCTGCGCATTCTACCCTTGTAAGACGGCATTTTTTGTCCCGTTTGTATGTGATGGCGTATAGGGTAGGATGTTATCGGTAGAATAATCTAGATTCGGATGCGGGCGCTCTCCATCGCGCGCGCCGTCCGAACGGGCCCGCTTACCCCGGCCCTCTTAAAACCATCACATGCGAACGAAAGGCAAAGCTCACATGGGCGTGCAGTACACACAGTTCAACGAAGTGAATATGAACGACATCGACGCGGTTGTCGTCGGCAGCGGATTTGCCGGTGGCGTCGTGGCTCGCGAACTCGCGGAGCGCGCGGGCAAGCGCGTTCTCATCATCGAAAAGCGCCCCCACATCGGCGGCAACATGTACGACGAGAAAGACGAGGCGGGCATCCTCGTGCACAAGTACGGTCCGCACATCTTCCACTCCAACGACAAGCGCGCCTTCGATTACGCGCGCCGCTTCTCCGGCTTTTTGGGATATCAGCATCGCGTGCTCGCCGATTGGTACGGAACCTATATGCCCGTGCCCTTCAACAAGAACTCGATGGAAATCGCGTTTGGCGAGGAAAAGGCCGCACACTACATCGAGAAGCTCATCGATACCTTCGGCGACGAGCGCAAGGTGACTATCAACGAGCTGCGCGAGCAGGACGATCCCGAGCTCGCTGAGATCGCCGATTTCGTGTACAAAAACGTCTTTTTGTACTACACGCAGAAGCAGTGGGGGCTCACGCCCGAGGAAGTCGACCCGTCGGTGACGGCGCGCGTTCCTGTTTTCATCTCGCGCGATAACCGCTACTTCCAGGACGCCTACCAGGGCATGCCCGTCTTCGGCTACACGAAGCTGTTCGAGGAGATGCTCGACCACGAGAATATCCAGGTGTGTTTGAACACCGAGGCGGAAAGCGTGTTCGAGCTCGAGTTTGAAAGCGAAGCCGAGGACGCCCCGCTTTCCGCTATCAAGCTCCACGGCAAGAAGTTCGAGGGCCCCATCGTCTACACTGGTCCGCTCGACGAGCTCTTCCTCGCGCGTTTCGGGCGCCTGCCTTACCGCAGCCTCGACTTCGTGTACGAGACATTCGATAAGGAGCATGTGCTGCCGTGCGGAACCGTGAACTTCACGGTCACCGAGGACTACACGCGCATCACGGAGTTCAAGTACCTGACCGGCCAAAAGTCGGACAAGACCACCATCATGAAGGAGTACTCGCGCGCCTACGAGGACCCCAATACGCAGACTCCCTACTACGCCATCCTCTCCGACGAGAACCGCGCGCACTACGAGCGCTACCGCGCCCTCACCGCGAAGCTTCCGAACTTCTACCCGCTGGGACGTTTGGCCGAGTACCGCTACTACAACATGGACAAGATCATCAGCCTCGCGCTCGAGCTTTCCGACAAGCTGGTTGAGGAGTAGCTTTCATGAAGACCATCTCGTTCGCGGTGCCGTGCTACAACTCCGCCGCCTACATGGACAAATGCATCGAGTCGCTTTTGGCCTGCGGTGACGACATCGAGATCATCATCGTCGACGACGGCTCGACCAAAGACGACACCCCCCAGAAGGCTGATGCTTGGCAGGAGGCCCACCCGGGCATCATCCGCGCCATTCATCAGGAAAACGGGGGGCACGGCGCTGCCGTGAACACTGGCCTCGCTGCCGCCGAGGGGTTGTACTTCAAGGTCGTCGACTCCGACGACTGGCTTGACGAGAATGCGATGCGCCAGGTCATGGCCTATCTTCGCTCGCAGCTTGACCGCGACCATGCGACCGATCTCGTTATCGGCAACTACGTTTACGAGAAGGTGCACGAGGGCACGCGCGCGGTGATGGGCTATTTCAATGTGTTTCCGACCGAGGAAGAGTTCGGCTGGAAGGACGTGAAGCATTTTCGCCAAAGCCAGTATTTGCTCATGCACTCGGCAATCTATCGAACCGAATTGCTTCGCGAAACCGGCCTGAAGCTTCCCGAGCACTGCTTCTACGTGGACAACATCTTTGTGTACGTGCCGCTGCCGTTTGTCGACACCATGCGCTATCTCGATGTCGACATGTACCGTTACTTCATCGGGCGCGAGGACCAAAGCGTGAACGAGAGCGTCATGATGGGGCGTATCGACCAGCAGCTTCGCATCACGCGCTTCATGATCGACGCGGTGCGTCTGCCCGACGATGTCGTGGAGCCGAAGCTTCGCCGATACATGTTGAACTACCTGTCCATGATGATGTGCATCTGCTCTATCTTCTGCCGCATGATCGGAACGCTTGAGGCGGACGAGAAGCGCCATGCCATCTGGGAGTATCTGAAGGAGAACAACCCGGGCGCATATGGTGCGGTTCGTCGCAGCGCGCTCAATGTGGGAACGAATCTGCCCGGCGAGCTCGGCCGTTCGCTTGGCATCTCCGGATACCACCTCGCGCAAAAGGTGTTCAAGTTCAACTAACACACCTGCGGGTCGGATCGGCTCTGCGCTTGTAAGTTGGTGTTTGGCTCCTGATGATATAGCCTGCGAAAGCCGCCTTCGGGCGGCTTTTAGCGTCTTTGCGCTCTGCTTCGCTCGCTTCCGCTCCGCGTTTTTCCTCTTAGGCTCTGCTTTTACGCATTCGTGTTCATATCCTTACCTTTACTTGATATAGCTGAACACTTCCCGTATCCTGATTCGAGTTCAAGATTTACGATTGAGGCGCGGGGCTCTAGGCTGCCTTGTGCTTTTTTGCATATAACCCGGAAGGACACCCCTATGCTTTCCCGCTCGGAATTCGATGTGATGCTCGCTTTGAAAAAGACACCTGCAGCCTCGCAGCGCGCGATTGCCTCGGAGTGCGGCATGTCGCTCGGCACGGTGAACGCGGTTGTCAAGTCGCTTGGCGATCGCGGCCTCGTCGAGGGCGGGACACTTACGGCAGAAGGCGAGGACGAGCTTTCCCCTTATAAGGTGCGCAACGCCGTTATCATGGCGGCGGGCCTCTCGTCGCGTATGGCGCCGCTTTCCTACGAATGTCCAAAAGGCGTGCTCAAAGTTCGCGGCGAGGTCCTCATCGAGCGCCAAATCCGCCAGCTCAAGGAGGCGGGCATCGATGACATCACAGTGGTCGTTGGGTTTAAGAAGGAAGAGTTCTTCTATTTGGAAGACCTCTTCGGTGTGAAGATCGTCGTCAATACCGACTATGCGACGCGCAACAACCATGCGACGCTGTTCCAGGTGCGTGACATCATCGGCAACACCTACATCTGCTCGTCGGACAATTACTTTGCGAGCAACCCCTTCGAGCGCTACGTCTACGACTCGTATTACGCCGCGGTCTTCGAGGAGGGCGAAACCGACGAGTACTGCCTTCAGACGAAGGGCCGCGACAGGCGCATCACGGGTGCTGTCGTCGGCGGGTCGCACTCGTGGGTCATCATGGGGCACGCGTACTGGACGCGTGACTTCACCTGCGATTTCATGCGATTCCTTTCCCAGGAGTACCATCTCACCGAGACAGTCGGCAAGCTTTGGGACGATATCTTCCTCGAGCACGCCGACGAGCTTCGTATGTACATGCGCCCCTACGAGAAGGGCGAGATCCGCGAGTTCGACTCTCTCTACCAGCTGCAGGATTTCGACCCGCTGTTCATCGAGAACGTGGCTTCGAACGTGCTCGACAACATCTGCGCGACGCTCAACTGCCAGCGCGGCGACATCTCGAACGTAAAGCCTATCAAGAAGGGGCTTACGAACCTTTCCTTCTACTTCGAATGCCGCGGCGAGGCGTTCGTGTACCGACATCCGGGTGCCGGCACCGACGAGATCATCAACCGCCAAGCCGAGACGTATGCGCTCAAGATTGCCTCTGACCTGGGGCTTGACTCGTCGTTCGTCTACGAGGACCCTGAACTTGGGTGGAAGATTTCCCGCTATATTCCCGATTGCGTGCCGTTTGACTACGGCAACGACGAGCACGTGGGACGTGCTTTGAGCCTCGTGCGGCGTTTGCACGAGAGTGGCGCGGATTCTCCCTGGTCGTTCGACTTTTACGATGAGGCGTGCAAGATTGAGTCGCTGCTTGCGGCCGAGGACTGGTCGTTCCCTGCCGACTTCTTCGAGGTCAAGAGGAAAATCGAGCGGCTTGTTCCGCTCGTTCGCGCAGGATCGGGAGCGCCAGTTCTTTGCCATAACGACTTCTACGGCCCGAATATCCTCGTGCATGGCGACGGGCTGTGCCTCATCGATTGGGAATATGCTGCGATGGGCGACTACGGCTGCGATTTCGGCAATTTCGTTGCGCAGGGGTCGGGCTACAGCGTTGAACGCGCGAAGCAAGCTGTCCCTCTGTACTTCGGGCGCGAGGCCACCGCAGACGAGGTGTTTCACCTGATCGCCTGCACGGCGATCGTCGGGTGGTACTGGTATGTGTGGGCCATGCACCGCGAACTCAAGGGGGCTCCGGTGGGCGAGTGGTTCTACGTCTGGTACCGATCGGCGAAAGATTATGCGGAGGCTGCGCTTTCCATGGCACAGGCGGTCGGGATGCCGACGACGGGCGCCGGCGCGCTTTCGTATGAGGAGTTCGTCGTGCTCGCTCAGGCTGAGGCGAAGATGCGCGGCACCGTACATCCCGAGTCCATCGACGACGCCTCACGCGATGCCGTGTCCGTCCGCCTTTGCGAGGATGGACTGCTCGCGGACGGCGCGGTAACCCCGCGCGGTCTTGCGGCGCTCGAGCCGTATCGTGCGAAGCGGGCCGTGCTTTTGGCCGCTGGTTTCGGCAGCAGGCTTCTTCCCGTCACGGTGAATACCCCTAAACCGCTTGCTCGCGTCCATGGAGTGCGTATCATCGACCGCCTGATCGACGCGGTCATGGCCGCCGGGATCGACGAGATCTACATCGTGCGAGGGTATCTGGCGGAGGAGTTCGACCAGCTTCTTAGCAAGTATCCTAACTTGCACTTCATCGACAACCCGTTGTTCGACCAGACGAACAACATTTCGTCGGCAGTGGCTGCATGCGGGCATTTCGAGCGCGCCTACGTCTTCGAGAGCGATTTGTTCCTCACGAACCCGACATTGGTGAGCAGGTACCAGTATCAATCGAACTACCTGGGCTTTCCCGTCGAGAGAACCGATGACTGGTATTTCGATGCCGACGGCGAGGGCGTTATCGAGTGCTTGGCGAAGGGCAAGGATGCCCCGTGCTGGCAGATGGTCGGCCTGTCGTATTGGACCGCGGCGGACGGGGCGCGGCTTGCGCGAGACATCCCCGAGGTGTTCGAGCGCGACGATGCCAGGCAGATCTTCTGGGACGACGTGGCGATCGTGCGACGACCGGAGGAATACTCCGTGCATGTGCGCCGCTGCAGCCCCGACGATATTTTGGAGATCGACGATTTCGACGACCTGCGCCGCATCGATCCCGCATACGTCGTGCGCCACAAGGACGCCTAGCGGCTATAATCGGGGAACTCAAGCAAAACGAACCGCGCATGGACGTTGCGCGCAGCTTTTAGGGAAAGGGGCCATCGCATCATGACTCAATCGGGGAAGGCGCCCGCCCGCTCGGCGTTTGCGCTCGCCGTCGATGTGGGGAACACCCTTACGCGCTTCGGGCTGTTCGAGGGCAATGAGCTTGCTTCGACCTGGTGCGCAACGACGCGCCCCGTCATCACCGTCGACGAGGCCCATGCCATGCTGCGCGAGTTCTTCCTCATCCGTGGGCTCTCAAGTCCCTCGCACGAGGTTTCGATCGAGCGCGCCATCGTGTCGTCGGTCGTGCCTTCAATCACCGATGCGTGGGTGCAGGCCGCTCACGCGGTGAGCACATCGCGCCCGCTCGTCGTGGGGCCTGGCCTGAAAACGGGACTCAAGATGCGTTTCGACGATCCAGGCGAGGTCGGCTCCGACCGTATTGCCGACATGGTCGCTGCGAAGGAGCTCTTCGGCTTCCCCCTTATCGTCGTCGACTTCGGGACGACGACGAACTTCGAGGTCCTCGACGAGGGCGGCGCGTTTGCGGGCGGTATTATCGCGCCTGGCCTGCGTCTCTCCCTTTCGGCGCTCTCTTCCGCCGCAGCGAGGTTGTCCATGGTCGAGATGAAGGCGCCGGCCTCTATCGTCGGCACCAACACCCGCACAGCTATTCAGTCGGGCGCCGTCATGGGTGAGGTCGCGCGCATCGACGGCCTCATCGATATGATCTGGCAGGAGATGGGGTGTGCGGGCGATGTTGTCATGTCGGGTGACGATGCCTCGGCGCTTGCCGCCCTGTGCTCTCACGAGGCGCAGGTCGAGCCCGACTTGACACTTCTCGGCCTCGGCATGCTCGAGCGATTGAACCGGCGCAGGTAGGTTCCCTATGTCGAACGCTCTTGCCGAATCGCTCCTGCAGCCGTGGGAGGGCCCGGCGATCCTGCTCGTCGATCTCGACGCCTTTTTCGCGTCCGTCGAGCAGCTCGACCATCCTGGCTGGCGCGGAAAGCCTGTCATCGTCGGTGGCGACGCCGACAAGCACGGGGTCGTCTCGACGGCATCCTACGAAGCGCGCGCCTTCGGTGTCCACAGTGCCCAGCCCGCATCGATTGCACGGCGGCTGTGTCCCGATGCCATCTGGACGCACGGGCACTTCGACCGCTATCGCGAGATGTCGGAAACCATTATGAGCATTCTGCGGGACGAGACCCCACTCGTGCAGCAGGTGAGCATCGATGAGGCGTTTGTGGATGTCTCTCCCACCAAGGTGAATACGGAGCATCCTGTGCGCATCGCTGAGCGTATCCAATCGCGCGTCGAGGCGCTCGGAGTTACATGCTCGGTGGGCGTGGGCACGTCGAAGACGATCGCGAAAATCGCCTCCGATATGGACAAGCCGCGTGGGCTCACTGTCGTTTACCCAGGATGTGAGCAGGGATTTCTCGCGCCTCTGCCCGTGCGGAAGATGAGCGGCGTGGGCGCCGTCGCCGAGCGCGAGCTTATAAGCCACGGTGTGCGCACGTTGGGGGACCTGGCCTTGGCGGACGAGTCGCTTTTGCGCCGCATCTTCGGGAAGAATGCGATCGTGATGCGCACCCGCGCGCAGGGCGGCGACATGACGCCCGTCGAGGAGGGGGAGGCCGCGAAGTCGGTATCGAACGAGATGACGTTCGCGAAAGACCTCACATCGCGCGTTGATGTGGAGGCGGCGATCGCCACGATGGCGGCGAAGGTAGGCCGCCGTCTGCGCAAGAAGGGGCTCGCGGGCCGCACGCTTTCCCTCAAGCTACGCTTTGGCGACCGCTCGGTTCGCTCGGTCCAGAAGCGCCTTCCTGCTCCGAGCGACGATGAGCTCGCCTTCACCCCGCTTCTCTATCGCATGGTCGATGAGGTGTGGTGCGAGGGAATCCCCGTTCGTCTCCTCGGCGTGGGGATGAGCGGGTTTCGCGAGGATGAATACGTTCAGGATACGCTGTTTGACGTCGCGCGCGAGGCGCCTTCGACGCTCGATGCGGAGCCCGTCATCGTTGACGACGTGAAGCGCCGCGGTCTGCTTGATGCTACCGATGCTTTGCGCGACCGCTTTGGGGAAGGCGCCGTGCGGTTCGGGCACGAGCTGCGCAACGCGGAGAACACGACGGGTACGGGTGCTAAGAACCCTGACGATTACAAGTAGGGTTTGCGGCTGGGCTGCAGGGGCACCTGCGACTGGCTGCGCGGGCGTCTGTGGCATATTCCCCGATTTTCACCACAATGCCGTATACTTCTTCTTGGAGGAAAGCGACTCGCGCTTGGGGGTGCTTGCACGAGTCTTGTCAAGAAAGGATAGCCATGGATTTCGAGATCGTCACCGACTCAAGCTGCAACCTGAAAGAGGAAATGATCGACGAGTTCGGTCTCCACGTGCTTCCGCTGACGTTCATGGTCGATGGTGAGCAGCGCCAAAGCTACCTTAAAGGCCAGGTCACCGATTTGCAGCAGTTTTACACGATGATGCGCGAGGGCAAGGTCATCACGACTTCGCTTCCCAATCTGGCCGATTCCGAAGCGCTTTTGCGTGGCCTTCTGGAAGCGGGGCGAGACGTTCTCTACCTGGGATTCTCGAGCGGCCTTTCGGGAACGTACGAGGCAGTCTCGCTTCTGTGTAACCAGCTTGCCGCCGAATTTCCCGAGCGCAAGATTCTCTCCGTCGATACGCTTGCCGCGTCGGGCGGCGAAGGCCTGCTCGTATGGCATGCGGTTCAGAAGGCGCGTGAGGGCCTCTCGATCGAGGAGCTTCGCGACTGGGTGGAGCAGCATAGGCTCAACCTGGCGCACTGGTTCACCGTCGACGACCTCATGTTCTTGTGGCGCGGCGGCCGCGTCTCGAAGACGAGCGCCTGGGCCGGCACGCTGCTCAACATCAAGCCGGTCATGCACGTGGACGACGAGGGCCGCCTGGTGAAGGTGGGCACGGCCCGGGGCCGCAGCGCCTCCCTGAAGGCGCTGGTAGACCATATGGCGGAAACTGCGCTCGACCCGGCGGAGCAGATCGTCTTTATCAGTCATGGGGACTGTGAAGCCGATGCCCAGAAGGTGGCCGACGACGTGAAGATCCGCCTGGGGGTAAAGACCGTGCTGCTGGGCAACGTGGGGCCCGTGATCGGCGCCCACTCCGGCCCGGGCACCGTGGCCCTGTTCTTCCTGGGGAGCCGCCGTTGATGGATGCGGTCAAATGGCTGGAGGTCGTCCTGGATACCAACCGGGAGGAGCTGGACGGACTGTGCGCCCGGCTCACCGCCAATGG
>OLOW01001559.1_pt1 | contig 16033 bp, 18 predicted proteins | sample 1672801 | NCBI WGS metagenome assembly OLOW01 (sample SAMEA3136725, study PRJEB25190) | human gut metagenome | biome: human gut; feature: human-associated habitat; material: faeces | place: Austria | collected 2013 | reverse complement strand
AAATGTCCGGCTGATCCGGATGCTGGAGGCGATCCGGAGATGCCAGTAGCCTATGTGGCCCTGGGCAGCAACCTGGGGAATAAAGAAGAAAACATCCGCCGGGCCCTGGAGCTTATGGAGAAACACGGCATCCGGGTGCGGCAGGTTTCGCCTCTTTTGGCCACGGAGCCATATGGGGTGACGGACCAGCCTGAATTCCTCAACGGAGCGGCGGAAGTGGAATGGACGGGGGATCCGGAAAGCCTGCTCCATACCCTCCTGGCCATCGAGCAGGAAATGGGCCGGCAGCGGAAGCGGCACTGGGGAGAGCGGAACATCGACCTGGACCTGCTTCTTTTCGGGGGCCAGTGCATCCACAGTGAAGACCTGGTGCTGCCCCATCCGGATATGGCCAACCGGAGCTTCGTGCTGGAGCCCCTGGCCGCCATTGCTCCCCAGGCAGTCCATCCGGTATTCCACCGGACCATCAGGGAACTGTGGCAGGATCTTCAGAAAAAACAAACCAGAAAGCAGGAATGAGTCATGGGTGAACGAGTGAAGACAGGCGTGGTCCTGTTTCTTCTGTATACGGTATTATTTGCGGTTTCTCAATTGTATCAGGTGGTGCCCGGCCTTAGCGGGCTCCGGATCCAGGCCATGCTGTCCGTACCCTACGGGCTGATCTTCGGCCGGCTGGGTGCCATTGCGGCGGCCCTGGGAGCAGCGGCGGGGATGGCCCTCACCGGCGGCAGTTCCAATTTCATCCCCATTGAATTCCTGGGAGCCCTGCTCTCCGCCTATCTGCCCTTCCGGATCTGGCAGGGGATGCGCAGCCCCCGGGAACCCTATCTGTGCGTGGAAGACCAGCGGACGGCCACCATGTTCTTTGTCCTGAGTGTGATTGGGGCCGTACCCATGGCGGTGTTCCCGGCAGTGGGAGGCGACCTGTACCAGGTGGTGCCTTTCCCGGCTTCCTATCCCCGGATTTTCCTGGCTTCCCTGGTGTGCACCGTAGTGGGGGGCTTCCTGGTGTACAGCCAGGCGGCGCCCCGGATGTTCCGGGGTGCGGGAGAAGCCCTGTGGAACCGGATCCGGGACAACAAGGGAACCACCCGTAGCATGGCGGTGGCCATGCTGCGGATCGCTTTGACCGGGGGCTTCCTGGGCCTGGGCCTGGCTTTTATCTTCCCCAATGAATTCGAACTGATCATTGTGGAATATGTAATGGGGATCTTTGCGGCCCTGCTGTTCATCCTGACCGCTGTATGAGGGACCTTCCATGATGTATCGACTGACCTTCATCGTCCAGCTGCTGCTGGTGGTGACCTTTCTCTGGACCTGCAGCACAGTATTCATGGGCCTTCTGACCCGGCGGAAAGAGAAACCGGTGACGGGAGAACCCAGCCGGTTCGCCATCCTGGTCTGCGCCCACAATGAAGCCAATGTGGTGGGGAAACTGTTCCAGAGCCTGGAAGACCAGGACTATCCCGGGGACTTGTACCGGGTGTTCCTGCTGGCGGACCACTGTGAGGACGGAACCCCGGAGGTGGGCCGGCGGTATCCCCATGTGACGGTGCTGGAACGGAAGGAAGGCCCCCGTACCGGAAAAGGGGCGGTGCTCAGTTGGGGCATCCCTCTCATCCGCCAGCGGTATGGCGGGACCTTCAGCCATATTGTGATCTTCGATGCGGACAATATGGCGGACCGGGGGTTCCTGGCGGCCCTGGACGGCAGCTTCCGACGGGGAGCCCGGCTGGTGATGGGAAACCGGCTGCCCCTGAATCCCTTCGACAACCTGATTTCCCAATGGTACAGCATGTACTGGCTCAGTGTGGACCTGTTCAGCAAGCCCCGGGCCAATGTGGATCTGCCGGGGATCATCTCCGGCACCGGGTTCGGCTTCGATGCCTCCCTGCTGGAGCCGGAAGGCTGGCATACCCGGACCATTGTGGAGGACATGGAATTTTCCATGCAGCAGAACTTCAAGGGCGTATTTTCCGTTTACCAGGACGATGCCCGGTTCTATGACGAGCAGCCGGTGACCTGGAAGGGGATGGTGAGCCAGCTCCGCCGGTGGATGACCGGCAACTATCAGATTGCCCGGGAGTACCGGAAGGAGTGGCTGGCCCATTTCCGGGCCCGGCCCGATGCCCGGCTCATCGACAATTTCGTCCCTATGCTCATGTGCGTGGTGTTCGGCTTCTATTTCCTGTCCAATGTACTGTGGGTGGGGTACCATGCGGTGGAAGGCAGACCCCTGTTTGCCCTGAAGGACGTGCTGTGGTGGACCATGCTCTATGGGCTGAGCCTGGTGATGGGCACCTGCGCCATCAAGGCCGGGGACCTGCCGGTGAAACGGATGCTGCCCGGCATCCTCACCGGAGGCTTTTTCTGCATCTTCCTGTCCCTGGTGGCCGTCTGGTCCGTGTTCTTCCCCCAAAAGCAATGGATCCCCATAGCCCACGTGCACCAGGAGGGGCCGGAGAAATAGGGGCAAATCCTGTACTGGGGCTTTCGACTTCAGACTCCTGACTCCAGACAAGAGGATGTGAAAAAATGATTTTCACATCCCCGTCACTAGTCTCTAGCCGATGGAAGCCAGCTTACGCTGGCAAATTTAAGGCGCTGTGAATGATTTTTTCACAGCGCCCTTTTTATGCTATAATAGATACAGAATATTCAGCCAGAGGAGGGATTGCGATGAAACGGACAAAATATTGGCTGGCAGGCATCCTTGCCGCCCTGTTCTGCCTGCTGTGGACCACGGCCGCCCTGGCTTCCTCTGCAGTGAGTTCCAACGGTACCTTCAACGGCATCCGTCTGGCAGGCAAAGTACGGGTGGTGGAATACAACCCGGATATCAAGGTCCAGGTGGTCACCAGTTTCCCGGATCTGAAGGTGAAAGTGGTGGACCATTTTCCGTCCGGAATCGGAGAGTGGCAGTTCGTGGAATACGGAGAAGATTTCACCATCCAGTTCGTCACCAGTTTCCCGGATATCCGGATCAAATACGTGACCAGTTTCCCAGGGCTGCCGTGATGGGAAAGAAAGAGGAAAGAGGGAAGAGCGGGACGGCGGTCCCGACAGATCCCTTGCTGACAAAGGCCGCCGGAGGTTTTCCGGCGGCCTTTCCCTCTATTCACATTTCACTGCCATGCGCAGCCGTTCGATGCTCTGGGTCAGGTTCTCCAGTTTCTCTTCCATGCGTACCAGGAGGTACCAGGAAATGACCATGGGGAACCCGTACTGGGCAGCCTGGCCGGCCAGCAGGGTCAGGTCATCCATGGTCAGGCCTCGGTGCTTTCGTCACTGGCCCCGTCGGAGAGCAGGTCCTTGACGTCGGTCACTTTGGCCCCCTGGATGGTTTCCACCGGGAGATTGTTCTTGGTGAGGAAGACTTTGCTTTCCACCACTTTGTTCATTACCGGCAGTACCGTTTCCCGGTCCACGTCCGTGCGGGGGTTGGGGATACGGATGTTTTTCGTTGCCTTTTCACTGTCTTTGAAAATCAGGTCCAGTTTTCTGGAATCTGCCATTGTGCCTTACCTCCTTTACGCCACTTCATTCAGGGCATGGCGTTCCACCACGTACATGCCTTTGGGAGCTTCCTGCATCAGGTTGCCGAATTCCTTGCCCACTTCCGCCAGTTTTTCGGGAGTGGCTTCCCTTGCCAGCTTTTCATAGCTGATGTTCTTGAACTTGGGCTGGTCATTTTTGTCCACGCCGTTGCTTACTTCCAGCTGCAGAGTCACTGCAGTCAGTTGCTTCTGGATTGCCATATTTCCTTCCTCCTTTGAAAAGAATCCTTATGATACACCACATAGCCTGCGACTGAAAAAACGCCAGAATGCGTTTTTGAGGCTCTGTAAGGGGGACAGGAAGAAAAATCTCAGGCGGTCTTTCTTCTCAGCCACTGGTAATACAGTCCTTTGCCCCGGAATACCGCTCCGCCGTTGCGCCATACCCCGTCGTAATCTTTCAGCTTCCACAGATCCCACCGTTCAAAAGCGGGAGTCCCGGCCATGCTTGGCCCGTAACCGTCCAGGTCGGCAGCCTCTGCATGGGTCATGATCTGGGCGGGCTCCAGAGGGAGTTTCCAGAGTTCCGACAGAGTGGCCAGCAGGATGGATGTGCTTTCCACCTGCAGGGGAGTGGGGGGATAATCCCCCAGATCGAAGGTGCCGTCTGCATACAGCACGGCATCTTTGGCACAGCACAGGGCAATGCCCAGGGCACCGGTGTTCCGGTTCCAGGTGTGGGGGAGGGTTTCCGTCCAGTCCCGGGTACTGGTCACCAGGCTCCCGTCCCCCCGCACCAGAAGATGATAGTCCGGAAACAGCTGGTTGTACCGGCCTGCGGTCCAGTGGAGGTAGATCTTCCGGATGTGGCCCCGGGCCCTGCGGGCCAGGTCCAGAAGATCCTGCCGTTTGATTTCTTCCATGTCGTCGCCTCCTTACACTGTATAAGAGACGGCAGGGGAGATTTATTCGGCTGAAAGTCAAAAAAGTGCAGAGGCAGATGCGGCAGCATCTGGTATCCACAACGATGGACGATAAACAATGAGCGACCAACGTTCAATTTGAACAGATGTACCCTATGAAAACTTGAATATGGAATCAAGAAATCAAGAAAAAGGGAAGGTGTCTGATAAATTACAGCGGAAAGGATGATCTGCGTATAAAGCAGCTGAATTTAGTTGACTATTCTACGAAATTTGATATAATAAACTTATCTGATAAAACTTACTAATTAATCCGACTACATTTCCAACAGAGGAGTGATCCCCTTGCTGCCCAACACGTACCATGGAATTTGTTTCTGGATGTGCATTTTCCGCATGGCCCAAACCATCAAACACAATACCTTTACCCGATTGAAATACAACCATTACGAGGATTCTTACCGTCGTTTCTAACCCTGTGCAGGAGGCTTTGCCTTTCTGGAACCAGGGCTCTTTGCCGTACATTCGGCGGGAGTGGTTCCACTGCACGGCTTTTTTTGTGCTTGAAAACCAGAAACAACGAGACGGAATCCTGTTTTTTATGCAATGGCTCTGCCCATGTATGGAACCAGGTGTTTCGACACCTGGTATTTTTTTGCCTTTTTGAGTTTGAAAGGAGTGTTGTTCTTATGGCCTGCCGACGTATGATCAATTCGAAAATCACCGATGATGACCGTTTCCTGGTGATGCAGCCGGCTACGCAGGCATTGTACATGCACCTGGTCCTCCATGCGGATGATGATGGCTTTGTCAGCAATCCTCTGGGCATTGTGCGGCTCAGTGGATGCCACTCTGACTGCCTGGACGAACTGAAAAAATCCGGTTTCATCATTCCCTTTGTCAGCGGGGTAATTTGCATCATCCACTGGGGACAGCACAACTGGATCCGCAAAGACCGGTACACGCCCAGTATTCTCCAGGAAAGACGGTATGTCACAGTTTTGCGCGACAGAACCTATACAGTACCGGATAACTGCAAATCTTATGTCAGCCATCCTGACAGCCAGCCTGGCAGCCGCTGTGACAGCCAGTACGGCATACAGGATGGTGTCCAGGGCGACAGCCAGTTTGACAGCCAGGCGGATGCCGGGTGGTATGACAGCCTGGAGGACAAGCGACATACCCATGAGAACAAGCCTGTGGATAACTTTTTTGGAGAGAATCGCCCGAACCCTGATCCTGACTGGCTCTAGGAGAAGTTGGCTGTCATTTGACATACCACCTGGCACCCCAGGTTAGTTTAGGTCAGGATAAAGTAAGAAAAGAAAAAGTGATTAAAAAGAAAAAAATCCTGACATCCATCTGGTTGACAGGATACGTGGGAAGGAGACACGGACGTGGAAGAAAACAGAGAGACAGCAGAAAAAACAGAAAAAGAAAAAGCAGATTATGTGGATCTGACCAATCTGTTTGCTCCACCGGCCCATGTGATGGAGAAGTATATCCAGAACTGTGCGGATAATATCCAGAGGGTCCGGGATGAACAGGAAGTCTGCCGGAAATGCACCGGAGAGAAATGCCTCCAGGCCGTTCCGGAAATGGTACACATTTTCACCGGTTATCGGGGCTACCCTTATTTTCCCCTGACAGACTGTCCCCGGCGCAAGTGGAACCAGAGAAAACAGGAAATGGCAGAACGAAAAGAATCTGCCTGGATTCCCCGGATCTTCCAGGGAAAGAGTTTCGGGGACTGCCGGGTGACGGACGGAAACCGGATGGCAGTGCGGATGGCACGGGAAATGGTGAGTCCGAAGGAAAATGGAAAAGGCCTTTATCTTTACGGAGGTCCGGGAATCGGCAAGACCTTCTTGGCTTCTATTGTGGGCAATACGTTTTTGCGGCAGGGGAAACGGGTCCTTTTCACCAACACGAAACAGTTGCGGTACCAGTTCCGTGAGAACCTGCAGCATCCCGATCATCCGGACAGGAAACTGGAAACTGTGGATCTGCTGATCATCGATGACCTGGGGGCGGAGCGGTTCAACGCCTGGGGACTGGAACAGCTGGCACGGGTCATCGACAGCCGGTACCGGGATAAAAAACTGACCCTTGTCACCAGCAATTACGGGCTGAAAAATCTGGGAGAAAAAATGGCGCAGGTAACGGGAACGCCGGATGCCCAGGACAGGGATGTATCTGCCCGGATCTGCAGCCGGCTGGCCGGGATGACCCTGCAGGTCCAGATGTACGGCCTGGACCAGAGAATGAGCGAAAACCGGGAACATAACGGCGGACTGTACCGGGAAAACAACCCCCAAGCACAGCCCATGGAACTGTTTGCCAACTCTTGACGGAAGGAGGCCTATATGAAGAAAAACAAAAGCACGGATCTGACGGCCCTGCTGCCCAGGGCCCGGAGCGGGGATCAGGAAGCCCAGCTGGCCATCGTCACTGCTTTCCGGCCTTTGGTGCAGAAACTGGCCGGACAAGAAAAAAATCCCTCCCTTCGGATGGATCTGGCCAGCCAGCTGGTGCTGGGGCTCCTGGAAGCCATCCGGAAATACCCCGGAGAAGACCCCAGACGGTTCCCCGGTTTCGTAAATACCCATCTGCACTACCTGCTTTCCCATTACATCCGGAAGCAGATACGCTGGAACAAAGTAAAGGAGAAAATCTATGCGCAGAATCAGGAGACGAGTTACACGGAAGATTTTACCATGCGGATACGAAGGGGGGAACTTCAGAAGGCGCTCCAATGTCTTACCCCTGCCGAACACCGTCTTGTATGTCTTGCCACCGTCAGAGGAATCCCCTGGAAATCCATCGGAAGAGAATTTGGATGCCCTGTCTCCAGTCTGTATGGACGCTATCGAAAGGCTCTTCAGAAAATGAAAAAGAAAATGGAGAACAATGGCACAGAGGGGAATTTGGGAAGCGTGTAGAGCGGGACGGAAGGGGCGAATGGTCCATTGCGATGCCGTAGGGGCCGCAGGCCGGTTGCCCCGCGAAATGTACGAAATTCCAACGACCCATTGCGATACCGTAGGGGCCGCACGCCGGGCGGCCCGCCTGATGCACGAAATTCCAACGACCCATTGCGATATCGTAGGGGCCGCACGCCGGGCGGCCCGCCTGATGCACGGCCTGTCGATACCGGCCCCGTATGGGAGGACCAAGACCGGCGCAGCCGTGTCGCCCGGTCATCCCGTTCCGGCAAAAGGAGACCGCTGCCGGGGCAGATGGTCCTTAACGGCCAACGATGAACGATGAACGACAAACGATGAACGATGAACGACCAACGATGAAGGAGGCCCACCCAACATGTCCATAACCCAGTCTCGCTGTCGGGATCCCACTGACGGCCCGGCAGTATACGGGCGTGGTGGTCAACGAAATCTGCAACCATAGCACCCTCGACCAGTGCTTGCAGGCTTTCGTTTCTACAACAACTGTTTTACCCAACTTCTGGAATCCCTGCAGCAGGGGAAGCCCAGGAGTTCCAACATCGGTCCTGCTGACTCCGGGACTGATGCTGACTCGATTTTCATTCTGGTGACCAGCAGCCTGACCTGACCGGGCTGCTGGTTTTTTATGGGGATATTTTATTTGTCTATGCTATAATGGGGTCATGAGCAAGTCACTAACATGTTTTGGGGAGAATTCTATGGCAAAGGAATATGATGAGAAAGACCCGAAATCCATCGAGCAATATGCAAAGAGGATGCTAGGGAAAACTTTTTATCAAATCTGGGAAGAAAACGAGGAACAACTGAACCCTGTTTCTCAGAAACTCCAGGACAAGACCGGCCAGGGGACCTATGTCCATTCCCATGCAACGAAAAACTATAAAGGTGGTATGGGGAACCTGGTGGAAGAGTGTTTCTTCCATTATGCCGCCAACAGCGATGCAGAACCGGACTTTCCGGATGCTGGGGTGGAACTGAAAGTCACACCATACCGCAAAGTGGGGAAAAAGCAGGAACTCCGGGCTAAAGAGAGGCTTATCCTGACTATGATCGATTATTTTTCCCTGGTCCGGGAAGAATCCTTCGAGAAGAGCCATCTCTGGCATAAGACCCATCTCCTGCTCCTTGTCTGGTACCTGTATACGAAGGGAATCGACAAGTTGCAGTATCCAGTAGATTATGTGGGACTGTTCACTCCACCGGCAGAAGACCTGGAAATCATCAAAGAGGACTATGCCAAAATCGTCGCCAAAGTGAAGGCCGGTAAAGCCCATGAACTGTCAGAGGCGGATACTCTGTATCTGGGGGCTGCTACGAAATCCTCTGATTCTTCCGTACGGAGGAAACAGCCGAACAGTCCGGAATTGGCGAAGCCCCGGGCCTTCTCTTTCAAGAATTCTTATATGACCTATGTGCTCAACCAGTATTTCGTCAAAGGAATCCCTACCTATGAACGGATCCTGTCCGCTGGATTCCAGGGAGACTTCGAGAAAGAGGTGGCCGGGAAGATTGACCTGTACCGGGGATACAGCACAGAGCAACTGTGCCAGATTTTTCACATGGATACAAAAAAGAGGCCCAAGAATTTGGAATCCATGTTGGCGTTCCGGATGCTGGGCATCAAAGGGAACCAGGCGGAAGAGTTCGTCAAAGCCAATATCGTAGTGAAAGCCATCCGGGTTGAGCAAGATGGGACAATCAAACAGAGTATGTCGTTCCCGAACTTCAAGTTCACAGAGATCATCAAGGAAGATTGGGAAGATGCTGAGTTTGCGGAATATCTCCGGGAGACCCGTTTCCTGTTCGTGGTCTATCGGTATGGAGATGATGGGAAACTCTACCTGAAAGGGTGCCAGTTCTGGAATATCCCTTATGAAGATCTGGAAGTGGAAGCCAGGAGTGTCTGGGAAAAGACGAAGGGAGTCATCCAGGACGGACTCCGATTCTACAAGGATGACAAAGGAAGATACCATAATAATCTGCCCAAGATGAAGGACAACCGGGTAGCCCACGTCCGTCCCCATGGACGGGATTCGAAAGACACCTATCCGCTTCCGGATGGGCGGGCCTATCCAAAACAGTGCTTCTGGCTAAACAACAGTTATATCCTTTCTCAGCTGGAAGATGGATTAAAATAAAGTAAGCATAAAGGAAGAGACCCTGCGGCCTACGCCGTAAGGTCTCTTCCTTTTCACTTCTCTTTTGCGATGATCTGATCCAAGACCTTCCCCATACGGGTGATCATGGGGACCACCAGGGCATTGCCCATGCAGAAATACCGCATCCTTCTGGGCATCCCGGTATCCGTCCAGTTATCGTCGAACCCTTGGAGCCGTTCTGCTTCCAGAGGGAGCAGGATACGCAGACGTCCTGTTCCTGGATCGGCTACCACATGGGTGCTCCGATTCTTGGTGCTTTCGCTGGTGAGCATGGTCCGGGAAGGTTTGTCCCAGGAATCCGGGAACCCCACAGGACCTTCAGAAAATACGTATTCATGGCCATTGGCCGCCGTGCGGGGAATTTTCTTGGAACCTTTCAGGTAGGTCCAGTCTTTCAGATCATCCACGGAGATATAGAAATCCTCATCCGTACATTTTTCCAGGATTTGACCCAACAGTACAGGGACTTCCGCCTTTTCTTCCACATCAGCCGTGTAGATGGTACCGTCCGTCATGAAACCGGCACTTTTGAAAGGAAAGGAAAAAGTATCGGACACTTCCACCAGGTCAGCAGGGAGATCGGTGGAACTGACTTCCGTATCCGGTCCTACCGGGAAAGCCTGGGCCATGAGCCCTGTCCGGGTGATGATTTCTTCTGGGGGCTGGCTGTTGATGGAGGCATGGTTGGTATCATTGCGATAGGCGAAGATGAAGGTGCGCCGTCTACGTTGAGCACCGCCGTATTCAGCAGCGTTGATGACTCGCCATTCGGCTGAATAGCCCAGATCCCGGAGACAGGCCAGGATCATCCCGAAATCACGGCCACGCTGCTTGGCCGGGGATTTCAGGAGCCGGTCCACGTTTTCAAGAAGGACAAAAGGAGCATTTTTCTTTTCCAGGGTATCCCTGATCTGCCACCAGAGGACACCTTTCTTTCCTTCGATGCCTTTGGAAGATTTCAGCGTATGGGCTACGGAATAATCCTGGCAGGGGAACCCGCCTACCAGCAGGGTATGGTCCGGGATGGATGCTTTATCTACCGTAGAGATGTCTTCCCCCGTATGGAATTCCCCGTTCAGATCAGCACATTCTCCGAAATGGGATACATAACAGTCATGGGCCCATTGGACCTTCTTCCCTGGTTCCCATTGAGAGAACCAGACAGTCTCCCATCCACTGTTGAGACGGTCGAATCCCAATCGGAATCCGCCGACACCGGCAAAAAGCTCACAGATTTTCTTTTCCATAGTAAGTCCTCCTTGGCAAAAATTGCCATCACACTTATTTGGCCGTCCTGCCGGAGCAGGGACTGAGCACCGTCGGATGACGGATCGAAGGCCATCTATCATCTTTTCTTAGGGATATAAGAAAGGATTTCCTCTACGCAACCGTGCAAGTCTTTATTGATCTGGTGTTCCCAGAAATGGAGTACAATCCAGCCCTTTTCAGCCAGGAGATTGTCATATTCCCTGTCCCGCTGGATGTTCTCTTCTATCTTATGGATCCAGTAGTCACGGTTCGATTTGATTTTGCATTTCCGTGCGTCCCAGTTGTAACCATGGAAGAAATCGCTGTCACAGAAGACAGCGATACGGTACTTGGTCAGGGCGATGTCAGGGCTGCCAGGCAGTTTCTTGTAGTTCTTCCGATACCGGATGCCCATATGCCATAAAGCGAGGCGCAACTTGACCTCGATTTTTGTATCCTTTCCCCGGATCTTGCTCATGATGCGAGACCGTTCAGGCGTGGTCTTGAATTGGTATTTCATCATAAGGACCCCTTTGAGACGCTATTATTATATGATAAAACATTTGTTTGCATATGGCAAGAAAAAAAGAGAATTACAGATTCAAATAGGATGAAAAACTTAAAAAATTATTTAAGTTCATCGAAAAGGAACCCATTATCCTTATATCGATACTTTACAAGGTGGATTGAGTGCCATTCTTCCGCTGTCACTGGACGATAGCCACTGATGTAATTGCGCACAGCCTTATCTTTACATGCCTGCCTGGTATCTTCATCAAAATCATAAGCAACTATGAATGCTTCAACCATAGAATAGTCGCCGTGAGCATATTCATTGGTAACAAAATCTACATATTTCATTAATTGGCCGATTGTGTCTATATCTGCAAATCCTTTCTTGATTTCGATAATGAGATATTTGGAAATGGTCGGGAATCCGGGAATCAGACGGTAGCCAAAGATATCCATCTTATCCATGTAGTCAATAGGTTTGAACGGAGACGCGATGACTTGATGCGATACATAGTCCCAATGGCCGAAGGACCCTATGTTATTGTGAGACAAGATATCACATAGCGAGGCTTCTATAGCCATCTCGTGTTTGAGCCATGTTTCTCCTTCGATGTTGGCATTTTTTGCAAGGTTATGATAAGTGAACTGATATGGAGATAAATCTATTTGTTTCAGATGATTATGCAAAGAATCATCGTAGGGAAAACATTCTTTATCATCATCTATGTACTTTTCGTTATGCTTTAGGATTACATCTATCAGGGCACGATCTTCTTCATCGTCCACTTTGATGAAAGACACTTTCCATAATGCGCGAAGCATACGGAAAGCAGATGGATTGCTGTTTAAAACAGCATCCATATCAACCCCTTTGAGGAAGAATTGCGGGGTGGGGCGGAAAAGGCACATACATCTGTTGGATTCAGAGAAACTATCAATTAAAGGTCTGCATTTTTTATATTCACTTCTGTCCTTTGGTACAAGTGGATCATCTGCATGCTGATAGCAAAGAAACTTACAGTCACCTCCAATATTGACGAGCTCGCCTATGCCGTAAAGAAAACGGTCACTGAAAAAATAAATATGGTCTTTGGCCTTCATTGATAAATAGTCAGCAAAAGTACCTTCATGTTGCTTTCGCCATATATTTTCTGAGGGTTTGTGCCTTATTTCGGTGCTATATATACCTTTCTCTATACAATTTTTTATATCCTCGATACTTCTCATAGTGATTACATAGCCGGCCATATATGGATTCTCCTTTCCGTACAATATCAGGATCCCGAGAATAGCCCTTATGATTTTTCTATCGAAATCGGGTTTCATTTTATATATCCGCAGTCATACTATTATATAATAAAGTAGGTGTTTGCTTGTGGCAAGGGAAAGAAGCCTTTATAAACTTAAAAAAAGGAAGACCTTCATCTTATAGTATAAGTTGCTACACCAACACTATTATAGATAGGAGAAATGTGTTAGCGTCGGATTAATTTAACAAAGTAGAGGCCACCATCAATAAAGGCTGTGCAATAGACATTTTAATAGCTTTTATTCCAGTCAAGTCTGGGAAAATTTGTCAGCAGCTAGAGCTGTTTTTTTACAGATGCTTCTTATTTCAGTTATCTTTCTTTCCCCGTTACTTCCTCGTTTCATAAAGTGCAATTTGGTCAGGAGATAGAAAGTCCGCTAGGCTGATGGCTGGCAAGGGAGCACCGAATATCTTGGGAAGGCTTCGGATGAAATTCACGGTCTCAACTGCCCGGTCAAAATATTTTACTTCTTTGTCCAGAACGGACTGGTTGCAGTACGCATTGAATCTTTCTTGTAAGTAGTTCCGGAGCATTTCTTCGAAGGTTCTTTCTATCCAAAATCCGCCTTACGACAAAGGATACCATTTGCCAGTGGCAAATGCTTCTGAATGGAAACGCAGCCCAGGGGGCTGCTAACCCACCACCATTGCGCAGGCGCAACGGTCCCCAGCTACGGCATAAGCGACCGCCAACGTCGCTAAAGCGTCGGGCGCCTGCTTACGCCCTTGAAAAGGGCGGATATATTGCACTCCGGGCTGATGCCCTGGTGCACAAGCAATGGGCCGAAGGCCCGAGCGCCTATCCGCAACGATGAACGACGAACGATGAACCACCTAACCACCTAACCACCTAACCACTTAACCACTTAACCACTTAATCACTTACCACACCAACGGGGGGCAGCCGGACGGGGCACCCCCTTCCTTTTTTTTGCCGTTCATCGTATAATTAACTATTGAGACTTTTTACTGCCATCCTGTGCAATCATTACAATAGAAGGGAAACAAACACCAATGACCAAGCATTACACCATTCTGAATTACGGCTGTCAGATGAACGAAAGCGATTCAGAACATTATGCCGGGCAGCTTTCTGACCTGGGCTACCACTATACGGAGGATTATCACGATGCCGATGTGATCCTGATCAACACCTGCTGCGTCCGGGAAAGCGCGGAAAAGAAAATCCTGGGGAAAATCGGCGAAATGAAGCAGGTGAAACGGGAGGATCCCTCCAAGGTGCTGTGCGTCACCGGCTGCATGGCCCAGAAGGACGGGGAGGATTTCCTGAAGAAATACCCCCAGGTGGACCTGCTGATCGGCACCGCCCATGTGAACAACTTCAGTGCCATCCTCCAGGACTACCTGCACCAGACCCAGCGGAAATCCGGCATGTTCAACGACCTGACGGTGATGCCCCGGGAATTCGAGGGCCATTTCGTCCGGAAGAGCAGCTATGCGGCCTGGGTGCCCATTATGTACGGCTGCAACAATTTCTGCACCTACTGCATCGTCCCCTATGTCCGGGGCCGGGAGCGGAGCCGCAGCGCCGAAGCCATCTGTGAGGAAATCCGCAAAGCCGTGGACCAGGGGTACCGGGAATTCACCCTGCTGGGCCAGAACGTGAACTCCTACGGCAAGGACCGGGGGGACAAGGATGCCTTTGCCGCCCTGCTCCGCCAGGTGGACGCCATCCCCGGGGTGGAACGGGTCCGCTACATGACCAGCCATCCCCGTGACATGAGCGAGGAACTGATCCGCACCGTGGCGGAAAGCAAACATGTGTGCAAACATTTCCACATTCCCGTCCAGAGCGGCAGCACCCGGATCATGCAGGCCATGAACCGGGGGTATACCCGGGAATCCTACCTGCACCTGGTGGACACCATCCGGAAATACGTGCCCGAAGCGGTGCTCACCACGGACATTATCGTGGGGTTCCCCGGAGAAACAGAAGAGGATTTCCAGGAAACCCTCAGCCTGTTCGATCGGGTAAGCTATGACGCGGCCTACACCTTCATCTATTCCAAGCGGTCCGGGACTCCGGCGGCCGCCATGGAAGCCCAGGTGCCGGAAGCGGTGAAGAAAGACCGGCTGAACCGGCTCATGGAACTCCAGAACCGGCACAGCCTGAAGCACAACCAGAAACTGGTGGGACGGACCCTGCCGGTGATGGTGGAAGGGCTCAGCCACAACAACAGCAAAATGTGGAGCGGCCGCACCGATGGGAACAAACTGGTGCTGTGGCCGGTGGGAGAACGGTTCTTCAACCCGGGAGACCTGGTCCCGGTAACCATCGAAACCGCCCAGACCTGGCTCCTTAAAGGTCGTGCTGCCTTATGACCGCCCTTACACCCATGCTCCAGCAGTATCTGGAAATCAAGGAACAGCACAAGGACGAGCTGCTGTTCTTCCGACTGGGGGATTTCTACGAACTGTTCAATGAAGACGCCCTTACCGCTTCCCGGGAACTGAACCTGACCCTGACCAAACGGGCCGGAGGAAAGGCCGGTGCTTCCAGTTCCATGCCCATGTGCGGGGTGCCCTTCCATTCGGTGGACGGGTACCTGGCCAAGCTGATCCGGAAAGGGTACAAAATCGCCATCTGCGACCAGATGGAAGATCCGAAAAAAGCCGTGGGCATCGTGAAGCGCCAGGTGACCAAGATCCTGACCCCGGGCACGGTGCTCAGCGACGCGGTGCTGGAAGAGAACCACAACCAGTACCTGGCCTGCCTGGAACAGCAGGAGGACACCCTGTGCCTGGCCTACGCCGATGTGTCCACCGGGGAATGTGCCTGGTACACGGCCCGGGGGAAGGACCGGGAAGAAGCGGTGCTGGACCAGCTGTACCGGATCCAGCCGGCGGAACTGGTGCTGACGGAATCCACCGAGGCTTTCGGCGGCCTGCTGGACAAAATGGTCCAGAAACTGCCGGACTGCATGGTGAACCAGTACGACCCGGTGCCCGGCCTGGATTACTTCACCCGGCATTTCGGCAGTGACTGTCCCGCCGGGAAGCTGCCCCTGGTCCGGGGCACCGTGGAGCACATGCTCCAGTATATCCATGAAAACGTGAAAAGCGATCTGGCCCAGATCAACCAGCTCCGGGAAATCACTACGGACGCGGTGATGAACCTGGATGCCACCGCCATCCGGAACCTGGAACTGGTGAAGAACATGAAGGACGGCACCCGCCACGGCACCCTGCTGGATGTGATGGATTACACCCGCACCGCCATGGGGGCCCGGCAGCTGCGCCAGTGGGTGGAAGCACCCCTCCTGGATACCGCCCGGATCCGGCTCCGCCAGCAGGCCATCGGCTGGATGGTGGACAACGCCCGATTCCGTACGGACCTGGGGGTCAAATAATTATCGTAAATAGAATTTTATGAGCAAACATCAATTTATGAAACTAA
>OLOW01001542.1_pt1 | contig 16104 bp, 16 predicted proteins | sample 1672801 | NCBI WGS metagenome assembly OLOW01 (sample SAMEA3136725, study PRJEB25190) | human gut metagenome | biome: human gut; feature: human-associated habitat; material: faeces | place: Austria | collected 2013 | reverse complement strand
GCAGAGGAAGCTACGGCAGGCCATGGGTTTTCCGTGACGTGAAGCATTATCTTGAAACAGGGGAAAAGCTTCCTGAGGTGAGCATAGAAGAAAAAATGGCAGTGATGAAAAAGCACTGCGAGCTTATATGCAAATACAAGGGTGAACGTCAGGGCATGAAAGAAGCCAGAAAAAACTGCGCATGGTATGTTAAAGGGCTGAAAGGCTCTGCAAGGCTAAGAGCGCAGTGCGGTGGCCTTAATACCATTTCTGACCTTTATGAGATGATAGACCACATACTTGCAAACGAGTTAGGAGAATAAACAATGGGAATTTTATCCGTAGTAGGAACGCCTATAGGCAACCTTGGAGATATGACATACCGTGCAGTTGAGACCCTGGAAAAGGCTGATTTTATCTGTGCCGAGGACACAAGAGTTACCGCAAAGCTTCTCAATTATTTTGACATAAAAACGCCACTTGTGAGCTATCACGAACACAATGCAAAACAGGTGGGCGAGAGCATTTTGAACAGGATAATGGCAGGCGAGAACGCCGCTATCGTAACAGACGCCGGTATGCCCTGCATTTCAGACCCTGGGGAGCTTCTTGTGAAGCTGTGCGCTGAAAACGGTGTGAAAGTGGAGGTAGTACCAGGTCCGTCAGCGGTGGTATCAGCACTTGCCATAAGCGGACTTGACACCGCAAGATTTCAGTTCGAGGGCTTTTTGTCAACCACCAAGAAGCAAAGATTAAATCATCTTGCCTCGGTAAAAAACTGCACCAAAACATTTCTAGGTACTTTTCCTTCTCTAAAGCCATCAATTTTAACTCCTTCATGGCGGTCGGCGTTACGCCGGAAACCACCGTACGCTCATTTTCTATGAAGCGCCCCACAAGCTCATCTACACTTTGAAGGATATGCTGGAATATTTCGGTGACAGAAGAATATCTCTTTGCAGGGAGCTTACAAAGATACACGAAGAAGTTTTCCGCACCACCCTTGCGCAGGCTGTGGAGTATTATGAAGCCAACAAGCCAAAGGGCGAATTTGTGCTTGTTATCGAGGGTGCAAAAGAGGACGAGCTTTGCCCTGCGGAGAATATAGAGGAAGCTTTGGAACAAGTAAAAGCCCTTGTGGAAAAGGGTATGCGTGGAGCTGACGCCTGCCGTGAGATAGCAAAGGCAACTGGATTTTCTAAGGGGGAGCTTTACGGACTCTTGTTTAAATGAGGAATGAGGAGTGAGAAATGAGGAATTAAGGTATCGCCTGCGGCGATTATCATTTCTCGTAGGGGCGAACATTGTTCGCCCGTTGGCTTTCGCAATTTGTATATTATATATTAATTTAGATTTTTGAGGTGATTTTATGAGCATAAAAGAATACATAGGCGGACAGTGTGCTGACCCAGAGGGATTGGGCGGTATAGCCTGCGCAAAATTCATGAACTTTTTCAATGCAGAGCACTACAGAGCGGTGAAAAAATTTGTCTGCAAGCTTGACGGTGCAAGGATATTGGATATAGGCTTTGGAAACGGCGTGACTATCAAAAAGCTTAGCAAGAATATAAACGCTAAGTTCTATGGAGTCGATATTTCTGCGGATATGGTGGAAAAAGCCAAGCGAAAAAACCGTGACGGAGTGAATACCAACAAGGTGATCTTACAGCAGGGAAAAGCTGAGGAGCTTCCTTATAATGACGATTTTTTTGACACTGTTTATACTGTGAACACCATTTATTTCTGGGAGGACACCGCAAAGGTCCTTGACGAGGTAAGGCGAGTTCTCAAAGACGGCGGCAATTTTATCTGCACATTCTATACAAAGGGCTACCTTGATAAGCTCCCGTACTGCGACACAGGTTTTGGCAAGTTCACTCCTCAGCAGGTGCGTTCAATGGCTAGAGAGCGTGGCTTCCATGATGTAAAAGTCAAAATTCTGAGCGACTGCAAAGCGTATTGCCTTATTGGCACGAAAATAGAGGGCGAATAAGGTGGCAGATGTGACCATTGTGCCTCTTTCAGAGGAAAACGTACAGCTTTTTTCACAAACTGCGGCGAAAATTCTGCCCGAAGCCTGGAGTTTTGAAACCTACCAAAAACAGCTTTCAAACCCTGACGATATATCGTTTCTTGCCCTTTGTAATGGCAAAGCCGCAGGCTTTATAAGCGTGTGGTGCGTCTGCGGAGAAGCTGAGATAAACAATATAGGCGTTTTGGAGAAGTTCCGCAGAATGGGCATTGCAAAAGCCCTTTTTGACAGCGCATACAATGCCGCAAAGGCTGAAAAATGGTATCTTGAAGTGCGGGAGTCAAACCTTGGGGCTATAAGCTTTTACGAAAAATTGGGCTTTGAGAGGGTAGGCATGAGAAAAAATTTCTACACCGCCCCCACTGAAAATGCTGTTTTAATGGCACTTCAACCCACTGAAAATGGAGAAATAAATGACATATAACGATTTTACATTTGAGTCCTTGGGCGAGGGCATTGAGATATGTATATCTGACGAACACCGCTTTGGTACTGACGCCTTTCTGCTTGCGGATTTTTCATCAGGACGGCACAAGGATATCTGCGCAGACCTTTGCACAGGAAGCGGCATAATAGCGCTTCTTCTGCACAAATTTTACAAGCCGCAGAAGATATATGCTGTTGAGATACAGGAAAAGGCTCACGAACAGCTTAAAGTATCTCTTGAGAGGTCGAAAATAGATACTATCCAGCCTGTTTTGGGCGACTTGAATGATTGGCGAAGCGAAAAAGAGCTTGACCTTATCACCTGCAATCCGCCCTACAAGATAAACAACACAGGTGCGAAGAATGACAGCGAAGCGGTTTCTATCGCACGGCATGAAATGCTCTGCACCATTGATGACGTGTGCAGATGTGCAAAGAAAAATCTGAAATTCGGTGGCAGGCTTTGCATATGCAACCGTCCTGAACGTCTTTGCGATATAATGACGGCAATGAGAGCCAGCGGCATCGAGCCGAAGCGTTTGCGGACAGTTCACAAAAACCCAGAGTGTCCCCCATGGCTTATTCTCGTTGAGGGCAAAAAGGGCGGAAAGCCTTTTGTACAGATAGAAAAGCCTTTGTATGTGCGTTCCGCAGACGGGGGAAACTCGGCGGAAATGAAGAGGATATACGGACTTCCTTGAAAAGTGAGGAGTTAGGAATGAGGAATGAGGAATTAAGGTATCGCCTGCGGCGATGATTATTTTTTTCGTAGGGGCGACCTTTGGTCGCCTGCTTGTTCCAATTTGTCTGCGTGTGAGTTGAAATCAAATTATGGATTATGGTGTTATGACGGATTATTGAGTCACGTTCCACATAAGCGTGTGAGTTGAAATGAAGTGACCAATTTTCTGTGGGTAAATCTAAGGACATGATATGCGTATATTAACGAAAAAAAGAGGGTAATAAAATGAAGATTTTAGGAATAGAAAGCTCCTGCGATGAAACAGCCTGCTCTGTTGTTGAAGACGGAAAAACGGTGCTTTCAAATATAGTTGCAAGTCAGATAGACGAACACAGGCTTTATGGTGGAGTTGTGCCTGAGATAGCCTCACGCCGCCATGCGGAGAACATAACATGGGTAACAAAATCCGCTCTTGAAGAAGCAAACTGCATAATGGACGATATCGACGCTGTTGCAGTGACCTATGCCCCTGGTCTGATCGGTGCACTTCTCGTGGGAGTAAGCTTTGCAAAGGGACTTGCAATGAGTGCAGGCAAGCCTCTTGTGCCTGTTCACCATATTGCAGGTCACATTGCCGCAAATTATATCTCCCACCCTGAGCTTAAACCACCTTATCTTTGCTTGGTCGTGTCAGGAGGACATTCACATATTGTAGAGGTGCTTGATTATTCAAGATATCATGTTATAGGCAGAACAAGAGATGATGCCGCAGGCGAGTGCTTTGACAAGGTAGCGAGAACATTGGGCTTTGAATACCCGGGTGGAAAGTTTATCGACAATGCCGCAAAGTCAGGTGATTCTAATGCCTATAAGCTCCCTCACCCAAAGGTGCAGGGTAGTGAATATGACTTCTCTTTCAGCGGACTAAAAACTGCCGTTATAAACCTTGTGCATAATGCCGCACAAAAGGGCGAAACTGTCAATGTGAACGATATGGCGGCTTCGTTTCAGAACACCATATCCGACATTCTTGTAGACAAAGCAATGCTTGCCGCAAAAGATCTTGGGTATACTACCATAGGGCTTGCAGGCGGCGTTTCGGCAAACTCAGGTGTAAGAGAGAAGCTTCAAAAAGCCTGCGACAAGCGTGGCTATAAGCTTTATATGCCTGAGTTCAAATACTGCGGAGATAACGGTGCAATGATAGCTTGTCAGGGATATTTTGACTATCTTGCAGGCAGACGAGCAGATGAAAGCCTTAACGGCATTGCAACGCTGTCGCTGGATAAGATTTCGGAATAAAATTATTTTTGAGGTATAAAAAATGAAACTACTAGCCATAGACGGAAACAGCATAATGAACAGGGCTTTTTACGGAATAAAGCTGCTGTCAAATTCAAAGGGACAGTTCACGAATGCCCTTACGGGGTTTATGAATATTTACCTCAAGGAGATAGGCGAGGTAAAGCCTGACTGCGTGGCAGTGGCTTTCGACCTTAAAGCCCCTACTTTCAGACACAAGGCGAATGCCGCCTACAAAGCCAACCGAAAGGGTATGCCTGAGGAGCTTGCTCAGCAGATGCCTGTCATAAAAGAGCTTTTGGGCGACCTTGGTATAAAGATAGTACAGTGCGAGGGCTATGAAGCAGACGATATTCTCGGTACGCTCTCAAAAGCCGCCGCAGATTCAGGCAACGAGTGCTATATCCTCACTGGTGACAGGGACAGCTTTCAGCTCGTTTCCGACCGTGTGACAGTGCGCCTTGCCACCACAAAGGAAACAAAGATATATACCCCTGACAGGATAATGGAAGAATATGGCGTTACCCCTCGTCAGATGATAGATGTAAAGGCTCTTATGGGAGATACTTCAGACAATATCTCAGGCGTAAAGGGCATAGGCGAAAAGACCGCACTTTCCCTTATCAAGCAGGAGGGCGATGTCAAGACCCTTTATGAACACCTCGCAGATATTAAGCTTACCCCGTCTGTGCGCACAAAGCTTGAAAATGGTCATCAGGACGCTATAGACAGCCGCTTCCTTGCCGAAATATGTCTTGAAGCCCCTGTTGAGAAAGTTACAGAGTTTTATAAGCTGGGCGAGGTTGATACCGAGAAAACAAAGGCACTCCTTGCCGACCTTGAAATGATGCGCCTTATAGACAGATTGGGTCTTAGCAGAAAAGCTGTGGAAAGCACTGACAGCGCAGTGCAGGAAAGCAAGCTCAAACTTTCCGATCTGCCTAAGTTTGAGGTCAAGTCACTTGATGAGAGCGTTATATCTGTTCTCGGCAAGGACAAAACAGCGTATTTTATCTTTGCCGACAATAAACTTTCTATCCTCTGTAACGATGTTATCTACACCACTGAGGACAATGCAATTGTCACAGCTTTCATGGGAACAGCCTGCGAAAAAATAACCTTTGAGGGCAAGACCGCACATAAATTTGCCTTTTCTCAGGGAACGCACCTTGAAAATCTTGCTTTCTGCTGCGACCTTGCAGGATATCTTCTCAATTCACAGTCAAGCGAGTATACAGCGGAAAATCTTTGTCTTTCATATAAGTGCCTTTACCGCTCTGATATGGGGGAATATGCAGACCTTTCAAGCCTGCCTGCTCTTAGTGAAAATCTGAAAAAACAGCTTGAAATGACAGAAATGACAAAGCTATTCGACGATATCGAAATGCCACTTTGCGAAGTGCTTGCTTCAATGGAGTTTTACGGTGTAAAGGCTGACGCAGAGGGCATAAAGGCTTTCGGTGAGGACTTGAAAATAAAGATAGACGAGCTTACCTCGCAGATATATATGTATGCAGGCAAAGAGTTCAATATAGCTTCCACAAAACAGCTTGGGGAGGTGCTTTTCGAGGACTTAGGTCTGCCTGCAAAGAAGAAAACAAAGTCGGGCTATTCCACTAATGCGGACGTTCTCGAAAGCCTTATGGACAAGCACCCTATCGTGCCTCTTATCGTTGAATACCGCACACTTACAAAGCTCAATTCCACCTATGTTGACGGACTTTTGAAGCTTATCCACCCTGACGGCAGAGTTCATTCTGTTTTCAAGCAGACCGAAACAAGAACAGGAAGGATATCCTCCACCGAGCCTAATATGCAAAATATCCCCGTGAGAAAAGAGATAGGCAGGAATATGCGTAAATTCTTTGTTGCCGAGGACGGCTATACTCTTCTTGACGCTGACTACAGCCAGATCGAACTTAGAGTGCTTGCTTCCGTGTGCGGTGATAAAAATATGCAGGAAGCTTTCTCAGAGGGTAGAGATATCCATACATCAACTGCGGCACAGGTCTTTGATATCCCCGAGGATTTTGTCACACCTGAAATGAGAAGTGCAGCAAAGGCTGTAAACTTTGGTATAATCTATGGCATAGGAGCATTTTCTTTGTCGAAAGATATCGGCGTGACCGTTGCGGAAGCAAAAAGATACATCAAGAATTATCTTGACAACTTCCCGAAAGTATCTGAATTTATGGACAAGACAGTTGATGACGGCATAAAAAACGGCTATGTCACCACCCTTTTCGGCAGAAGAAGATATATCCCTGAGCTTTCTGCTTCAAACAAGGTCTTGCAGGCTTTTGGAAAGAGGGCGGCAATGAACGCACCTATCCAAGGTGCGGCGGCTGATATCATAAAGATAGCAATGGTAAGAGTATACAAAAAGCTCAGAGAAGAAGATCTTGACGCAAGACTTATTTTGCAGGTGCATGACGAGCTTATTATAGAAGCGGCTGAAAAAGACAAGGATAGAGCCGAAAAGATACTCAAAGATGAAATGGAGAACGCTGTAAAGCTTGCTGTGCCAATGACAGTGGACGTAAACAGCGGCAGAAGTTGGTACGAAGCGAAAGACTAGGCGCTCCGCTCTTGTAAATGAGGAATGAGGAGTGAGGAATGAGGAATTAAGGTATCGCCTGCGGCGATGATCTTGATTTCTATATGTAGGGGCGAACAGCGATCACCTGTTTATCCATATTGCTTATTTTATATGTTTTGCTCTTATTATCTTTGTCACCTTCGTGGTTTGGCTGACAATTTGTTTGTGATTGTTGACGACTTTTTGACGGCTGTCACAATAATACTTGACTTTTGTGAAATTTGTGGTATAATTCTCTATGTAAAAAGTGTGTAAGAAAGATAGATAAAAAGTAGAATAATAGGAATTTGAAAAACGAAAAGGGGCTGGGAAAATGAAAAAATTGCTTTTTGTGTTCAACCCCCATGCTGGCAAGGGACAGATAAAAGATAACCTTTGCGACATTGTGGATATTTTTACAAAGGGCGGCTATGAGGTAGTCACATACCCTACGCAGGCTAAGCTTGACGGCTATAACAAGCTTTGCCAGTGCGGTCAGGATTATGACATGATAGTCACATCAGGCGGTGACGGAACATTGTCTGAGGCTGTCAAGGCAATGATGACATTTGATAAGAAAATACCGCTTGGATATATTCCTGCCGGTTCAACAAATGATTGTGCGCAGTCTTTGAGCATACCGAAAAAAATGCTTGACGCCGCAAGGGAGATAGTTGACGGCGTGTATTTTGACTATGACGTTGGCAAGTTCAACGGTCAGTATTTTGTGTATGTAGCAGGCTTTGGCGCTTTCACTGACGTTTCTTATGAAACCTCACAAACGATGAAAAACAAGTTTGGTCATGCCGCATATGTGGCAGAGGGGATAAAAAGGCTTTCAAAGATAACAGGTCAGCAAATGAGAGTGGAGCATGACGGCGAGGTAATAGAAGGCAGCTTTATACTCGGTCTTATCTCAAACACTATCTCAGTGGGCGGAATGAAAAAGCTTATCGCTTCCGGGGTGTGTTTTGACGATGGACTTTTCGAGGTGGTTCTGGTAAAGACACCTAAGAACGCTATCGAGCTGAGCAACACCATAAATGAAGCAGTGCTTAATAAGCTCAACGATAAGCATTTTGTGACTTTCAAGACGTCAAGGGTCACATTCACAAGCGTGAACGAAGTTCCTTGGACGCTGGACGGAGAGTCAGGCGGAAAGCATACATATGTTGAGATAGAAAACTGCAAGCAGGCAATAAGGTTCAAACTCAAACCCAATGACATGACCGCAGAGCAGACGGCTGTTCAGTGCAGTGCAGGGGATATGATAATGACCGAGGACGGTCACCCTGTTGTCATTGAGGATCAGTCGGAGATCGAAGATTAAGCTGTTTTGTAGGGGCGACCTTTGGTCGCATACCTTTTAACAGAATTTTGACAGAACAAAAGCGGACGAGTTTTTTCGTCCGCTTTTTGCATATGCCTATTTTTTGTTTTTCTGCCGAAACTGGGAGGGTGTCATGTTGTATCTGCGTTTGAACTGCCGCATGAAATGCACGTCATTTTCGTATCCGCATACGGCGGCAATGTTTTTCACTGTCATGTCAGTGCTGAGAAGATAGTATTCAGCGTTTTTCATTCTTGCACAGAGTATATCCTCATAACAGCTCACACCGAAGCGTGAGGTGTAAAGATACTGAAAGTGGGAGGGGCTTACGCTGAGAGTTTTCGCCATATCGGCAATGTTCCTGCTCCCGGAGGGGGAGCTGTAGATGTCAGCCCTGAGCCGCTCAAGTGCGTCAGCGTAGTGACTGCGCTTTCTTGGCGGCTGACCGCTCTTGCTGAGAGAATATTCCTCTCCGAGCCTTATGAGCAGCATTCTGAGCATAAGCTCGATATAATCCTCACGCCTGCCGCTTTCAGATAAGCTGAGTCTGCTTATGGTGGATAAGATATCCTCAGTTTTCTCTGCGTCTGATAACATAAAAATCGTATCATATGGGAGTGAATAGTCACGGGTGAGCGTATCGTCGCAATCAAAATGAAGCCAGTGGTTTATGTAAAAACCCTTGCAGGCACGATATATCTGCTCAGTGCCTTTTTTGTATAGTATTGCGCTGTCAGGAGAAACTGAGTATTCCCTGCCGTGCAAACGCACCACCGCAGAGGATTTGAATATAAGCAGAAGATTATCCCCCGAACCGTTTGGACGGCGTATATCAAAAGACCCGTCATGGCTGTAGTTTAGTCCCAAAGCGTGAAGTTCCATAGGTTTTTCCTTTCTAATTTCGTATGATGTATCAGTATAATAATAGGATATATCATTGTTGTTTTTTTGTCAAGTGATAAAATATAATTGAAACTAAAATCATATACTTTTAGGAGGTCACAATGAAGAATATTTCAATGCTTATCAATACCGCAGACAAACGTTCCCACATCAACCCGGAGATATACGGACACTTCTCCGAACATCTTGGCAGATGTATCTATAACGGAATGTACGTTGGCGAAAATTCTGAGATACCGAACATAAACGGCGTTAGAAAGGACGTTATCGAAGCTTTCAAGGAGATAAAAATGCCTGTTCTCCGCTGGCCGGGAGGCTGCTTTGCTGACGAGTATCACTGGAAGGACGGTATCGGCGAAAAATCCCAGAGAAAGAAAATGATAAACACCAACTGGGGCGGCGTGACAGAGGATAACTCTTTCGGCACAAATGAGTTCTTTGACCTGTGCGAAGAGATAGGCTGTGAGCCGTATCTTGCAGGAAATCTCGGAAGCGGCACTGTTCAGGAGCTTTCCGAGTGGATAGAATATATCACCTTTGACGGCGTTTCGCCTATGGCTGACCTGAGAAGAAAAAACGGCAGAGAAAAGCCTTGGAAGCTTAAATATCTTGGTATAGGCAACGAAAACTGGGGCTGCGGCGGCTCGATGCGCCCTGAGTATTACTGCGATGAATATAGAAGATATCAGAGCTTTTGCAAGAATTTCAGCGGCAATGAGCTTTACAAAATTGCCTGCGGACCAAATTCCAACGATTATAACTGGACGGACGTTGTAATGTCAAACCTTGGGGAGTGGCACACAAAGGCTATCTCTTTGCACTATTACACCGTTCCTACAGGAGATTGGAACAAAAAGGGCAGTGCAACTGAGTTTTCAGACGAGGAGTATTACGAAACCATATCAAAAACTCTATATATGGACGAGCTTATAAAACGTCACAGCGAGATAATGTCACGCCGTGATCCAGAGGGTAAGATAGGTCTTATAGTTGACGAGTGGGGCTGTTGGTATGACGTTGAGGAGGGCACAAACCCAGGTTTCCTCTATCAGCAGAACACAATGCGTGACGCTATCGTGGCGGCTTGCAATTTGAACATCTTCAATAACCACAGCGACAAGGTAGTAATGGCAAACCTTGCGCAGGCAGTGAACGTTTTGCAGGCTCTTATCCTCACAGAGGGCGAGAAAATGGTAAAGACGCCTACCTATCACGTCTTTGATCTTTTCAAAACTCATCAGGGAGGCGAGCTTTGCTACAGCTATGCCAACAATTGTCAGGCAGGCGGAAAGATTCCGATGATATCACAATCTGCCTCAGTAAAGGACGGCGTCCTCACTGTCACTATAGCGAATTGCTCTATAGATGATGACGCTCATATCTGCTGTGATATAGCAGGAGAAAATTATCAGAACATTGAGTGCAGGATACTTGACAATGAAGTAAGGGACTATAACGATTTTGATAATTGTGATAAGGTCGCACCAAAAGAGTACAGTGCGAAAATGACAGAAAAGGGCTTTGAGATAGACCTGCCAAAATGCTCCGTTGTAGTTGTGACAATGAGATAAGGACTATAAGGAGAGTCAAAAATGACAGTAAAAGATAAAATTTTGCAGGGAAGAACATATCTTGGCATAGAACTTGGCTCAACAAGAATAAAGGCTGTTCTTATAGACGATAGCTTTTCTGTTATCGCATCAGGGTCGAAGCAGTGGGAAAATCGCTTTGAGAACGGCTGTTGGACATATTCTCTTGATGATATCCACGGGGGCATACAAGCCTGCTATAAAGACCTTGCAGAAAACGTAAAGGCACAGTATGGCATTTATCCTGAAACATACGGTGCAATGGGTATTTCTGCTATGATGCACGGCTATATGGCTTTTGACAAAAACGATAAACTGCTTGTGCCTTTCAGAACATGGCGCAATACCATGACAGCTCAGGCGGCAGGAGAGCTTACAAAACTACTGGGATTCAATATCCCACAGCGTTGGAGCATCGCACATCTTTATCAGGCGGTGCTTAACAAAGAAGCCCATGTTCCTTATATCGCTTATATCAATACCCTTGCAGGCTATGTGCATAAAAGGCTCACAGACCGCTTTGAAGTTGGCGTTGGCGAAGCTTCAGGTATCTTCCCTGTGGAGGGCATAGGATACAAAAAAGAGTATTTGGAGCTTACAGAAAAAAGCCTTGCGGAAAAAGGCTTTGACCATAAGCTGAAAGATATCCTCCCAGCGGTAAGAAATGCAGGGGAAAAGGGCGCAGTTCTTACAGAGGAGGGCGCAAGATTCCTTGACCCTGAGGGACGCCTCAAAGCAGGCGTGCCGGTCTGTCCGCCTGAGGGTGACGCAGGCACAGGCATGGTGGCAACGGACAGCGTGCTGAAAAAGACGGGAAATATCTCCGCAGGCACTTCCATATTTGCAATGCTCGTCCTCGAAAAGCCACTTAACGGTGTTTATGAGGAGATAGACGTTGTTACCACCCCTGACGGCTCGCCTGTGGCAATGGTGCATTGCAATAACTGCTGTTCAGAGCTTGACGCATGGGTGAATATGTTCGGTGAGTTCGCAAAGCTCACACCAAAGAGCTGGAAAGACTGGTACGAGGATTGAATCCCTGGCCAAGTGCTTTCACATTCTGGAATGGCAAGACATTGAAGGTATGGGAAAGCTTCGTGGCAGAAGATGCGGATGCTTCAGGTCTGGAGCCCGGAACTGTTGTAAAAACAGATAAAAATGGAATTTATGTTGCCTGTGGACAGGGGGTCCTGGTGCTTTCACAGGTACAGCTGGAAGGAAAAAAACGTATGGATGCAGATGCCTTTTTGAGAGGCTGCAAGATAGATGCCGGAAGCAGATTCATGGACGAAAAGGAGTGATCTTATGTACGGATATGGATATCCATATGGATTTTATTTTGACCCGACCTATATTTTGCTGATCATCGGAATGGTGCTGGCAATGGGAGCTTCTGCAAAAATGAAAAGCACTTTTTCCCATTATCAGAAGATCCGCAGCCGCAGCGGCCTTACCGGGGCTCAGGCAGCACAGAGGATCTTAAATGCAGCGGGGATCTATGATGTGACCATTGTTCCAATTGCAGGAAGCCTTACAGACCATTATGATCCAAGGAACAAAACGGTGTCCCTTTCCCAGGATGTATACGGGAGAACCTCTGTTGCTGCTGTCTGTGTGGCGGCCCATGAGTGTGGACATGCCATTCAGCACAATGTAAATTATGCACCGCTGAATATGCGTTCAGCAATTGTACCAATTGCAAATATTGGATCTTCTCTTTCCTGGCCGATTTTTCTGCTGGGACTGATCATGTCCATCCCGGCACTGACCACTGCGGGAATCGTACTGTTTTCTCTGGCAGTGCTGTTTCAGCTGGTTACCCTCCCGGTAGAATTTAATGCTTCCTCCAGGGCTTTGAAAATGCTGGAAAGTACCGGGATCCTTGGTACTGATGAAAATGCCGGTGCCAGAAAAGTTCTTACAGCAGCAGCTCTGACTTACGTGGCAGCTCTTGCTTCTTCTGTTTTACAGCTGCTCAGACTTGTGATACTTGCCGGAGGTAGAAGAAGAGATGATTAATGGAATCAATCCCAGAGAAATGATACTGGAAATACTGCTTCAGATTGAAGACGGGGAACACAGCCATGTGGCAATCCGAAATGCATTGTCAAAATATCAGTTTCTTCCCAAACAGGACCGTGCATTTATCACCAGAGTCTGCGAGGGAACTCTGGAGTACAGGATACAGATTGATTATATTATCAATACATTTTCCAAGGTATCTGTAGATAAGATGAAACCGGCAATCCGGGAAATCCTGCGAAGCGCAGTATATCAGCTGAAGTATATGGACAGTGTACCGGACAGCGCCGTGTGCAATGAAGCAGTGAAGCTGGCACAGAGAAAAGGCTTTTACAATCTTAAGCCTTTTGTAAACGGTGTTCTGCGAACAATTGCCAGAGATATGGATAAAGTCAGCTTCCCCAAAAAGGAAGAGGATATCCTGAAGTATCTGTCTGTGAAATATTCTATGCCGGAGACTCTGGTGACCAGATGGATTGAGGCATACGGAGAGGAAGTGACAGAGAAGATCCTGGCTGATTTCCTTACAGAAAAGCCACTTACTGTTCGATGCCGTACTTATCTGAACTCTCAGGAGGAAATTGTAAAGAGCCTGAAAAACCAGGGGGTTGAGGTAAATCCGGCTCCCTACCTTCCCTATGCATATGGAATCTCAGGATTTAATCATATTCTGGCACTGGATGCCTTTATCAAAGGACAGATCCTGGTGCAGGATGTAAGTTCCATGTTGGTTGCAGAAGTGGCGGCGCCGAAAAAAGGGGATTATGTGATCGATGTCTGTGCCGCACCTGGCGGAAAGAGCCTTCACATGGGAGATAAAATGGAAGGCTATGGAACTGTGGATGCCAGAGATGTAAGCCAGTACAAGGTGAATCTGATCGAGGAGAATATTCAGCGGACAAATTCCATCAATGTACAGGCAAGAGTGCAGGATGCCACAGTGTTTGACCAGGATTCTGAGCTTCTGGCAGATATCGTGATCGCAGATGTTCCATGCTCCGGCTATGGTGTAATTGGCAAAAAACCGGAGATCAAGTACCGTGTGACTCCGCAGAAGCAGGAGGAGATCGTGATCCTGCAAAGGACAATCCTGGATCGGGCTTCCAATTATGTAAAGCCAAGAGGAGAGCTGATTTTCAGCACCTGTACCATTGCAAAAGAAGAAAACGAAGAGAATATGATGTGGTTTTTGAACAATTATCCCTTTAAGCTGGAAAGCCTGGATCCTTATCTTCCGGAGGAACTTCATTCAGAGACAACAGCTCTTGGATATCTGCAGCTCCTTCCGGGAGTACATAAAACAGATGGTTTCTTTATTGCAAAATTCAGAAGAAAATAGGAAAAAAATATGACAGACATTAAGTCAATGAATATGGAAGAATTAAAAGAGCTTATGACGGGGCTTGGAGAAAAGGCCTTTCGTGCCAAGCAGATATACAGCTGGCTTCATGAGCATCTGGTAACTTCCTATGATGAAATGGGCAATATTCCTTCCAAACTGAAAGAAAAGCTGAAGGATTATCCCATTACTGCGCTGAAAATGGTGGATGAACAGATTTCTGCCATTGACGGCACAAGAAAATATCTGTTCCGTCTATCTGACGGAAATGTGATCGAAAGTGTGCTTATGAAGTATAAGCATGGAAATTCTGTATGTATTTCCTCACAGGTGGGATGTAAAATGGGATGCCGTTTCTGTGCCTCCACCATAGGTGGCTGGACCAGGAACCTTCTGCCCTCTGAGATGCTGGATCAGATTTACAGGATTCAGTGTATAAGCGGGGAACGTGTTTCCAATGTGGTAGTAATGGGAACCGGAGAGCCTATGGATAATTACGAGAATATTGTCCGCTTTATCCATCTTTTGTCAGATGAGGGTGGGCTTCATATCAGCCAGAGAAATATTACTGTTTCCACCTGTGGGCTTGTTCCGAAGATTTATGAACTGGCAGAAGAGAAGCTGCAGATCACCCTGGCGCTGTCTCTTCATGCACCAAACGACGAAAAAAGAAGAGAACTGATGCCCATTGCCAACCGCTACAGTATGGAGGAAGTGCTGGACGCCTGCCGGAATTATTTCGAAAAAACAGGGCGCAGGATTACCTTTGAATACAGTCTTGTAGCAGGGGTGAATGATTCCGAGGAGGATGCAAAGGAGTTAAGCACCAGGATCCATGATATCAACTGTCATGTGAATCTGATTCCTGTGAATCCTATAAAAGAGCGTTCCTACCGGCGTTCTACCCATCAGGCAGTGGAGAATTTTAAAATAAAACTTGAAAAATACGGAATTAATGTTACTATTAGAAGGGAAATGGGCAGTGATATCGACGGTGCCTGTGGACAATTACGAAAAAGCTATATGGAAAAAGTTACAACAGACAGTAACTGAAAAGACAGAAAGCGAGAAGTGACATGAGGGTATATTCAGCTACGAATATAGGAATGAAAAGGAAAGTAAACCAGGATTATGTGTTTGCTTCCCAGGACCCGGTTGGAAATCTTCCCAATCTCTTTGCGGTTGCCGATGGAATGGGAGGTCATAATGCCGGTGACTATGCGTCCTCACACGCAGTCAGGATACTAGTGGATGAGATAAAAGAGGACACAGATTATAATCCGGTAAAGGTAATACGTCACGCCATAGAGACTGCAAATACACAGATCATCGAACAGTCGCTGAAAGATGAAAAGCTGCGGGGTATGGGAACGACCATGGTGGTGGTTACCATTGTAGGTCAGTATGCCTATGTGGCAAATGTGGGAGACAGCAGAATGTATGTGGTGGATAAGCAGATCCGACAGGTGACAAAGGATCATTCTCTGGTACAGGAAATGGTCAGAATGGGAGAGATCACTGCAGAACAGGCGAGAAATCACCCGGATAAGAATATCATCACCAGAGCGCTGGGCGCTGAGAGAGTGGTGGATGTGGATTTTTTTGATATGAGACTTGAGCCGGCGCCCGTCCAAATGTTTCCGAGCAGAAATTTATCATCCCCGACGAGACTTGAGCCGGGAAGCACATTGCTGATGTGTTCAGATGGACTGAGCAACATGGTGGAAGACAGGAAAATGGAAGAAATCATATTAAATTCTGATGAGGATATTACCTGGAAGGGTGATACCCTGATTCAGGAAGCCAATCAGAACGGTGGCAAGGATAACATTGCAATAATATTGATAGAACCATTCACGAATGAGGTGAAAACATGTTAAAGACAGGTATGATTATAGCAGAACGCTATGAAATTGTAAGTA
>OLOW01001539.1_pt1 | contig 16111 bp, 10 predicted proteins | sample 1672801 | NCBI WGS metagenome assembly OLOW01 (sample SAMEA3136725, study PRJEB25190) | human gut metagenome | biome: human gut; feature: human-associated habitat; material: faeces | place: Austria | collected 2013 | reverse complement strand
TAGAGCATGGTTTTCCGCGTTATGAATCCTTTTACGCAGCCGGTTTTTGTGATGAACGGCATCCGTAAAACAAAGTTCCGCCGAGGGCTGTAATCAACAGCATGTGGAGTCGAAGTGTTTTCATAGAGTCAAGTGTTTGGTTTTGCAAGCAGTCAAAAAACATACCGTTTCTGTAAAACTTCCGACTTCGGCCCTTTGCCGTTTTAGGTCTGGCGTGCAGGTCCGGCGAAAATGATAAAAACGGTTGAAATTGTACTCCAGGCAAGGAAATGAGCGGTTTTTCCCTCTGGATATTCAAAATAATTACTACCTTTATCCCATTGACTTTTTATAACCACCAAACTTGAACTTTTATTTATTATGGTTGATTTGAATTTGCTTTATGAGGCGATCCTGGGCGGTAAACTGGAACAGTCCGTAGAGGTAACCAATCAGGCGATTGCCGAGGGTGTTGAACCGCAGGCGATTATTAACGGATATATGATTAAGGCCATGGAAGAGGTCGGGCAGCGCTTCCAGCGCGGCGAGGCTTTCGTGCCGAACCTGCTGATGGCAGCCCGTGCGATGAAAGGGTCGCTGGATATTCTAAAACCGCTCATGAAGGGCGATGCGTCTACCTCTTTGGGTAAGGTTGTGATCGGTACCGTAAAGGGCGACCTGCATGATATCGGCAAAAATCTGGTCGCTTCGATGCTCGAAGGCTGCGGGTTCGAGGTGATTAATTTGGGTGTCGATGTGGGGAGCGAGAAATTTATCGAAGCCGTCAAGGAAAACAAGGCCGATATCCTCTGTCTCTCGGCGCTGCTGACCACCACGATGAACTATATGAAAGAGGTGATCGACGCTTTGCAGGCCGCAGGTATGCGTGACGAAGTGAAAGTGATGGTCGGCGGGGCTCCTGTGACCAATGCTTTTGCACAGCAGGTCGGCGCCGATGGTTACAGCGAGGATGCGAGTGAAGCAGTTGCCGTGGCTCGTAAACTGGTTTCCGCTTAACGATTTTTATTCCGGGAAGGAATGGAAAGTTGTTCGGTTCCTTTTGCCGCATTGGGGATTACTCCTGCCGATGTATTCGAGGCGATGGGGTACGGGCAAAATCGGCCCGATGCGGAAACGGAACGGTTGATCGCGCGGCTGATTCCCAGCTTCGAAAGCGCTGAACATTTGTATTGTTTCCGTATGTTCGATGGCAAAACGGACAAGAGAACAATCGAAGTGGGAGGACAAACGTTCGATACGGGAACGACGGTAGCCGCAGTAATGCGGGGTGCCGAGCGTTTTGCGGTTTTCGTTGCAACTGCCGGAAAAGATTATGAACAGCGCCGTGATGCATTGAAGGACGAGGGAGATTTTTTGAGCCGTTTTAGCGGCAGAAAGCGAGGTTTATATGGATTTTTTCAACAGCGCAGTTGACGTATTGCAGACTTTGGTAATCGCGCTTGGCGCAGGACTTGGCATTTGGGGCGGCATTAACCTCATGGAGGGGTACGGCAACGATAACCCCGGCGCGAAGTCGCAGGGCATGAAACAGTTGATGGCGGGCGGCGGCGTTGCCCTTATCGGCCTTACCCTTGTCCCGCTGCTCTCCGGCCTGTTTGGATAATGCCACAAACTAACACTACCCGCCGCGCTCTCCCGCTTCACGCGGGAGGGCGCGGGAAAGGAGGGATTAGCTTTTGATATGGCAGATGATTGAAGATTGGTTTCGCGGCATTTTGACAGACGGAATACTCTCTAATCTCTCCGGGCTGTTCGACAGCGTAAATACAGAGGTTGGAGAAATCGCAACGCAAGTCGGCACAACCCCCGCCGGGTGGAACGCGGGCATATTCAATATGATACGCAGCCTATCGGAAAACGTCATTGTGCCGATTGCGGGCGTTATCATTACCTTTGTCATGTGCTACGAACTAATCCAGCTTGTAATTGAAAAAAACAATCTGCACGATCTCGACACTTGGATTTTCTTCAAATGGATTTTTAAGACCTTTGTTGCGGTGCTGCTGGTAACAAACACTTGGAACATCGTCATGGGAGTTTTCGACGTTACGCAGAGCGTCGTCAATCAGAGCGCGGGGGTTATCATATCCGATACAAGCATAGACGTTACCACCGTCATTACCGACATTGAAGCAAAACTCGACGCTATGAGCGTGGGCGGTCTTTTGGGGTTATGGTTTCAATCCCTCTTTGTAGGGCTTACCATGAAAGCCCTGTCAATCTGCATTATGCTTGTGGTGTATGGGCGCATGATTGAAATATATCTTGTAACGAGCGTTGCCCCTATCCCTATGGCAACAATGGTAAATCACGAATGGGGCAGCATGGGACAGAATTACTTAAAATCTTTGCTTGCGCTTGGTTTTCAGGCGTTTTTGATTTTGGTGTGCGTGGGCATTTATGCGGTCTTGATACAGACAATCGCAGCAACCGACGACATTTCCGGCGCGATCTGGGCTTGCATGGGCTATACCGTCCTCTTGTGCTTTACCCTTTTCAAAACGGGGAGCCTTGCAAAGAGCGTCTTTTCGGCACATTAAGGGGGTGAGTTATGATTTGAAAATCGGCTTAATCGACGTTGACAGCCATAATTTCCCCAACCTCTGCTTGATGAAGCTATCCGCGTATCATAAAGCAAAGGGGCATACGGTGGAATGGTGGAACGCAAAGGGGCGGTACGACCTTGTATATAAAAGCCGCGTCTTTACGGACACCTATTCCAAAGACACGATAACCGTTACCAACGCGGAACAGGTTATTTTCGGCGGTACGGGCTACGACACGAAAAACCGCTTGCCGCCGGAAGTGGAACACAGTTACCCGGATTATTCTATCTACCCGCAGTTTTTCGGGATTGCCTACGGCTTTTTAAGCCGGGGTTGTCCGAGAAATTGCGGGTTTTGCATTGTCAGCGGTAAAGAGGGGCGCAAAAGCGTTAAGGTTGCGGATTTGTCCGAGTTTTGGAAATGGCAGCCGGAAATAAAAATCATGGACGCTAATCTGCTTGCCTGTCCCGACCATGAAAATCTCATTGAGCAGCTTATACGAAGCCGCGCATGGGTGGATTTTTCGCAAGGGCTGGATATTCGCCTTGTGAACAGGGATAATGTCAGCCTGTTAAATCGGGTACGGATAAAAGCGGTACATTTTGCATGGGATAATCCCGACGAGGACTTGACCGGGTATTTCCAACGTTTTTTGGATTTGACAGCCATTAAAAGCAGCCGCCAGCGGCGCGTGTATGTTCTTACCAACTACGGCAGCACTCACGAACAGGATTTATACCGCGTGAACACCTTGCGGGCTATGGGCTTTGACCCGTATGTGATGATTTACGAGCGTCCAACCGCCCCGCCTGTTACCCGCCATTTGCAACGATGGGTAAACAACAAGCGGCTTTTCTATGCTGTTCCCCGCTTTGAAGATTACATTCCGGGCAGAAAGGAGGTATGAAATGGCGTATGTAACCGTCCCAAAGGACTTAACAAAAATCAAAAGCAAGGTAATGTTCAACCTTACGAAACGACAGCTAATTTGTTTCAGCGCGGCGGTGGCAATCGGACTGCCGCTGTTCTTTTTGGTAAAAGGCAGCGTTGGAACGAGCGCAGCGGCATTGTGCATGGTGCTTGCCATGCTGCCTATGTTTTTGCTTGCCATGTACGAGAAAAACGGGCAACCGCTGGAAGTGATTATTCGGCAATTTGTGGAAGTGAAGTTTCTTCGCCCCAAAGAGCGACCTTATCAGACCAACAATTTTTATACCGCCCTTGCGCGGCAGGAGCGATTAGATAAGGAGGTACGGGCGATTGTCAAAGGAAAAGGGAAAGACCCAAAACAAAAAGCGTAAACTTACGCGGCAGGAAAAGAAACAGATCGACGCGCTTATCCGGCAGTCAAAGGGCGACGGGAAGCCCCATACGGCGCAGGACAGCATACCGTTTGAACGAATGTATAAGGACGGGATTTGCCGCCTTGCAAACGGGCGGTATTCCAAGTGCATTGAGTTTGAAGATATTAACTATCAGCTTGCGCAGCCGGACGACAAGACCGCCATTTTTGAAGCCCTTTGCGATATGTATAACTCTTTTGACGCTTCTATCAGTGTGCAGCTTTCCTTAATCAGCCGCCATGCGAACAAGGAGGATTTCAAGAGCAGTATCACGATTGCCCCACAGAATGACGACTTTGACAGTATCAGAGCCGAATACACCGAAATGCTGCAAACACAGCTTGAACGCGGCAACAACGGGCTTATCAAGACAAAGTTTCTCACCTTTACCATTGAAGCAAAAGATATTAAATCGGCGCGGGCGCGGCTTGCCCGTATCGAAACGGACACCCTCAACCATTTTAAGGTGATCGGCGCGGCGGCGCGGGTATTGGACGGGAAACAGCGTCTTGAAGTGCTGCATGGGATTTTTCACCCGGACGGGGAACGCTTTAACTTTGCGTGGGAATGGCTACCCGCAAGCGGGCTTTCCGTCAAGGACTTTATCGCCCCGTCCTCTTTCCGATTTGGCGACGGGCGAATGTTTCAAATGGGCGGCAAGTTTGGTGCGGTTTCCTTTTTGCAGATCGTCGCGCCGGAACTCTCCGACCGTATGCTTGCCGACTTCATGGACGCGGAAAACGGGATTATCGTCAATCTGCACATTCAGAGTATCGACCACAACGAAGCAATCAAGACGATTAAGCGCAAGATCACCGACCTTGACCGCATGAAGATTGAAGAACAAAAGAAAGCAATCCGCAGCGGTTATGACATGGATATTATTCCGTCCGACCTTGCCACCTACGGCGGGGAAGCAAAAAACCTACTCCGCGATTTGCAGAGCCGCAACGAAAGAATGTTTCTGCTCACGCTGCTTGTCTTAAACCTTGCAGATACCAAGCAGAAATTGGATAACGAAGTATTTGGGGCGGCGGCAATCGCACAGAAATACAACTGCATTTTGACCCGCCTTGACTACCGGCAGGAACAGGGGCTTATGTCCTCTATCCCGTTGGGGGAAAACCTTATCCATATCCAGCGCGGCTTGACGACCAGCAGCACCGCCGTTTTCGTTCCCTTTACGGTGCAAGAGCTGTTCCAAAGCGGCGAAGCATTGTATTACGGCTTAAACGCCCTTTCCAACAACATGATTTTGTGCGACCGAAAGAAGCTGAAAAACCCCAACGGCTTGATACTCGGCACACCGGGCAGCGGCAAAAGTTTTTCTGCAAAACGCGAAATCACAAACGCTTTTCTTATCACGTCCGACGACATTATCATTTGCGACCCCGAAGCCGAATATTACCCCCTTGTCGGACGTTTGAAAGGACAGGTTATCAAGGTTTCGCAGAACAGCACGCAGTACATTAACCCTATGGATATTAACCTCAATTACAGCGAGGGCGACACGCCCATAGCCTTAAAGAGCGATTTTATCCTTTCCTTTTGTGAGTTGATTATGGGCGGTAAAAACGGGCTGGAAGCTGTTGAAAAGACCTTGATTGACCGCGCTGTTATCAGCGTGTACCGCAACTACCTTGCCGACCCGAAGCCTGAAAATATGCCGATTTTGGGCGACCTCTACGACGAAATCAAGAAGCAGCCGGAAAAGGAAGCGCAGCGTATCGCGGCGGCATTGGAACTCTATGTAAACGGCAGCTTGAACATTTTTAACCACAGGACAAACGTTGACATTCATAATCGCCTTGTCTGCTTTGATATTAAGGAACTCGGTACGCAGCTTAAAAAAGTCGGTATGCTTATCGTCCAAGACCAAGTATGGAACAGAGTAACGGTAAACCGCAGCGAGGGCAAGGCGACGCGGTATTACATCGACGAGTTTCATTTGCTCTTGAAAGAGGAACAGACCGCCGCCTATTCCGTCGAGATTTGGAAGCGTTTTCGCAAGTGGGGCGGTATTCCGACAGGTATCACGCAGAACGTCAAAGACCTTTTGACGAGCAGAGAAGTTTCAAACGTTTTTGAAAACAGCGATTTTGTCTATATGCTCAACCAAGCCCAGGGCGACCGGGAAATCCTTGCCAAGCAGCTTAACATTTCGCAGCAGCAAATGACCTATGTAACCCATTCCGAAGCGGGCGAGGGACTTATCTTCTATGGCAACGTGATTTTGCCCTTTATTGACCGTTTCCCGAAAGATACGGAACTCTACCGCGTAATGACGACCAAGCCCGGCGAGGTGTCGGCATGAGGATAGAAACGGATAAAATCTATTGCGGCGACAGCTTGCAGGTGCTTCAAACCTTGCCGGATAACTGTTTGGATTGTTGCGTAACGTCCCCGCCCTACTATGCTTTGCGCGATTACGGCACAGACGGGCAGATCGGGCGGGAAGCAACGCCGGAGGAATATGTTTCCCGCATTACGGCGGTTTTCCATGAGGTAAAGCGGGTGCTTACGCCGGAGGGTACTTGTTGGCTGAATATCGCGGACACTTATTGCGGCACAGGCAGCAAAGCCGACCACCAAGACCCCAAATACCCCAAAGGCAGGAACGGGCAGCAAGTGGCGGTCAACCACCGCGCCCCCGGCTGCAAGCCCAAAGATTTAATCGGTATCCCGTGGCTTGTAGCCCTTGCCTTGCGGGGCGACGGTTGGTATTTGCGCAGTTCTATCATTTGGCACAAGGGAAACGCCATGCCGGAAAGCACGCGGGACAGACCGACGCGCTGCTATGAATATGTGTTTCTGCTTACCAAGTCAAAGAAATATTACTATGATTGGCAAGCAGTAGCCGAGCCGATAGCCCCCACAACGGCGGTACGGCTGAAAAGCGGAGTTGGGAAAGGCAACAAATATGCCGCTACCGTTCCGGGGCAAAACCAGCCGCAGAAAATCAACCGTCCCCGCAGGAAAGGCGCATACACCGACGAAATGATTTCCCCCGTCCGCAGCCGCCGCAACGTTTGGCAGATCAACACAGCTTCCTATCGCGGCGGGCATTTTGCAGCGTTCCCGCCCAAACTTGCGGAAACGTGCATTTTGTCGGGCTGTCCTGTCGGCGGGATTGTGCTTGACCCGTTTTTAGGCAGCGGCACGACCGCAGCGGCGGCAAAAAGCCTTTCCCGCCGCTATGTGGGTATAGAGATCAACCCCGAATACTGCACCCTTGCAAAACAGCGTATTGGAGGTGATGAACATTGAGCAAGGAATTAAAAGCCCCCGACAAGGTAACGCAGAAAATGACCCGCGACGGGGCGATTGCGGAAAACCTTACGACGGGCGAAACAACGAGTATCAGCGAAAGACCGCCGGAGGAAAACTATTCAGCCCCCGTAGCGGGAGCAGCAGAAAAGACAACCCAACGTATCAGCACAGAGGTTAGCCGCCACTTTGAAAAGGGCGCGGAGAAAAAGACCCTTGACGCAGCACAGCTTAAAACCCATACGTCCCGCTTGCAGTTTTCCGAAGCGGAACGGGCAACGCCGGACCTGCAAAAGGCAATCAAAAAATCCGATACGGCGGCTGACCGTTTAGACAAAGCGCGGGCAGCTATCCCCAAACAGACCAAAATCACAAAAGAGCGCGTTTTTGACGAAGCCAAAGGCAAAGCAAAGACGCGCCTTGCTTTTGAAAAAACGGATAAGCCCCCAAACGGCAAGTTGCGTCATAACCCGTTATCCCGTCCGGCGCAGGAATTGGACGCCGCCGTACATGGAAAAATCTATGAGGTGGAGAAAGAAAACGTCGGTGTGGAAAGCGGACACAGGATAGAACTTGTGGGCGAGAAAGCGGGCGGCATGACGACGCGGGCAGTAAAACGCGGCATACGCAGCCATAAGCTGAAACCTTACCGGGCGGCGGCAGCAGCCGAGAAAAAGGCAGCAAAGGCAAACGCCGATTTCCTCTACCAAAAGGCGCTGCATGATAACCCCGCCCTTGCGCACTCCAACCCGATTTCCCGTTTTTGGCAAAAACAGCGCATTAAAAAGCAGTATGCAAAGGCGTTGAAAACGGGCGGCAAGGTGAAAAAGACCGCCGAAGCCACCGCAAAGGCGGCGAAGAAAACGGCGCAGGAAACCAAACGGGCGACGTTCTTTGTCGTCCGGCATTGGAAAGGCTGTTTGATTGTGGGCGGGATTGCCTTTATCGTGCTTCTGTTTACCGCATCGCCGACATGTGCGAATCTCTGCGTCCCGTCCCCCACAATCTGTTCGCTCCCAAAATCGAAAACTCCGTGGAAGACCTGAAAAATCTTGTCTACACCAAATTCCACCGTCTTTACGGGGACAATCCCCCGGAGCTGATGGTAAAGCGCGTGGAGACGGAGCTGCACGACATCATCAACTGCCACTACGACGTGATCTACATGTCCGCCCAGAAGCTGGTGCAGAATTCGCTGGAACATGGCTATCTGGTCGGCTCCCGTGGCTCCGTCGGCTCGTCTATCGTTGCCTACATGTCCGGCATTACCGAGGTCAACTCCTTCCCGCCCCACTACCGCTGCCCCAATCCGGAATGCAAGTACACCACCTTCGACGTTCCCAAGGGCTACGGCTGCGGCGCCGACCTGCCGGACGCCCTCTGCCCCAAGTGCGGCGCGAAGTTTGAAAAGGACGGCTTCAACATTCCCTTTGAGACGTTCCTGGGCTTCGGCGGCGACAAGGTTCCCGATATCGACCTGAACTTTTCCGGCGAATACCAGTCAAAAGCCCACGCTTACTGTATCGAAATGTTCGGAAAATCCCACGTTTTCCGTGCAGGGACCATCGGCACCGTGGCGGAAAAAACTGCCTTCGGCTATGTAAAGAAGTACCTGTCCGAACGTGGCAAGACTGCCTCCCGGGCGGAGGAAGCCCGCCTCGCGGCGGGATGCGTAGGCGTCCGGCGCACCACCGGCCAGCACCCCGGCGGTCTGGTTGTCATCCCACAGGAAAACGAGATTTGGGACTTCTGCCCGGTGCAGCACCCGGCGGACGACCCCTCGGCGGACACCATTACCACCCATTTTGAATACCACTCCATGGAGGAGAATTTGCTGAAGCTGGATATGCTGGGCCATGATGATCCCACCATGATCCGGATGATGGAGGATATGACCGGGGTGGACGCCCAGAAGATTCCTCTGGATGACAAGGACACCATGTCCATCTTCACCTCCTCCAAGGTTCTGGGCTATGAGAACGACCCCATTTTGGGCCCCACCGGGGCTGTAGCCATTCCGGAATTCAACACCCGGTTCACCCGGGGCATGCTCATGGACACCATGCCCACCCGGTTTGACACCCTCCTGCGGCTGTCCGGCTTCTCCCATGGCACAGATGTGTGGCTGGGCAACGCCAAGGACCTCATCACCTCCAAGACGGCCACTGTGGACCAGGCCATTGGATGCCGGGATGACATCATGCTGTATCTCATCTCCTGCGGCATGCCGGAGAAGCGGTCCTTTAAGATTATGGAGGCAGTCCGGAAGGGAAGAGGCCTGCCCGAGGGAGCGGAGGAGGAAATGCGGGCCGCCGGGGTACCGGACTGGTACATCGGCTCCTGTAAAAAGATTAAGTACCTCTTCCCCAAGGCCCACGCCGTGGCCTACGTGATGATGGCCTTCCGCATCGCCTGGTTCAAGGTCCATGAGCCCCTGGCCTTTTACGCCGCCTATTTCTACCGCCGGAGCCAGAAGGGTGGCTTTGACGCCGCCATGATGACCCGGGGCCTGGAGGAGGTCAAGGCCCACATCTCTGCCATTGACGGCAACGACGCTGCCACGGACAAGGATGAGGACATGCTCACCACCCTGGAGGTGTGCTATGAGTTCTATCTGCGGGGCTTCTCCTTTGCTCCCATGGACCTGTACCGGTCCCATGCCACCAAATTTCTCATTGAGGATGGGAAGCTCCTGCCTCCGTTCGTCTCCGTCTCCGGCCTGGGTGAAACTGCCGCCTGGGACATTTTGGAGGGGCGGAAGGGCAAGAGGTTCATCTCCATCGAGGAGTTTTCCGTCGCCTGTCCCAAGGTTTCCAAAACCCACATTGAGAATCTGAAGGCGGCTGGCGCCTTCGGGGACCTGCCCGACACCAGCCAGGTCAGCCTCTTTTAGCTCCATACCGCGCCAAATGCCGTAGCCCCCTCGAATTCCGGTTTCGAGGGGGCTACTTGAAATGCACTGACGCGGCAGCGCCGGTCTGGAAGTCGGAGACGTTTAGGATGAAGGGGGATTGGGGCAGGCCGTTGGCAGATCATCTCCCTGCAGATACTCCATCATATGGTATAAAATGGCTTGAATGTAAGGAAGCCTTGCCCGGTAGCAGGGGCGCTCTCCCCGCCTTTCCTGAATCAAAAGCTCAGCGTTACACAGCGCGTTGATGTTCCGGAAAACTGTGCCGGAGTTCATTCCAAGATGATTGGATATTTCTTGAATGGTCATGGCGTTTTTGTGAATCAGCCGGATGATGTCCCGGCGGCTTTTATCTCCCAGAAGCTTGAAAGCGGTCAATTCCCGGTCCGGGTTCCAGTCTTTTTCTTCATAGGCGTTGCTCAGGGTGAGCTTGACGCCCACACCCATGTGAAAGCCTACAATCCGCTCTTCCTCGGAGTAGGTACCCAGGGCATAGCGGGAGCCCAAATACCGCAAAACCAGATACATTTGGTCAAAGGACTCTTCTGCAATTCTCCCAATTCTACGCAGCAGGAAGTCGTTCAGCATGGCGCGGTCCTGGAAAAAGAGCTGCCAGCGTTCTGCCAGAGCGGCAGAGCGCTGCACATAGGGCTGCAGCAGGACTTCCAGCCGCTCCGCCACTGGGCGAATGACTCGGGCCAGCTGCTGAACGCTGAACTCCAGGTCGGAAAAGGCTTCATGGAGCAGGAGATAGAAGTCCGAAGTAATTGGCAGCTTCTTGAGCTCCTCTGCAAGCCGGATGGGCGTCTGTGTGGTGTTGCCTTCAATGCCCAAGCCAAAGCGGTTGATCCAGCAGAATTGATAGCCATTCCGGCGTACGGTATTCCATTGATCCACCACAAAAGCGAGTTGCTCGTCCAGCGTGGTTTCCTGCATGCGGATATTAAAGTTGCTGTACGCAATGCAGGAAGCCAGGCAGGTGCTCTGGTTGAGACTGTCCAGGATCGGATGGTTTTGAAAGAAATATGAAATCCATGTTTCGTTGGGGTCCAGGCCCTGACAGGCAGAGGCGACAAGCTCCCCCGTCTCCTGGGGAGACAGGCAAAATGGTTCCTCTGTGGACAGGTCTTCCGGGGTGTCTCCGTTTACGTACCGGCGGAGCACTTCTACGGTTTCATATAACATATAGGGCTGGTTTGTGACAAAAACCTTCATAGGTTCCCTCTCTTGTTTGCGGTTTACACCCAAAATTCCCACATCCCATCCTGCTAAACTATCCAAAGTATACCACGGCGGCGGTGGAAAAGCAAGGCACGTCCCCAATCCCGACGTATGCGTGCAGTTCAGAACGGAACCTTCGAAAATTCCGTACTGGCGTGGCAGTGCCCGGCCTTCCTCCGGGGGAGCGAATGGCGCCATGGGATCTGTTCATCTGCCAGTGGCAGGTGACTTCATACTTCCAGGTGGCCCGGCGAAGCCGGGTCGGATGAGGAACGGTGAAATGTTGCCTTTCTGTGCACTTACAGACGGTGGTGTCAATCTGGCCGCCCGGCGCAAGGTCGGGCGGCCAGAAGGGGATGGAATGTTTCCTTATTTCTCTGCGTAGCGCATCACTAAGACCACGCCTTGGGCCCGGGTGGCGGTGGACAGGGGAGCCAGGGTGGTGGCGGTGGCGCCAACCACAATGGCCTGCTCCACAGCCCAGGCCATGGCCGTTTGGGCGTAGGGGTGGATCTGCGCGGCATCGGTGAAGCCATCCAGAGCCTGGCTGGAGGCCGGGGAGCCTGCCATGCGCCACAGGATGGTGGCAGCCATCTCCCGGATGAGGGGAGCGTTGGGGGAGAAGGTGCTTTGGCTGGTTCCGTTGATGTATCCCTTCTCATAGGCCCACCGCACGGCCTCTTCATAGAAGCTGCCGGACCGGAGGTCGGTAAAGGGGGTGTCCTGGCTGCTGTCCGGGCAGCCGGCCAGGCGGTGGAGGATGGTGACAAACTGTGCCCGGGTCAGGGTCCCCTCAGGCTGGAACAGGTCCTCGGTCATACCATTCACCAGCCCTTTGTTCAGGGCTTCGTCAATGGCTTCGTGGTACCACTGGGCCTTCAGGTCCCGGAAGCGAAGGGAGGGGCAGTCGTGGCCGGCCGAGCCGGTCACCTGACCGCCGGACAGGGCATAGGTGAAGGTGGCGGTGCTGACAGGCTGCTCCTGGGTGCCGATTTGGCTTCCCTGCTCCAGGGTGTTGCAGGTGACTTTGGTGACGCCGCTGGCATCCTCCCGGACCCGGAAGGTGACTTCCGCCGCAGAATTGCCGCTGAGACCAGGGATTCCGGCATAGGCAAGGGTCACCTGCCCGTCCGTCTCCCGGTTCACGCTGGACAAGCCGGCATAGGGGGTCACGGCGTCCAGAGTCAGGAGCGCAGGGTCATAGGTGAGATGCACCAGGCCGTTGGTGCTGTCCTGAGGGGCGGGGATTTGGATGGAAATGGTCTTCTTCTCATCCGCAGCAGCGGGCCGGGACTCCGCCTCAGAGAGGGCCTGGAGGGTTCCCGCAGGAGCTAGGTCCACAGAATGATCAGAAAGGGTCAGCTGTGTGCAAGGAACGTCCAACATCTCCGCTGTGTCCAGGCCTTCACACAGGCGCTGTGTCTGCCGTGCCTGCGTGCCGGTGGAGGAGACACTGTAGATTGTGGCAGGCCACACCTGATCCCCAAGATTGCCCAGAGGTACCGCCGTCAGAACGGTGCTTTCCGGAGTTTGCCGGTACAGCATATACAGCTCGTTGGTGTCGCCGGTGAAATAGGAGAGCACCAGGTATCCGGTCTCCCGGTCCTCCACCAGAGAGCAATACTGGAATTCGCCGTCCTGCAGGAAGGTCAGCTGCCCAGCAAGCTCGGTGGGGATCAGATCCAGAATGCCGCCGGCCCAACCCTCATCTGTTTCGTACATACCAAAGACCCAGAGATAGCCGGCATCATCCAGCAGGTAGAAGCATTCAGCATCGTAAGTTTTTTCAATCGTTGTTCCATCCTCCTGGGACTCTGGAACAACAAGCTCCTGATGACCGGCGGAGGCCACGGCGACAAATTTTTCGGCCCCAGTTACATAGATCAGGTATGTGAAGAAATCCCATCCGGTGTAGACCGTTTCGTTTTTCATCAGACTGCCGGGACTTCCCAGATAAGTCCCGTAAATGCCCACAGCCTCTCCGGGTCCAAAGTATTCGCAATATGCCAAATCCCAGGTGGGAAGGCCGGAGCGTGCCATACCGGAGGAGGCCAGGATTTCACCAGTCTCTTCATCGACCTGATGCATCGCATAGTCGTGCTTTGTCTCCTGGAGGTAGAGGCTGCCGCTGGATTTGTCGTAGGCGGCTGCGGCGGGGGTGATGGATACGGAAGCACCAGCCGTCCAGGTGTCGTCCCGAGCCAGATCCCAGGTGAAGAGCTTGGAATTGCCATCGGCATCCCGAAGCGTGCCCCGGAGCTCCAGATTCACCGTCTCCACGGTGACGGCGCAGGAGGCGGCGACACTGGGATCCAGAACGGAGGTTGCGGTAATGGTGCAGGTTCCCGCCGCATTTGCGGTCACAAGACCGGTTTCGTCCACCTGCGCAACGGCGGGATTGGAAGAGCTCCAGCGTACATTCCGGTCGGAGACTGTCCAGGGAAGGACGGAGGCGGTGAGCTGCGCGGAGCCGTGGACCTTCATGTTCAAGCTTTGTGCGGACAACTCCAGGCTCTGAAGCTGGTCTACCGGCTGGTACCATTCTGCATCCACCTTGCGGTCCAAATCCCGGACAAACAAGGCGATGACTGGGTCATTAAACAGCTCAAATAGCGTGGTACAAGCAGCGGTAGCGGGGTCAACCTGGATCAGTGTGGACTTAATCCACCAACCGCCGTTTGGATTATCATATTGGATCCAGTATAAGGAGCCGTCATTGCAGCTCCACTCCAAAGTTTGTTGGTCTGCATTGACGCGGTATTCCATTACGTCGATGAGCTCCGGCTGGGACAGGGTGTCCAGAGTGAACCGGTACAGGCCGTTATCCTCACAGCTCAAGCTGTAGAAGGTTCCCGCTTCGTCACAGGCCAGCGTGCCGGTACGAATTCCGGGCATCCCCACTTTGGTGCATGCGCCGGTCAATTTATCAATGCGTACCAGTCCATCGGACTCGGAAATGCCGTAGAGGAACCCGTCTTTTGCGTTGTATGCCAGGTCGGTCGGGGTAACTTCCAAAGTGCAGATATACTGAAGGCCTGTTTTCAGATCCTCGTTCTGGACGTACAGCGCCCCGTCCGGTGTGACCATGAAGACTTTGCCGTCTACATCGGCAGCAGCCTGCACATCGCCAACGGCGCTGGCCTGCTCTCCAAGATTGTAGGTCTCATAATCTGCGCTGGAATCCCGATTGAACAGCAGCCATTCCCCGCTCCAGAAAGCGCCGAATTCTGTTACTACTTCCTGGTTACCAAAGATTTCTCCCACGGATACGTCATAGACTGCGGAGTTCGCTGCATAATCGTAAACCACAGCCCGCAGCTTCGTCCCGGTAAAGTTGCTTAAGTCAAATACTTGACTGACCGTCTCGCTGGGGGTTTGCTGATTCGGTGTGAAGATTCCGTAACTGGCGCCATTATCCGGGTTATAAAGGGACAGAATTGCCACAAACTGGTTGTCTTTGGCAGTGACAGTGAGCTGCCTGCTGACCGGGTCCACTCTGACGCCGGTCAGCTCCGGCGTCGTGTTGTCAATGGTCACCTGGGTTGTGAGGGTGGCGCCATCTCCCAGAGCCTCCCAGTCTGTCCGGCCGCTCTTTGCATCCACGTAATACTCCGGGGCCAGGGTCACCTGAACCTCTGCCACGGTCCCTTCGGGCAGGGGCTGGCCCTGGGCGTCTGTGCCGGACCAGGTGAGATTGACAGGCTGGGACACCCGCTGCCAGGCGCTGGCTGCACTGTAATAGAAGCCTGCCCCCATGGAGCCCAACTCCCGCTGCTTGTAAATCTCTCCCGTTTCCACATTGCGGATCTGCATTTTGGCATTGGCAGCATTGCGAATGGGGCTGACGAAGTACTGGCACAGGGCGTCTCCGTTTTGGTTATTCAGCGAAGCGCGTTCCGGCAGGTAATCTTCTCGATCCCACATGAAAGTTTCCGGATTACCACCCCAATTGTATTGGCTCCCGGAGCCTGCGGAGGTGCCGGTGATATAATTGCAGGTAGTCCAGCCCATGTAGGGCCATCTCGTATCCAGTCTCGCGCTGTATTCAAGCCATGAACCAGCTTCAAACATGGAAGCGTCCGTCCAATTGCCATAGAAGGCCAGGACCGGAATTGAGTGGGACACTTGCTTCAATCCCTCGGCGGTGGCTTCGGGAACGGCAAACACGTAACCCTGGATATAAGCGCCATTTTCATAGCTTTCATCCAAAGCTTTCTTCTGCGCCTCTGTCAGGGTCATGGTTACGGTGATACGGACCTCTCCACCGGCGGGGAGGGTAACCTCACCACGGTTCAAACGCTCCAGGAACAAGTAGGCATCGTAAGACGTAATGGCTTGATCCCCGTCCAAATCGGCATAATCCGGATTGGAGATGTCCGTCCGTATCCCTGCCACATAGTCCAGCAGAGCCTGCGCGTCGTCTGCATCGATGCTGCCGTCGCCGTTAAAATCCATGTGGATCAGGCGGTTGTCGAGCTCTACGGCCTTACCATTGATGCTCCAAGCCACATTGGCCTGCAAACCGGCAGTGTGCTGGCTGAGCAGCTGAGCTGTTTCATATGCTTCGCCTAGTTCGGCCCAATATTCATCGTCGGGCGTTTTATAACCTTCTTCAACTGCCTGGGTGAACAGCTCCGCAGATAACAGATAATTTTGGCTCTCTTTGGTGAGATTATTCAGGGTAAAGGAAACTTGATACGCACCGGTCCGGTCCGGATCGTCCCCCAACTCCGCCTTCACCTTGCCGTCAGGCTGACCGTCTACCAGTACATAGGAGCTGGCGGAGATGGCGCTGCCCACATTGGCCAGGCCTGCGCCCTGCT
>OLOW01001535.1_pt1 | contig 16115 bp, 13 predicted proteins | sample 1672801 | NCBI WGS metagenome assembly OLOW01 (sample SAMEA3136725, study PRJEB25190) | human gut metagenome | biome: human gut; feature: human-associated habitat; material: faeces | place: Austria | collected 2013 | reverse complement strand
CTTTTTTAAAGTGAAAAATCAAATAATATATGATAAAGGGCGTACATATGAGAGTATTGGTAATTATTCCTGCATACAATGAGGAATTAAATATTAAAAGGGTTGTTTCAAATTTGCGGGATAAATATCCGCAATATGATTATGTGGTGGTGAACGATGGTTCTGCTGACAGCACTTCCAAAATCTGCCATGAAGAAAATTTTAATATCATCGATTTACCTGTAAATCTTGGGTTGGCAGGAGCTTTTCAGACTGGTTTGAAATATGCAGATTTGAAAGATTATGACTGTGCTATTCAATTTGATGCCGATGGTCAGCACAGACCGGAGTATATTGGAACATTGGTAAAAGGAATAGAAGAGGGAAACGATATTGTTATTGGTTCAAGATTTGTGACACAGAAGAAACCTTTGAGCATGAGAATGCTTGGCAGCCGTATGATTGGGTGGGCAATTAAAGTATCTACAGGCAAAAGAGTAGCAGATCCCACCTCTGGTATGAGAATGTACAGCAAAAAAATGATTCACGAATTTGCCAGTAATATAAATTATGGACCGGAGCCAGACACTATTTCTTTTCTGGTAAAGCAGGGAGCAGCAATCAAAGAAATTCAGGTTGAAATAGATGACAGGACAGCCGGAGACAGCTATTTAAATTGGACCAAATCTATGATGTATATGCTCAGAATGATGATATCTATTTTATTTATTCAGAATTTCAGAAAGCGCAGCAAAACAAATTAAACAGGGAAAGAGAGGATAAGTATGTCAGTCGCATTAAGGATTTTATTAATTGTTGTATCCGTGATGAATACGTTAAATATTTTAAGAAGAATACGCAAATCGAAACTACAGATAGAATATTCCATATTCTGGCTCCTGTTTTCTATGGTGTTAATTGTGATTTCAGTTTTTCCGCAGATTGTGATAAAACTGGCACAGCTGATCGGTTTTCAATCTCCGGCAAATATGGTATTTCTGTTAGTAATATTTGCATTGATGTTTAAGTCATTTCAGTCAACATTGGAAATTTCTCAGCTTCAATACAAAATAGAGGAATTAACACAGAAAATTGCATTAGAAGAACATAAAGAATGATTTCGAGGTTTTGGGTTTTATGGAAAAGGTTTCGGTTATAGTTCCAATCTACAATGTGGAAAAATATATTAGACGCTGTCTGGATAGTATTATTGCGCAGGAATATGGCAATATGGAAATTATCTGTGTGGACGACTGTGGCCAGGACACCAGTATGGAAATCGTGGCAGAGTTTCAAAAAAAATATCCGGATAAAGTTATTATTGTACGGAATCCTGAGAATATGGGACTGGGAGCAGCTCGTGATGCGGGAATGAAGGCCGCAACAGGAGCATTTATTGCGTTTATTGACAGTGATGATTATATAAAACCCGATTTTATATCAAGATATATGCAGGAATTTGAAAATTCTGCAATGGATGTAGTTGTAGGGGGATATATCCGGGATGAAAATGGAAAGTTTACAGAATATCCGGCAGATATCTCAGATGACGAAGCTATTTGGGTGAATGTTAGTGCATGTCTGAAAATGTACAGACGTAAATTTCTTGAACAGCATAATTTGGATTTTAACGGTGTCAGGCGGTATGAAGACGAAGGGTTTATGTATAAAATCCTGTTAAAAAATCCAAAAGTAAAAATAATCCCATATTCAGGATATTATTATTGGTTAAATACAGAATCCATTACCAGAAATAAGAATAATGATCGGGCAGGTATTTTCAGGGAATATGCAGCTAATGTAGAAAAACTGTCCTGTGAATTATTAAAAGTATGTGATGAGGATAAGAGAGAACTGCTATGCTATTGCCTGGTGTCCGGGGTGATCGCCAATCTTCTGTATAACGCAAGAGGGTGTGGAATCTCTTTGATGAATGAATTGTATGGACTTTACAACAGAACTCTTATCAATATATCAAAAAATATCTGTAGTAATAAATATATAAAGTTGAAGTATCTAAAGTCGGAACCAACGTTAAAAAGATATGCAACCTGGCTGATTTTGAGATTTCGGAGAATAAAGGCAGATAGATTATTATTTTTTGTAGATAGTTTAATATGATGATGATATCAAGGTCAAAATACCTTTTGCCCTTAACATCTTTAATATGAAATGCGAGGAATATAATGGAAAAACACGCATACTTAATTATGGCCCATAATCAGTTTGACCTACTGTGCAAACTGATTCGGGAATTGGACGATGAAAGAAACGATATTTACATTCATATAGATAAAAAGGCTGGTACAATTGACGAAAAGAGATTCAGGGAGTGTGTCCAAAGGTCAAATGTGTTTTTTACAGACCGGATTTCTGTTATATGGGGTGGAGAAAGCCTGGTTGAATGTGAACTTTTGCTTTTTAAAGCAGCAGCCGAAAGAGGATACCAATATTATCATTTGATATCCGGTGTGGATTTTCCCATAAAAACGCAGAAAGAAATTCATGATTTTTTTGAACAAAATGCAGGAAAAGAATTTATAGAATATTGGAATAGAAAAGAACAGGAATATTTATATAGAATTAAATATTATTACCCGTTACAGGAAAAAATTGGCACCTATACTTATGACATTAAAACATTAATTTTGAGAATTGAAAGTAAATTATTAATTTTAAGGCAGAAGTTGATGCGCCAGGATCGGCTAAAAGGGAAAGATACAGAAGTAAAAATTGGTTCAAACTGGGTTAGTATAACGGACAGGTTTGTCAAATATTTATTGAAAAACGAGATAGTAATTAATGAAATGTTTAAACAGGGGGTTGCAGCTGATGAACTGTTTATTCAGACGATTTGCTGGAATTCAGAGTTCAGAAAATGCATATATGAGGGGGAACCTACCAGATTAATTGATTGGAATCGGGGGAAACCGTATGTATGGAAAGAAGAAGATTTGAATGAAATAAAAGATTCCAATTGTTTATTCGTTAGAAAAATTACAAATCAAAATCATTTAGCTGATTTAATCAGTGAACAGTTATTGAGGGAAAAATGAGTAAAGAAAATATAGACTTTGTAATGATTTGGGTAGATGGAAATGATGAAGAATGGAAGAAGGAAAAAAGAAAATATACCCCTTCGGCAAATTCCGATGATGAGGATAACCGATACCGTGAATGGGATAATTTGAAATATTGGTTTCGGGGAGTGGAAAAATTCACCCCATGGGTGCATAAAATTCATTTTGTCACATGCGGACATTTGCCGGCGTGGCTAAATGTAAATCATCCTAAATTGAATCTCGTTTCACATAAAGACTATATGAAAGAAGAATATCTTCCGACCTTTAGTTCTCATCCAATTGAATTAAATCTTCATCGCATTCAGGGGCTAAGTGAAAAATTTGTTTATTTTAATGATGATACGTTTATTACAAAACCAATGACAGAAACAGATTTCTTTCGCAATGGCCTTCCTTGTTCAGCCTGTGGATTTGAAGTGATAAATATAAAATACGAACCTGTTTATTATGATGTCATGATCAATAATATGAGGATGATTAATAAGGAATTTGATTCTGCTGCATTTATCCGAAAGAATTTCTTTAAAATTTTTAATCCACATTATGATGCAAAACATATTAAAAGTCTTCTGCTATTACCATGGAGTATGGGTTTTATTCCCGGTTTTATTAATCCGCATTTACCAAATGCATACTTAAAATCAACCTTTGAGGAAGTTTGGGAGAAGGAATATGAGTTGCTTGATGAAACTTCTAAACATAAGTTCAGATGTGGACAAGATGTCAATCAGTACATATTCCGGTACTGGCAATTTATGACAGGAAAATTCAGCCCGATAAATATGAAAAAACAAGGGGCATTTTATTATATAGGAAAGCAATTTGAGGAATGCTGCAGTGCAATAAAAGAACAGAAGCATAAAATGATATGTGTTAACGATGACTTACCTCAAATTTCATTAAAAGAATTTGAAAGGCATAGAGATAATCTGAATTTGGCGTTCGATACAATTTTGCCCCAAAAATCTCAATTTGAACGCAGATAAGCATTCCCCCGCTTCAAGTGCGTGGAGCACTAAGCGGCGGGTGGGGGGATGCTTATTTCAGTGGGAGCCTTCAGCTCCCACTGACAGATCGCGAAGCGACTGCGTTCATGAGCAAGTAGCGAAGCGGATTGCGAATGTCCGCTTTACATTTGATAGACGAAAGAGGTTTTACTATATGAGTTCAAAGCTTGGTACTTATAAATGTGGATTTATCATTCTTCATTATAATGATTTAGAGACAACGATAAAGTGTATAGAGTCAATTCAATGCCTTGAATGTATTCAGGATATAAAAGTACTGATCGTTGATAATCATTCACCCAATAATTCTGGTTCAGAGCTTAAAAATAAATATACCAAGTCTGACAATATAGAGGTTCTCTTATTGGAGGATAATTATGGATATTCAAAGGCAAATAATATTGGATATTCCTATCTGAGAGAATCTGGCGAATATGATTATATAATTGTTGCAAATAATGATATTATTTTTGAACAGAAAAATATGATACCCATTCTTCAGCAAAAGTATAAAAAAGAAGAGTTCTTTTTGGCAGGACCGGATGTATTTGCGATATATAAAAAGCAGCATCAAAATCCATTAGCATTGAGACCACGGTCATTGAAAGAAACAGAAGAATGGATTGAAGAAAATCAAAAATGTCTGAAACATATGCGGCGAGAATATTTTCTTCACTGTATCTGGGCAAAAGTAAATCACACAAAAATATATGCGTTATACAGAAAAAAGTTAGATGAAAAAAAACAAAAGCAAGAAGACAAGGGATGGATGGTTGAAAGTGAGAATGTTGTTCTATCCGGTTCCTGCCTGTTTTTTTCACGGAAATTTATTGAGAATAATGAAAAGTTATTTGATCCGGAAACTTATTTTTATCACGAAGAAGATATTCTTACTACCAAATGTCTGAAAAATGGTTGGAAGACATTGTATATTCCTGATATAAAAGTACAGCATTTGGAAGGGGCATCTACAAATACAAAAAATTATGATCAGAAAATGAAATTTCGGTATACGAATTTCATTAAGGCTGCAGAAATATATGCAAATTATCTAAAGAAAAACAATTACGAGTAGTAGAAAAGAGACTGGATATGGAAAAAAAATCAATTAAAAAAAATGCAACTTTAAATATAATAAAAACTATTTTTTCATTGGTTTTTCCTCTTATTACTTATCCGTATGCGTTAAGAGTTTTACAGATTGAACAAATTGGAAAATTTGAATTTTCGTCTTCTATAGTCAGTTATTTTTCCTTGCTTGCTGCGTTGGGGATTGCAGCATATGCGGTGAGAGAAGGTTCTAAATATCGTAATGATAGGCAAAAATGCTCTGAGTTTTCCAGTGAAATTTTTTCTATTAATATGTATTCAACGCTTGTAGCATATATATTATTGATATTATGTCTTGTTTTTGTTGAAAAATTTCAAGCATATTTGCCTGTTATTTTAATACTAAGCTCAGAGATTATTTTGGCAACTGTAGGGGTGAACTGGATCTATAATATATTTGAAGATTTTTCATATATTACCAAAATCACCTTAGCATTACAGATTGTTGCAGTAATATTGTTATTTGTATTTGTACATGACAGGAAAGATCTGTATGCATATTCAATTATAACAGTTATTTCCAGTAGCGGTGCAGGACTTTTCATGTTTTGGCATTCGCGCAAATATGTGACATTGCATTTTGTCAGAAAACCTTCATTGGCACATTTGAAGCCTATTTTAATCGTTTTTTCAACAACGATTGCCACAACTATATATGTGAGTTCGGATACAACTATATTGGGATGGATCGCAGGTGATTATAGTGTTGGTCTTTATGGAACCTCAGTAAAAATATATAAAATTGTGAAACAGGTATTGAATGCTGTTGTTGCGGTGGTAATCCCAAGGTTCGCATTTTTTATTGGTACGAAAGACAAAGAAAATCTTGAAAAGCTGGGAAACAGTCTGATGAATTGCATGATATTAGGATGCGTTCCCTGTATGGTTGGATTGTTTTTTTTATCAAAGCCTATTATTGAAGTTTTTGCCGGAAGAACATATAGTGAAGCACAAGTGTCGCTATCGCTTCTTAGTGTGGCATTGATTTTTGCCGTATTTGCAAATTTCTTTTCGTATGGAATACTTATATCGTTTAAAAAAGAAAAAATAGTTATGATTGCAACTATAATTAGTGCTGGCCTTAATATTATTTTAAACTTTGTCCTGATTCCATATTTTAAAGAGAACGCAGCTGCATTTACGACAGTTCTAGCTGAAGCAAGTATCTGTTATATTTCATTTGTGTATGCAAGAAAATGCTTTCGTATACGGTGTGATTTAAAAAATGTAGTTTTGACAATTCTTGGTTCTGCATTGATTGGCGTCACCTGCTATACTGTGAAACACTGTACTTCCAATATTATTTTGCAGCTTGTGTTTGGTGTCTCAATTTCTGTAATTGTTTACGCTGCAACTCAACTTCTCTTTAGAAATCCGATTGTATTTGAATTTTTGCAAAGCTTAAGAATAAAGCAGGAAAGGAATAAATTATAAGTGGAAGAAAGAAGAAAAGTACAGGAAATAATAGCCTATTCAAACGGAGATTCTAATGAAATTTCAACTTGGAGTAATGTTCCATACCTTTGTTTAAAGGCAATGCAGTCAAAAGGGATCAAAATTGACAGGGTGGATATAGCTGTTGAAAATAAAGGTTATGTTGTACCTGTATTACGTGATGTTTTTAATCTTTTAACAGATCGTTTATCCCATATTTTTTCCAGCGCTAAAAAAACAATGGTAAAATTCGACCGTACTATGACACATGAAGGTATGGTAAAAAAAGAAGTAAAAAAAGCTCAAAAAAAATATCCAGATGCAGAAATTCAGTTGGTTTTTGATTTCAGTCATGCATATAAATCAAATATTCCAACGGTATGCTTTTGTGACTGGACAATTGAATATGAAATAGAAGAACATCAATTGCGGAGTCCGGGATACTTTGAAAAAAAGATAATAAAAAGACAGTTTAAAAACTTAGAGAATGCAGATGCAATTATAACTTTATTTCCATATGCTTATGAAAAAATAAGACATCTTTTTCCTGAAAAGACGTATTATCTGGGACATATTATAAATGTATATGATATCGGTGAAACAGAACAATATTCATATGATAAAACAAAATGCAATAGCCAGAGAGTTCTATTTATTGGGAAAAAAAAGTATATCAATGGTCTGCAAGTATTGATTGAAGCTGTTAATTTTTATAACCAGAAAAATAGTAAAAGTAAGATATATCTTGATATCATTGGTATGGAAGAAAATGATTTTCCGGAAATGGATATTAGTACCTGTACTTTTTATGGTTATCTGGATAAAAATAATGGGGATGATCGAAAAAAATACTATTCACTTATGAAAAATGCAAAGTGTATGGTAAATATCACAAAACAGTGGAATGGAGCTTCGTCTATTATTGAAGCTTTGTGGTGTGGAACGCCGGTTATTATCAGTAGAAATAAAGATATTGAGGGAATTTTGGGAGATGATAAAGAATTCGGTAAATGGTGTGAACCGGAAAAACCACAGGAATTAGTGGAATGTTTGGAATATATTATGAATATGTCCATGGAAGAGTATCAGGAATTGACACAGAAGGCACATCGTAAAGTAAAAGACTATACATGGGATAAATATTCAGAAAAGATGATAAAAGTTATGGAAACTGTGTTGGAAAGACGGAAATAATGCTGTCTCCTTTATGTAAGCTGTACAACTATTGATTTGTTACGACAGAGATTAATTGAAAAACTATATGAGATTGGTGGATAATTATACAGAGAATATAAATACGTTGCTGAGAAAAACAGGTAGACGTTTTTGTAATTTGTTGTTTGGCATCAATTAATATAATACTTTCTATCTCAAAATGAAGTTTCAACCAGGGGTGGACAATTCCCTTGCCCGTCGTCTGCCTGTGTAGTAAAATAAACTATACAGACAGACGGCGGATTTTTTATGGAGGTCGATGGCATGGGTAGATTTGTAAATCCTGATAACAGTGCTTTTCAGGTGGCGTTGAATTCAGAAATATATGTAGATAAAAGTGAATTGCTGGAATACACCAATCGGGTAATGGACACCAAGCAGGCGATGATCTGTAATAGTCGTCCGAGACGATTTGGAAAGTCCATTACAGCAGATATGCTGGTAGCCTATTACAGCAGGGGCTGTGATTCTTTACAGATGTTTTCTGGTCTGAAAATCAGTCAGGCAGAGTCCTTTCGGAAAAAACTGAATCAGTATGACCTGATACATCTGGATATTCAGTGGTGCAGTATGGATGCCGGGACACCGGAAAATACAGTAGAATATATAAATCGTAATGTTATTTCCGAACTTCGGGAATTATATCCAAAGATTCTGTCGGAAAATATTCAGACTGCGTACGGCGCAATGTCCTGTATCAATGCGGCTACTGGACAGAAATTTGTTGTGATCATTGATGAATGGGATGTGCTGATCCGTGATGAGGCGGCGAATCAGAAGGTGCAGGAAGAATACATTAATTTCCTGAGAGGAATGTTTAAGGGAAGTGAGCCTACTAAATTTTTGCATCTGGCGTATCTGACTGGAATCCTGCCAATCAAAAAGCTGAAAACACAGTCGGCTTTAAATAATTTTGATCAGTTTACCATGTTAGATGCCAGCGTGTTTGCACCGTATATTGGTTTTACAGAAGATGAGGTTAAAGATCTGTGTGAAAAATACCATCAGGATTTTGCAGAGGTAAAAAGATGGTATGATGGATATCTCCTGGAAGAATATCAGGTGTACACCCCCAAGGCAGTTGTCAGTGTCATGACACGAAATAAGTTTGAAAGTTACTGGTCCCAGACTGGGACATATGAATCCATAAAGCCGCTGATCAGTATGGATTTTGATGGGCTGAAAAAAGCTATTATTGAAATGCTGGCGGGAAGTATGGTGAGGGTCAAGACTTCTTCTTATCAGAATGATATGGTTACATTTAAAAATAAGGATGATGTAATGACTTTGCTGATTCATCTTGGGTATCTGGCCTATGATGCAGATGAACAGGCTGCATTTGTTCCAAATGAGGACGTTCGAAGGGAGCTGAGAGAGGCTGTTGAAGAACAGGGGAATGAATCTGTGGATTTGCAGACAAAAAGGGAAAGCTATAACTATGCAATTAAGAACCCCACCATGGAGGCAGCCATATGAACCAGAGAACCAACATTCCCCCCGCTATCCGGCCCATCATCTCCCTTGGAAACACAGCTTTCGAGTCCATTCGAACCGGGGGAAACTTTTACATTGACAAGTCGGATTTCATCCGTCAGTGGTGGGAAAATCAGGATTTTGCGACCTTGATCACAAGGCCAAGGCGTTTCGGGAAATCATTAAATCTAAATATGCTGGAATGCTTTTTTTCAGAAAAATATAAGGGAAGAAGTGATCTTTTTGCTGGCCTTTCCATCTGGAAAGAAGAGAAATACAGGGGAATTCAGGGAACATATCCTGTGATCTCTTTTAGTTTTGCAGATATAAAGGGAAGGGATTTTGATACTGCCAGAGAGGCAATCTGTCAGGTGATCCTGGATCTCTATATACAGTTTTCCTTTTTGAAGGAAAGTGATCGGCTGAGTCCTGAAGAAAAAGAATACTTTGCTATGGTTTCTTCCGGGATGTCAGACGCAGTGGCAGCAGTTGCCATAAAAAGGTTATCTATGTGTCTGAATCATCATTATGGGAAGAAAGCACTTATTTTTCTGGATGAGTATGACACCCCTTTACAGGAAGCCTATATGTATGGATACTGGGATGCGCTGACTGGATTTGTCCGCGGTTTATTCAATTCCACCTTTAAGACCAATCCTTATCTGGAGAGGGCGCTTTTAACTGGAATTACAAGAGTCAGCAAAGAATCTATCTTTTCAGATCTGAACAATCTTACGGTGATCACCACCACATCCTGTCAGTATGCGGATTGCTTCGGATTTACAGAAGATGAGGTATTTCAAGCATTAAAGCAATATGGCATGGAAGAGAAAATGGAAGAGATACAGGCATGGTATAATGGTTTTTCTTTTGGAGATAAAAGAGATATTTACAATCCATGGTCGATCACTTGTTTCCTTAAGGAGAAAAAATTGAAGCCCTATTGGGCCAATACCAGTTCCAATCAGCTGATCGGAAAACTGCTCAGGCAGGGCTCTGTGGAGTTGAAAATCGTTCTGGAAGACTTGTTGGATGGAAAAGTTTTTCAGACAGAAATCGATGAAGAAATTGTTTTTGAGCAGTTGGAACGAAAAAAGGGAGCTATCTGGAGTCTGCTTCTTGCCTGTGGGTACCTGAAGGTGGCAGAGGTACATTTTGAAGAAAATACCGGCAGATATCAATATGTTCTTGCAGTAACAGACCGGGAAGTGAAAATGCTGTTTGAAGACATGGTTGAGGGGTGGTTTTCGGATGAAAATGTTCCTTACAATGAGTTTATAAAGGCTCTTCTGGTCAATGATGTGGACTATATGAATGAGTATATAAACCGTGTATCCCAGGCTATTTTCAGTACCTTTGACACTGGAAAAAAACCATCTGAAACAGCCGCCAGTCCGGAACGCTTTTATCATGGATTTGTGCTGGGATTGATTGTGGAACTGGAAGGAAAGTACAGGATCTCGTCAAATCGGGAAAGTGGGTTTGGCCGTTATGATGTGATGCTGGAGCCCATGGACAAAAATGAAAATGCATATATACTGGAATTTAAAGTGTTCAATCCCAGAAAAGAAAAGAAGCTGGAGGATACCGTGCTAAATGCCCTGGATCAGATCCAGGAGAAGGATTATGACAGAGAGCTTCTGGCAAGAGGGATTGATCCGGGAAAAATTTATCACTATGGTTTTGCATTCCAGGGAAAGAATGTTTTAATCGGATAAAAACAAACAGATAAGGAAATGAAAAGCGCTATGAATCAAAAATCAAAATGCAACAAACTGGAACTTATTTATAAGATACTGATCATCGTTCTGATGGGGCTGGTGGACGCTGGTGTGGTGGTATTTGGACGCACCTCAGGACTGGGATTTATGGAAACCATTGGAAAAAAGAAGCTTCTGCTTTTACTTTTGCTGAATGTGGCGATAGTATTTTTGCTCTTTTTTGCAAAGCGCATAAAGGAAAAAACAGGAGATAAGCTTTTTATAAAGATCATTAATATTGGCACTTTGATCGTCACTCCGGTACTTGTGTTTGGAGTAGTACAGGTAATCGTAAGTAAGGGCTCGTTTGAAATGCTAAAAGAGTATCTTCTGCCCAATATGATCGTGTGCTATGTGCTTTACCTGCTGTTTTTGCTGGTGTTTGGTAAAGTATCCACAGCGATTTCTGCGTACACGATCATACTTCTGGTCCTTGCTATGGTGGATTATTTTGTCACCATGTTCCGTGGAAATGCATTTGTACTGATGGATGTTTTAAGTGTAGGAACAGCAATGGAAGTTGCAGGAACCTATGTGTTTAAAATACCGATAAAAACAGGAATCTGTATTGTGGCGATGCTGCTTTATATTGTATATCAGCATAGCTTTCAGACACTCAGAGTCGGAAAAAAAGACAAAAAATGGTATCTGGTAAGAGTGGGGCTTCTTGCGCTGCTCCTTGTTGGAATTTATGGAAACAGGGCCTGGCTGTCTAAGGAAAAGGTCAGGATGTGGGATACGGACAGCGATTACCGTACAAAGGGATACATTTATAAACTGGCCTGCGAAACCCGGTATCTTTCCAGTGAAAAACCGAAAGATTATTCTGTGGAAAGAGTAAAAGAGATTGCCGCACAGACCGAAGCAAAGGCAGGGCAGACGGAGAATTCCGGGGAGAAAAAGACGACTGCGGCAGCTTCCACAAAGATCGTGCCCAAGAAGTTGATCATAATTATGAATGAAAGTCTTTCTGATTTTGAGGAATTTGATAATTTTAAGTCCTCAGAGGAAATCCTTCCTACCATTCATTCTCTGAAGGAAAATACAAAGAAAGGATATCTTTATGTGCCGGTTTTTGGTGGTGGTACAGCAAATACAGAGTATGAGCTGCTTACCGGAAACAGTGTACAGTTTCTGCCAAGCGGTGGAATGGCTTATCTTCTGTACTGTCGTGATCCGGAGTATGGAATGGCGCACTCCCTGGATCAGCTTGGATTTTCCACAATTGCGTTGCATCCTTACAAGGCAAAGAACTGGAACCGTCCAAGTGTGTATGAGGATATGAATTTTGGCCAGTTTATCAGCCTGGAAAACTGGGATAACCCGATAGAAAAATACCGAAGATATGCAACTGATGCAAGCACCTTCGATAAATTGGAGAAGCTTACAGTAAAAGGCGGCGATGAAAATCAGTTTTTGTTCTGTGTCACCATGCAGAACCATGGAAGTTATGGAAGTGCAAAGAATTTCAAACCATATGTGACTTTGGATTATGAGGAGAATTACCCCAGGGCAGAGCTTTACCTGTCCCTGGAAAAGGAGTCGGATAAGGCATTTGCAGATCTGATCGCACATTATGAGAATGAAGAAGAGCCGACTATGATCGTGATGTTTGGGGATCATTGGCCAGAAATTGAGCACGGCTTTTTCAGTCAGTTATTTGGCAAAGATTTTGACAGTCTGGGTGTGATGGATGTGCAGAAATCTCACAGGACTCCCTATGTGATCTGGACCAATTATCCATCTGAGTCCGGGGAAGAAGATATGAGTTCCAACTATTTTGGAAGTTATATTATGGAACAGGCAGGGCTGCCCCTTACCACTTACAGCCAGTTCTTGCTTCAGCTGAAGGAAACTCTGCCGGTGATCGGAACAGATGCTGTGTGCGATGCAGAGGGCAACTGGTATGAGATGAGCGATCTGCCGGAAGAATATACGGAGCTGATTGAGGAATATAAGGTGCTTCAGTACAACAATGTTTTTGACAGAAGGCACAGAGTGGATGAGATTTTTCAGCTTGCGGATTGAGCATACTTTGAAGAGCTTCCCCAATTTGGGAATAGTTAAAACTACATTTTAAACAAAGGATTTTGGTATGATTGACAGTAAACAGTTTATTATTATGGATGTTCCCTTTGAAAAAGAGGATTTTCTTCACATTACCTTATCAAATGGCAAGACTTTATCTTATCACAAAGAACTTCACATAGAGATTGTGAAGGATGAAACTGGAAATGGGAAAATCTGTCTCCTTGGCTGGGCTTTTCAGTGCGAGGAAAAAAGAAAAGATCCAATAGAGGAAATCAGACAGGCACAGGAAAGGGAGAATCTGGAAGAAATTCTGGATACCTGGTCCGGGCGCTGGCTTTTGATTTATGAAGGCAGCATTTACCTGGATGCCTGTGGCTTATTTGGCTGCTTTTACACAAAAGATGGAATTTTGTCCAGCAGTTTGAATTGCATCAATCAGGCACTGAAAAGGAAGAATGTGCGGCCTGGTATTCGACATGGATTTGGACTTGATTATTATCCCGGAATAAAAACCGTTTATCCGGATGTGATGCGTTTGATGCCTTCCCAGATTTATGACTTAAAAAGCAATAGCTGCAGGCACAGAAATCTGATCCTGGGTGAGCAGATATTTGCAGATGATGAACAGAGGCTGGATGCTGTGATTCAATATTTCCAAAGGATATTAAAAAATCTGGCAAGAACCTATCCAGGGAAGATTATGCTTCCCCTCACCGGTGGCTACGATTCCAGGACTATGCTGGCATTGCTGGAATACAGTGAAATTTCCTATTCTGCGTTTACCATGGAGCATGACAATATTTCCCAGCTGGATATAGAAGCGCCTCCTGCACTTTCCCAGCTGGTGGGAAAAGAATATCAGTATATCAGAAGGGGGCAAAAGCCTTCCAGCCGGAGGTTGAAAGCCTATGATCTGCATTGTGGGGGTATGGCATCGGATGAGGACCGGAATTTTTATGCCTGTGACCAGTATCCCCATGGAAATGGGGAAAACGTGGTTGTTTTGCGTGCCGGAGTGTGGGAATGTGCCTATTATACGTTGTATAACTGGGTAGAGAAATCCGGATTTCAGATTTCCAGATATAAAAAGAAATATGTAAATGTGAGATGCCGGAAGGATATCAGTGATTCTCTGGAAGCATATTTTGAATTTGTGCAGACTGATGAGCAGAAAATGAAATGGCCAGTGCGCTTTTACAGAGAACAGCGCATGGGCTGCTGGCTTTCTGGCGTGGAGCAGTCCCTGACTTTGATTGACAATATGGATTCCCTGCAGCTTTGCAATTGTGGAAGAATCCTGGAAATCCTTGCACAGCTGGATCTTAGTTTGCTGGTTGGCAAAAAACATGAGATCCGGATCATAGAAAAGATCTGTCCGCAGCTTCTGGATGTTACCTTGCAAAATAAAGAAAATAAATTTCAGAAAAGCAGTTTCAGGGGAAATCTGAAAAAAGATCTGGAATATTTCAGCGGATGCAGACAATGTCTTGGTTGGAAAGACGGCATAAAAGAAAGCCTTCGTTTTCTAAAAAGAAAGGCAAAAAGAGGAAAATAATTTGAGCGGAAACATTCATACAGCACAAATAGCAGATAAAATCAGAAAAAAGCAGATCCTGCGGCTGATGGCGGAAATGCTGGCAGCAGGGCTTCTGGCTCTTATCATAGAGTTAGGGTTCAATTTCCATGGAATTACAGAAGGCTACGATCCAAAGGGAATCTATGACCATTATACCACAGAAGGCGGCAGGCTGATATATGAGCTGAAATTGGATCAGCCGGAGTATATTGGCAAGCTAATTATACAGGGAAATGTGAAAAAGGATCTGAAATATACGGTAAAGCTTGTGACAGTAAGTGATATGGGAGGATTGGAAGAGGAATCCTTTCAGGATTACCTCTACACAGAGCTGAACTGTGGTTTTTCCAATATCAATGCCAGGGTAAAAGAGCTTTCCATAAGTATTACAAAGCCGGACAGAGTAGAGGTTTCCAGCATATCCTATGAAAATCAGTTTGCTTTTAACAAGTACCGTTTCTGCTTTTTCTTTCTGACAGGATTTCTGGTTTTGCTGATTTTGTTTGAACACAGAATGCTTCTGGAGAAAATCTGGGTGCTTTATCTGATCTGCACCCTTGGTTTTGGAAGTATTATGGCTGTGGGGGCAGGGCCTTTTGCTGTGACCTGGGATGAGGAGGTTCATTACCGGACTGTTCATCTGATGAATCCCACTGGCAAGACCAGCAGTGATGAGGTTATTGTGGCGAATTTTGAACGTCAGGGGTGGAAATTAAATACCACAGAAGAGCTTGCCATGATGCGGGCGTATATGGATTCCCATGGGAATGGAACAGAGATCATGGAAGGCTATCATGGTTTTCGAAAAGAATATATTACTTATTTTCCAATGATTCTTTCCTACCAGCTGGGACGACTGCTGGGGCTACCTTATTCGCTGAATTATATGCTGGGAAGACTGGGAAATCTGGTATTTTGTTCCCTGATCTGCGCATTGGCAGTATTTCTGGCAAGGAGAAAGAAGCTTCTGATAGCCATTGTGGGAATGATGCCTACTGTGATCTTCCAGAGCAGTATGTATACCTATGATGGGGTTATGTTTTCATTCCTTTTGCTTGGAACAGTTCTGTGCATGAATGAACTGGAAAAGGAGAGGGGAACAGAAAATATCCGGGGTATGATCCTGGCAGCGATAGCTATTTTGGTGGGATGTATGGCAAAACCGGTTTATATTCCGCTTTTGCTTCTGTTGGTGCCTTGTGTCTATGGAAAAATAAAGCCACTTTTAACTGGTAAAAGGAGAAGAAGGATTGCATGGACAGCTCTGGTTATTTTGGGTGTACTGGCAGCAGCTGTTTTGGCTGTGAAGCTGAAGCCTTTTATAAGCAGTGCTTTAAGTGGGAATTTGTCCTATGGCGGAGATTCCCGTGGCGGAAAAACCGGTATGGCGGGACGCTTTTTGTCGGCATTATCCTTGCTGTCACTGTAACCCCTTGCAAGACCTAAA